>Ga0105047_10004468_pt1 | contig 24310 bp, 25 predicted proteins | sample MAT04_FD_78384 | JGI IMG/M metagenome (GOLD analysis project Ga0105047, IMG submission 78384) | Freshwater microbial communities from Lake Fryxell liftoff mats and glacier meltwater in Antarctica - MAT-04 (megahit assembly) | ecosystem: Environmental > Aquatic > Freshwater > Ice > Liftoff...
GGGCACGGCACTTTGTGACCACAGTCTCGATAACTATGCATTTTTTGACCCCAATTTGGGTTGTACTAAATTACACCATAATCCTGCGCCGTTTATCCGCGGTTTTATGCCCCTGACAACAGCCTTGCTTATACTCATATTGAACGCGCAAGAGTATGTAACAAGTTACGTAAAGACAATAGCGAACTAAGTAAAAAAAATAATAACCTAGAATTTGAGAATCAACGTTTGCGAGAGCAAATGGCAAAGCTAGAAGAAAAACTTAAGCAAAATGACAGAGAAGAAAATACATGTGTTTCTTCTCCTTTTATTTTTTGGAAGAATATAGAAAAAAGTCAAAAAGGAATTAATCTAACAGCAACTCTAGCTAGAGCTCAGGAACCTGCTTCATAAAACGAAAAATTAGCAATTTATGTGATAACCAAACTAGATAAGGTAGCTAAGGACAGGAGATATTTGATAACTTTTGACCAGGATCGGGAACGAATCTCAAACAGAATATTTTTATTCGATTACGGCTTTCTAATAGGGGCCCGGTGGAAGACAATGGCATTCGGACAACATTTTATAGGCATTTTGACTAATATGGGTAAATAGTGGAACTTTAGTAGGTGATAGGATCGTTCAAAATTACTCTATTGCTTAGAGGCGGAACAATTTATTGATGATAAGGCGGTTTTAGGCCTTGAATTGATAGCGATATTAAATGAAATGCCCATTTATGCTATACAAATTATCACATTTATGCTATAAATAACCATGAAAATAAAATTTTACACAAAAGATTCAGGTAAAGTACCTGTAGCAGAATTTCTTAATGAATTACCTGCTGATGAGCGTGCTAAGATAGCCGCCTGTCTGAAAAATATTGAAGAGCTTGGCTGGAAAGTCCACGAGTTCAATTCAGACAAATACAAGGCGCACTGTGGGAAATAAAAATTAAAACCACTAGAAGTGGTTACAGAATATTTTATGTCTGTTTAAACAAAGAGCTTTTGGTTCTGCTGCACACGTATAAAAAGCAGTCACAAAAAGCGCCTAAAAAAGAAATTGAAATCGCTGAAAAGCGGATGATGGAGGTATATAAAGATGAAAGCCCTTACACTGACTGATTATATTCAGGAAAATATTCAACATGATAACGAATTCGCAACGCATTATGATCGCGAAAAACTTATCAATGAAATTGCTGTCATGATCACATCGGCCAGAAAAGAACACCACATGACTCAGGCAGAGCTTGCTAAAAAAATAGGTACAAAACAGTCCGTTATATCAAGAATTGAAAATGGACGCGGATCTATTATTCCCTCTATCGAAACACTGGCAAAAATTGGGACAGCCTTTAACATGAGTCTTCACTTAAAATTTCAAGAAGCGCACTAAAATGTTATAATTGGATCGACTGGAGTTCTAAAGAACCCCATCCCAGCTACCAATAAGCATTCAACGCAATAACTGTCGAATTAAATCGGCTTGCTTCTCTCCCCTTTACACTAAACCAGACACCGGCAATTACACCAACACTTTCATTGAAATTATATTCCAGAGCAGGCGCTATAGAAGTTTCATCGATTTGGCTATAACCTATGGGAGCTAATATCCCGGTGCTGGTGGTACCAGGAAATCCTTTGAAATTTGATGCTTGACGATGAATGGTAAATCCTTCCATTACTAACACCCAGTTTTGAGTAATATTGTATTCAGCTGCAAGATCGGCACTGGTCAAGCTGCCAGGTTTTATATTACCTATAGTGTTTGTGCTGCCTCCATAAGCGTTAGCGCCATGAAGTGTTACTTTGCTTGCGTAAAAATAAGCCAGACATAACCGAGTACGCAAATAACTTATTTCAGTGATTTGGCGTAGATGTTGAAAATTTAAATTTGCAGAAGTTTGATAACTTCCCAACCCACTGACGTCAGTGCCATTGTTAAGCGGGCTAAGAAGCTCGTATTTACCAGTGGGAATCATTTCCTGCACTGTAAATCGTAAATTGGGAGTCCATAAAGAATCACCCTGTTCAATGACCTGATAACCTAATGTGACGCTGGTATCCGTCAAGCGATGATACCGTGTGCCAACAAAATTATTGTATATATAAGGCGCAATAAACTGAATATCCAGTTTATCTGTCATGCCATGAGTAAATATAGGTACACCGGTAATGCTGTTACTATGAGGTGTATTACGCGATAAACGACCATGTCTATCATAAAAACCGGTATTATCGGTTAAAAAACCATAGACTTCTAAATTGGTATGTCCTTTAGGAATCGTATGACCTGACGGAGCAAGGAGAGGGCCTGTGTACCAAGGGCCTGCTGATAAACCAAAACTTATCAAAGAAAACAATATGATTATTGATAATTTTAAAACAGCTTGTTGCATAATAGTCCTTAACGTAAATTGTTTATCTTGCAGCTTCCTAATACTCAGTGTAGATTAGCCGACTTTTAATGTTTGGGAAATACTTATGTTGGCATCCGTTTATCTTCATCAATCCAAAGAAGGCACAATGCGACGTGGCCATCCCTGGATTTTTCCAAAAGCTATCGCTAAAACAAAAGGAAACTTGAAAACGGGTGAGCTGGTTTCTATTTATAGTGCGGAAAATGAACTGCTTGGCATGGGCATGTATAATGAGCATTCATTATACAGAGTCAGAGTTCTGGTTCAGAGTGCGGAAATTTCCGAGGAAATTTCGCTCAAAGAAATAGTTACAAAACGATTGCAGCAAGCGTTGTCGATTCGTAAAGCACTGAACTTACCCAATGAACAAACGACAGCGTTTCGTTTATTTAATAGCGAAGCAGATGGATTATCCGGATTAACCATAGATTCTTTCAATAATATCTGCGTAGTTTCGAGTACAGCCTATTGGATTGAAGCTAATAAGCCACTTATTATGCAATGTATAACAGAGATAATTAATCCTGATGAAATTATATGGCTTGCGCAAAACAAATCGTTAACTCAGGATGGATGGCAAGTAGCTGAAGCAGAAATCGTGCAGTCTGAAGCTGAAGTGCTTGAGGCCGGAGTTCGTTACCAGGTCAATTTTGCCAATGCACAAAAAACAGGGTTGTTTCTGGATCAGCGTGAAAATCATCAACGTATTGCCGCATTGGCAAAAGGTAAGCGCGTGTTGGATCTATATAGTTACACCGGTGGATTTGCGCTGCATGCAGCTGCGGCTGGTGCGTTAAAAGTTACAGCGGTAGATAGTTCTGCTCAGGCTATTTTGCAAGCGCAACAAAATGCATTGCTTAATAATTTAAGCAATATTGAATTTATTGAAGCCGATGCGCGTGATTACCTGACCAGTGCTGGCGATTATGATTTAGTGATTCTCGATCCACCCAAATTGGTGCCTTCGCAGCAGCATTTGCAACGTGCTAAAAACTATTATCGTTTTCTGCATCGAGAAGTATTTAAAGCGATGAATTCCGGCTCTCTTTTAATGACTTGTAATTGTTCGTCAGCATTGTCGACCCAGGAGTTTTGTAATTTGGTAAGCAGTCAGGCAAGTATGGTAGGCAAGCAAGTTCGTTTATTAGGTATATATGGCCCTGCAAGTTGTCACCCAACATTGCCAGCTTTTCCAGAAGGAAATTATTTGACAGCTGTATTACTTGCTGTAGTGTAATAGGTTACGCTGAAAGCTACAGGAGAGTGTATGTTGCTGGAAAAAAATGAATCATGTCTGGTGCTGGTTGATGTGCAGGAAAAACTGGCACCATTAGTATTAAACGCAGAAGCAATTATTGATCGCTGTGATTGGCTATTACGTTTAGCCAATGAATTAAAAATTCCGTGTGTAATCAGTGAGCAATATCCCAGTGGCTTGGGTCATACCGTTACAGCGCTGCAGCATTCAGCTAAAAATCATCCCAATATAGAAAAAGTCTATTTTTCTTGCTGGCGAGACGCACAGTTTAAAAAGCATGTTCATGAGCTAAATAAAAAGCAAATAGTGTTAATTGGTATTGAGACGCATGTTTGTGTATTACAAACTGCATTGGATCTGCAAATAGCTGGCTTTGAAGTATTTGTAGTGGTTGATGCCGTTAGTAGTCGCCATGAAATTGATTATAAATTTGGTTTGAAGCGGATGAAGCAAGCTGGTATTACGCTGGTTACCGCAGAAATGGTTTTTTTTGAATGGGTAGAAAAAGCAGGAACACCAGAGTTTAAAGTGTTAAGCAAATCTTATTTAAAATAGTAAAGGAATATTAATGAATCTGGATAATCAAATTGCAATAATTACGGGTGGCTCATCAGGAATGGGATTGGCATGTGCACAACAATTAGCAAAGCGTGGCGTCAGGGTTGTTGTTTGGGATAAAAATATTAACTCGGCTTCAACAGTTAAAACTATTTTATGTGATATCAGTAGCGACATTGATGTCGAGCGAGCAATGCAGGAAACAATAGCAAGTGTTGGTAAACCACGTATCTGCATTAATTGCGCCGGAATTGCTCCCGCAAAGCGTATGGTTGGTAAAGAGGGCGCAATGCCACTAGCTGCATTTAAGCAAGTAATTGATATTAATCTTGTAGGTACATTTAATGTAATGCGTATTGCTGCTGAAGCCATGATTCAACAAGATATTGATAAGGATTCTGCCGAGCGCGGTATTATCATCAATACAGCTTCAATTGCAGCTTTTGAAGGTCAGATAGGACAGTTAGCTTATAGTGCGTCAAAAGGTGGGGTGGTTGCAATGACGTTGCCTGCGGCGCGAGAATTAGCGCAACACGCCATTCGTGTTAATACTATCGCACCGGGATTAATAGCAACCCCAATGTTATTAAATATGCCACAGGAAGTTCAGGATAACCTCGCTGCAACGGTTACCTTTCCTCAGCGACTGGGCAAACCGGAAGAATTTGCAGCGCTAGCAATTCATATTATTGAAAACCAGTTAATAAATGGTGAAGTTATTCGTTTGGATGGTGCGTTGCGTATGCAGGCGCGTTGAACCTTTTCAGGTTCACGCTTCTTCGTGTTTGCCAGTATCAGGCGAGTTTTTGACAGTGCCAGTAGAATTATACAAATTAATGGCGGTTTCTGGATTATGCCCACTTAAGATGTTAACAATTTCCTGACGTGTATTAATATTGGCAACAATAACCTGGCCATTAATAAGGTTTTTTTCGCGGCAAAGGCCAATTTTTTCTGCCAGTTGCGTATTAAGCTGATTAATTTGTTGTGCTTCTTGTTGCGAAGTCTGCTGCAGAAATGCTTGTAGGGCTTTTTTAGGTTCGTTATCAAATTTGTCAACCTGTAACAAATCCACGCGATCCTTGCCACTTCTTTCAAGCAAAGCCGAAATTTTTTCTTTTTCAACAGCCAATTTTTCCATGCTTTCATAATTTCTATCGATAAGTGTTTGTTTCTCATCGGATAAAAGGGTTAGCAAGGAATCGAGCATGGTAATTTCTTGCTGTAAAAATTTAATAAGTTGTCCGGTTTTATTATCAGTCATTTAAAATCCTTATCATTGTACCTGGCCAATATCATCTAGCATAAGGCTGGCAATTTTACCACTCGTGACTTGATAGCGTCCGGCTGCAACTTCCTGCTTTAAATGTTCGACACGTTGACTATCGACATCTGGCGCATGTTTTACCAAATCTTTTAAGGCAGAAATTTCTTTAGACGCATTACTCAAACTCACGCTGCTTGTCTCCGGCAAGTAACTGTCGCGTTTAACCTGATGTTGCGGGCGCTGAGGTTTATTATCAACATCAACTCGCTTAAAGTTATTCGCATCATTATTAATTGAATTAACCATAACCGTATCCTCGATTACACTCATCATAGTTATCGGCTCCTTTGACAAAATCTTTAGTGATTTCGGTTATTTTTTAACCTATTATTTATTTTTAACATACTGGCCGTACCTTGTCATCATATATTTATGCGTACTTGGCCGGGACTTACAACTCTGCCTTCGATTATTTTTTTAGACGAAATGTTTTTTACAGTAATCGTTTCTCCGGCAACACCGTCCGCAAGTGCAATGCCATCCATGCTTATATGTAGCGTATCATTTTGAGCATGGATAGTGACTTGTTCGCCTTTGTGAATCATTACAGTTTTTTGTAAAAGGGCTGGAGTCAGGATAGTTCCTTGAGTAATCTGATGTCTGCTGCTGAGCCCCAGAACTTCATCAACTTCAACAAAATAGCCTTGTTTTAACTGGCTAATATCAACTTCTTCCAGATCAATGGTTAAAGGCGTAATTGCTGCACCTTTTTCCAACGTGCGTGCTGCTACTACTACTTGTTTAAGTATTATAATTTTTACTGGTACGTATAATGACCAATGATTTTCATTCTCCAGACAACGGATTCCCATAGTCGATGTATTAAGGGCTGCATGCCGATGAGGATTAAATATATCGATATGTTCTTCAGCACAAGGCTTTAAGCGAAGACGGGGGTCTATTTTATCAACCGTAACTCTTATTTTATTGGTTTGTTCGGAAGACAGCGTGTTGAGAATATGTTTTTCAACCAGCTCTTGCAATAAAAGCAACGATTGAACAGGCGCTTCTTCTTCAGCATACGTTGTAAAGGAACATAGAACTAATACCATACTGATAAGTAGCCGACTAAACATACTGCGTTCCCTGTTGTATAATCAAAGACACTCCCTTCCTAGCAATTATTATGCCAATTCGAGGATGTAATGTTAAAAGAATTTATTGTGTTTATTATACTCTTTTTAAATTTAAGTCAAAGTGGAATTATTAATGCTGCCAGTCACCATCCCCAGGAATTTTTGCAGTCTATTCGTGGAACTAACGATGAAGGTAATGCCATCGTGCAGCATTTTTGTGCCAATTGTCATGCAGAAAAACCATTAATAGATCTTGGTGCGCCAAAAATAGGCCAGTTAGGCGATTGGTCTAATCGAAAAAAGCAAGGAATGCCGGTCTTGTTAGAGCACACCAGCGAAGGTTTTGGTGCAATGCCTGCTCGAGGTGGTTGTTTTGAGTGCACAGACGAGCAGTTAGAGTTGGCAATTTTGGCCATGCTGCCCAAAAAGTGATTTCTAAGGTTTTTTTGATTCAAAAAGCCTCATAAAAAACAAAGAGTTAAAAATATTTACAAAAAACACTAAACCTATTCAGGATTCTCCCGATAACATAAAAAAAAGAGGGAGGATCAACCAATGAAAAAACAACTCATCATTGGACCGTTGTGTGTTTTAACAGCAGCTTGTGCGTCTATGGATAGGTCGGTTTCTATTTTAGATGATGGTGGGCATACGCATTACACCACTCACTACACCATGGATAGCAAGGGAAGCGGTTATTTTCCTGAAAAGCGAGAGGGTACAGGACATAAGGTTTTTGTCTTTGATCCGAAAGCTACTGCTTGGGCAGCTTATGATGCTCAGGGTAATCGGGTGCAAACCGGTAGTGCTTCAGGGGGTAAAGACTTCTGTGAAGATATTGGAAGAGGGTGTCGTACTGTAACTGGTACGTTTCATGTTTACTCTAAAAAAGGCGAGGAATGTACATCAAGCCTTTATCCAATTGAAACACATGGTGGTGCAAGAATGCCTTACTGTATGCACTTTAGCGGTGGTTATTCAATCCATGCGGCGTATGAAGTTCCTAATTATAATGCCAGTCATGGTTGTGTAAGAGTTTTCCCAAGTGCTGCAAAATGGTTAAACGAGAATTTCATTGATGTTGGTACAACGGTGATCGTTAAACCTTATTAATCTGTATATCCAACAACGCTTGCTTACGCGCGCGGCTCGGTTTTCTGGAAGGAGAACCGAGCCGCGACCGTAAGGGAGCGTTTTAATGCTTATTTCCAAACACAAAATTAAGCCAAGAGTTTTTTTAATAAATCATTCACTAGTTCCGGATTGGCCTGACCTTTGGTCTGTTTCATAACCTGGCCAACAAAAAAAGCCATCAATTTTTCTTTGCCATTACGATAATCCTGCGCCTGTTGGGGATATTGCTTTATTAAGTCATCAATTAACGATTCCAGTTCATTATCATTAGTTGCTGCCAAATAGCCTTCCCGTTCAATAATTTCATCAACACTACCTTCCTTTTCCCACAATTTATGGAAAATTTGTCTGGCAATAGAATTTGAAATGGTTTTTTTAGCTACATAATTTAATAGTAAAGCAAGTTCCGCTGCTGGTACTGTCGGATTGTCAAACGTCAAATTATTGTCATTTAATGCTCGAGCGTATATGCCTTTAAGCCAGTTACATATAGTTTTGACGTCAGCGTCAGATTGCGCATGCACTTGTTCAAAAAAACGATAGGTTGCCGGGGTGGAAAGTAAAAAACTAATGTCGTCAGTTGGTAATTCCGCTTTTTCCAATTGGCTTTTAATTTCTGCGGGTAACACAGGCATCGATTTTTTAATTAAATTGATTTGTTCCATGCTGATAGCAATTGGTAATAAGTCTGGATCAGGGAAGTAGCGGTAATCATGTTCATTTTCTTTACTGCGTAAAAACAAAGTTGTTTCAGTTGCGGGGCAAAACTGTCTGGTTTCCTGCATAACAGCTTGACCTGATTCTAGCAACTCCTGATGTCTTGCCTGTTCATAAACAATCGCTTTCTCAATAAAACGAAATGAATTGAGATTTTTTAGTTCGGTTCGTGTGCCCAGTTTCGTTGAGCCAGCAGGTTTTAAAGAAATATTTACATCACAACGAAAAGAGCCTTCCTGCATATTGCCGTCACAAATACCGAGAAAACGGACTAGTTGATGCAGCGCTTTCAAATAACTTATTGCTTCTTCAGCCGAATGCATGCAGGGAGTTGTTACAATTTCCAGAAGCGGAGTGCCAGCTCTGTTTAAGTCAATGCCTGTATAGTTTGTGTGTGCGTCATGAATTGATTTTCCAGCATCTTCTTCAAGATGTGCGCGTTCAATTTCAATACGTTTGACCTGGTCGTCAAGCCATATGTCGAGATGACCCTTGCCGACAATAGGACGTTGAAACTGGCTGATTTGATAACCTTTAGGTAAATCCGGGTAAAAATAGTTTTTTCGTTCAAAATAAGACAAGTCATTAATTTGTGCATTCACCGCCAGTCCAAACTGGATGGCCATAACAATGGCTTGTTGATTTAAAACAGGCAAAACACCAGGCAAACCGGCGTCAATAAACGATGTTTGGGAATTAGGCGCTGTACCAAACGTGATTGCAGAACCTGAAAAAAGTTTTGATTTGGTTCGTAGCTGGGCGTGAACCTCAAGACCTATTACTGTATCCCAATTCATAGCTTATCCTCATCAGGTCTGGCCAAATGCCAATCTGTCATCTGTTGATATTGATGCGCAGCATTAAGTAATTGTGCTTCACTAAACGGTTTCCCCATTAACTGCATGCCAATCGGTAATTTACCTTCTTTAAAACCAGCTGGAATTGATAATGCCGGTAATCCAGCCAGATTGGCGGCCACTGTAAATACATCAGCGAGGTAGCTTTGCACCGGATCAGCAGGGCAATTGCCGATTGGAAACGCGCAATCAGGGGTGGTAGGCCCCAAAATTACATCTACTTTATTCAGGTTTTCTAATAGTTCCTGTTGAATCTGGCGTCTGATTTTTAAAGCCTGTAGGTAATAGGCATCAAAATAACCCGAAGATAACACGTAAGTACCGGTTAAAATTCGGCGTTTAACTTCTTCACCAAAGGCTTCGGTACGTGACGCAGTAATTAATTCTTTAATGGAAGAGGCTTTTGAGCTGCGATAACCAAAACGTAATCCATCATAACGAGAAAGATTAGAAGAGGCTTCTGCGCAGGCAATTACATAATAGCAGGGTACCCATAAAGGTTGCAGTGTCAAATCCATTTCGATAATTACAGCACCGGCCTGCTCAAAGACTTTGACCGCCTCATGAATGGCTTTCTGAACAGCGCTATTCACTTCTTTTTGAAAAAAACAGGATGGCAGACCAATGCGCAGACCTTTCAAGGAGCCTTTTAATAAGTTGGGGTAATCAGGAACTTTTTGATCAATAGAAGTAGAGTCATTTGCATCAAAACCGGCCATTGCTTGTAAAATAATAGCCAGATCCTCTGCGCTATGAGCGATTGGCCCTGCCTGATCAAGGCTTGAGGCAAAAGCAACCATACCAAAGCGAGAAGCAAGGCCATAGGTTGGTTTTATACCGGAAACACCACAAAAAGCAGCCGGTTGTCTGATTGAACCACCGGTATCAGAACCAGTTGCAAAAGCAACCAGATCAGCGGCGACTGCTGCAGCCGAACCGCCTGATGAACCACCAGGAACCCGATTTGTATCCCAGGGATTCTGTACCGCACCAAAATAACTATTTTCATTAGCAGAACCCATGGCGAATTCATCCATATTGGTTTTACCCAGAGTAATTGCACCTTGCTCAGCCAGGTTATTCACAATAGTTGCCTGATACGGCGCTTGAAAGTCAGCCAGCATTTTTGAACCGCAGGTAGTACGTAAATTTTTTGTACAGAAAATATCTTTATGTGCAATCGGTATGCCTGTTAGTGCTTTGGCCTGATTATTATGAATCAATTGATCAGCAATTTTTGCCTGTTGCAAAGCATGTTCAGTATCAATAGAGATAAAGGCATTGAGATGAGCGTATTTTTCCAGGCGGTTTATATAATGGTTAGTTAATTCAACACTGGAAATTTGCTTTTGTAATAATGCATCAAGCATTGAGCGTAAAGAATTCATCCTATTATTCCTCAATCACTTTAGGCACAATATATAGGCGTTCATCGACAAACCCGGTAAGTTCAGCGAGTTCTGCAAGGCAATCTTCTTCGGTGACAACGTCAGGTCGCAACCGCTGGTGTAAGTCCATGGGGTGAAAAAGGGGGGCGACATTTGTGGTATCAGTTTGTTGTAATTGTTGGACAAAATCGATTATCGAGCTAACCTCATCGGCAAGCTTGGTCATTTTGTCCGGGGTACTTTCCAGGTAGGCTAATTGCGCAATATGTTGTAAATCACTTACCGAGAGAGTCATTAGTTTAGATTCCTTCGCAAAATAGAGAAGTATACGCTAATGATGTCTATAAAAAAATATCGAGGTTTACCCAGCCTACCTGCTTGAATAAATGAATGGGTCCATATACAAGGGTGGGTAATGATATGACTTCGTTTTGCCCGCTTCAGATTAAATGTAAAAAGGAAAAATATCTTTTCTATGGTAAGCTTGGTAATAATGTGGTGTAAATAATGAGTAATTTAATGATTAAAATAGGTCAGTTTAATAAATTAATGGTTGTAAAAGAAGTCGCTTTTGGTATTTATCTGGATGGCGATGATTGGGGCGATATATTGTTACCCAGTAAAGTTGTTCCAAAAGGTACAAAGGCGAATGATTTATTAGATGTATTTATCTATTTTGACTCAGAAGACAAGATTATTGCTACAACCTTACGTCCTCGTGTTCAGTTAGGTGGATGTGCTTTTTTAAAAGTGGTTGATGTCAACGCTGTTGGCGCATTTCTTGATTGGGGTCTGGATAAAGATTTGTTAGTACCACGGCCAGAACAACAGCGGCCGATGGAAAAAGATAAATCCTATATTGTCTATGTAAAACAGGATAATAAAGGACGACTCATTGCCAGCTCTAAACTTGATTATTTCCTGAATAAATCGACATCTCACTTAAAGCAAGGCGAGGAAGTCGATCTGTTAATTGCTGAAACCACGCAGATGGGATACAAGGTGATTATTAATAATAGTCACTGGGGTTTGATTCATTCTGCTGATGTCTTCCAGTCATTGGGTTATGGACAAAGAATACGTGGCTATATCAAAACGGTAAGAGAAGATGGAAAGGTCGATGTTGTTTTAAGAAAAATAGGTCAGGATAATATTCACGAACTTGCAACACGCATACTTGCCGAATTAAATAAAAAAGATGGTTTTTTACCATTGCATGATAAAAGCTCATCGCTTGATATCAAGAACGCTTTAGGTGAAAGTAAAAAAAGTTTCAAAAGTGCAATTGGCCGCCTTTATAAGCAGGGCGACATTACCATCGAACAAGAAGGGATACGTTTACGCAAAAAGCTAAAATAATGGGCTGATAGGGAACATAATTAGATCCAACAAGATAAGGAGAACGCTATGAAAGCGCTTGTATTTCAAGGGCCAGGAAAAAAAACTGTTTCGGAGCATCCCAAACCAGTCATTATCGATCCAACTGACGCAATTGTTAAGATTGTTAAAACAACGATTTGTGGTACGGATCTTCATATTCTCAAAGGTGATGTGAAAACGTGTACAGCAGGGCGGGTTTTGGGTCATGAAGGTATTGGTATTATCGAAACAGTTGGCTCAGGTGTTACGGCATTTAAAGAAGGGGATAATGTGCTTATTTCCTGTATCACTTCTTGTGCCAAATGCGATTATTGCCGTAAAGGGATGTATTCTCATTGCAAGGACGGAGGTTGGGTTTTGGGCAATACAATTGACGGAACTCAAGCGGAGTACACACGTATACCGCATGCTGATACCAGTTTATATAAAATTCCTCCTGAAGCTTCCCAAAACGCCATAGTCATGTTAAGCGACATTTTTCCCACCAGCATGGAGTGCGGCATTTTAAATGGTCAGGTAAAACCGGGTAAAACAGTAGCAATCGTGGGAGCAGGGCCTATTGGTCTGGCTGCACTATTAACGGCACGTCTTTATTCTCCTGCGCAACTAATAGTAATAGATATTGATAGTAATCGCCTCGAAATTGCCAAACGTCTGGGTGCGACAGCAATAATCAATAATGCTGATGAGCAGGCAATTGAAAAAGTGATGCAGCTAACTGACGGCTATGGTGTTGATACCGCTATCGAAGCGGTTGGTATCGCCGATACCTTTGTGTTATGCGAAGATATCGTCGCGCCCGGAGGCACTATTGCCAATATTGGTGTCCATGGGTTTAAAGCAGATTTGCATCTTGAGCGATTATGGTCACACAATATTTCTATTACTACACGATTGGTTGATACAGTTACGACACCTATGTTGCTTAAAATGGTTTGTTCAAAACAGCTCGATCCTACTTTACTGATAAGCCATCATTTTAAATTTGATGATATCCTTGACGCATATGATACGTTTGAGCAAGCAGCTGATACCCAGGCACTTAAGGTAATTATCGATGTGTCTGTTTAATTGACAAACCTAAATAGTAGGCATATGTAATCCCTTAAGTAGTGCCAGTCATCTGTAGATAAATCAATCCGGGTAGAAAACTTCGGGTAGGGATTCTCCGAAAAACTCAAACAGGTATGGGAATAATTTTTTTCGACTTTCGTTTCTCCTGCCAGGTTTGTAACATGACATAAAAAGCTGGCACAAATACTACTGCGAGGCATGTAGAGGCAAGCATCCCACTGCACACGGCAATACCAATTGAGCGTCTGGCATTTGCCCCGGCTCCGGTTGCAAATACCAACGGCATTACCCCTAAAATAAAAGCAAAAGAAGTCATGATAATAGGGCGAAACCGAGTTTTTGCACCCAATACAGCTGATTCCATAATCGATTTATTATGGAATTGCCGGTGTTCACGCGCCACTTCCACAATTAAAATAGCGTTTTTTGCAGCCAGTGCGATTAAAAGCAATATACCAATTTGAGTATACATATTATTAGCCAAGCCAAGTAAAGACAGGGCAATTACTGTACCTATCAAAGCTAACGGCACGCTAAGAAGAATGGCTGCCGGTGTAACCCAGTTTTCATATTGCCCGGCTAAAATCAAATACACGAGAATCAGCGACAAAATAAAAATATAGTAACTCATATTACCTGCGATCTTTTCCTGATAAGCCGTACTCGTCCATTCATATGAAACGCCGGCTGGCAATATTTGCTGAGCCAGCTTTTCCATCGATTGAATGGCCTGGCCAGAACTATATCCCTGGGCAGCCATGCCATAAATATTACTGGAAGGATAAAGATTATAAAGTGAAATAATAGAAGGGCCAACGGTTGGATAAATGTCAGTAAGAGTGCCTAATGGAACCATTTCACCAGACTGGTTTTTTACATAAAAATTGCGCACATCTTCAATCGTCATTCGTGAAGGAGCCTCTGCCTGCACATAAACCTGAAATACCTGGCCAAATTTAGAAAAGAGATTAACGTAAGACGAGCCAAGATAAGTTTGTAACGCATCAGACGCATCGCCAATAGTAACACCTAACGATTCAGCTTTGACGCGGTTAATGGGCGCTGAAACCTGTGGAACTGAGGCACGAAAAGAAGTCATTAAACGTTGCAGGTCGGGTTCCTGGCTGGCGTATTTAATTAACTGATCGGTAGCCGATTGCAATTTGCGATAATCAAACGAGCCATCTTGCAGCTCAAGCTGCATTTGAAAACCACCGGATGCCCCTAAACCCTGAATAGCAGGAGGCACCATAACCAGAACTTTTGCACTCATCGTTTTTGCTGCAATGTCATTAAGCTTGTTGTAAAGCGGCAGTAATCCTTCTTTTTTACCCCGTACGCTCCAATCCTTAAACATCACATATAAAACCCCTGCATTGGCAAGGCTTGAACTATTATCTAAAAGTGAAATGCCATCAATAGTTATTACGTTGGCAACACCATCAATTTTTGCAACCTGATTACTTAAGTCAGTTAAAAGGCTTTCAGTTCGTCCTAAAGTTGCGCCATCTGGTAACTGGACATTCATCATTAAATAACCCTGATCTTCGGTAGGAATGAATCCGGTAGGAATCTGGCTGATGCCAAAAATAGCCAGTACAACCAACGCAGCACCAATCAGACATACCATTTTATTTTTATGAACAAGTTTGTCTATAAAACTGATATACCGATTTTCGATTGGATAATAAACTCGGTCAAACGCTCGAAAAATAACATTTTTTTCTTTTTTAGTATCAATTGGTCTAAGCCACAGCGCACATTGAGTAGGTTTTAAAGTCATGGCATTGATCGCACTGATAAATGCTGTTGCAGCAATAACCAGTGCAAATTGTGCATACATGGAACCTGTCAAACCCGGCATGAATCCAGCGGGGACAAATACGGCCATAAGCACAAGCGTAATACCAAGAATAGGGCCAATTAATTCGTTCATGGCACTGATTGCTGATTCTTTGGGACTAGTACCGTTTTCGATGTGTTGAGTAACACCTTCAACAATCACAATGGCATCATCGACAACAATACCAATCGCTAGTACCAGTGCAAACAAAGTGAGCAGGTTAATTGAGTAACCTAACAACAGCATTGCAAAAAAAGCACCAATGATTGTTACCGGTACGGTGGTGGTTGGGACAAGCGTAGCGCGGAAATTCTGTAGAAAGAAAAGAATCACTATTAATACTAAAATACCTGCCTCAAATAGCGTTTTATATACTTCAGTGACCGAAGCTTTGACGAAAGTTGTTGTGTCGAATGGAATAGAATACTCCATACCGGGCGGGAATTTTTTAGCCATTCTTTCCACTGTTTCCCGTACTTCTTGCGCAACACTTAATGCATTTGCACCGGGAAGCTGATAAATCCCTATTGCAGCAGTAGGTTTATTATTTAGCTTCGCCAGCTGATTATAACTGGATGAGCCAAGTTCTACTCGACCAACATCTCGTATCCGAACAATTTGTGCGCTGGTACTGGTATTTGCTGATTGATTGGGCTTGGCAGCATTGGATTTGATAATAATATTGGAAAACTCTTCCGCATTGGCCAACTGGCCCGGTACATTTACAGTAAATTGATAGGCTTGCTGTCCAGAAACGGGAGGTGAGCCAATTTGTCCTGCTGAAACAGCCTGGTTTTGATGACTGATAGCATAAAGTACATCACTGGGATTTAAACCATAAGCAAGCATTTTTTGTGGATTAAGCCAGATACGCATTGCATAAGTACCGGAGCCAAAGATAATGACGTTTCCAACACCCGGTAAGCGCGATAATTCATCCTGCATATTAATTGCCGCATAATTGTTTAGAAACAAACCATCATATTCATTATTTTTAGCGGTTAGTGTAATAAATTGCAAAATAGCCGTGGATTTTTGCTGTACAACAACACCTTGTTTTTGTACAGCCTCTGGCAATTGTGCCATAGCTGCCTGTACGCGGTTTTGCACCAATACCTGAGCAAAATTCAAATCGGTGCCGATAGCAAAGGTAACAATCAAGGTGTAAGTACCATTATTAGTGCTGGTAGATTGCATATAGAGCATTTTTTCCACACCATTGACTTGCTGCTCAATGGGCAGCGCTACAGTATTAATTAATGTTTTGGCATCAGCGCCCGGGTAAGTGGTAGTTACCTGAATTGTCGGCGGAACAATGGCTGGATATTGCGTAACAGGTAACACTGCTATTGCAACTAATCCCAGAAGAACCAGTAACATGGCGATGACATTTGCCAATATTGGCCGTTCAATAAAAAATTTTGAAATCATTTTTCTGTTTTCTCATTTATATTCATTTAAATGCTACGACTCAACTTGTTCACGCGGGTCAACTTTGTTACCGGGAGTTGCATTTTGCAGGCCATTAATAATCACATTATCCTGTGCATCCAGCCCTTTAATTACAGCACGCATCCCTTTTTCCACGCTACCCAACGTGACTCGTTTTAAAACAACAACGTTATTAGCATCTGAAATCAGCAAATAAGGGCCGATTTGATCATAAAGTATGGCGGTATCAGGCACAGTTAATTGTTTGGTTGGTTTGGTTATCGGAATGCGTACCTGCACAAAAAGTCCGGGTACTAGTACATAGTCTTTATTATCCAAAAGGGCGCGTAGTTCCATAGTGCCGGTCGATGCGTTAAGGCCAGTATTGACGAAATTGAGTTTAGCCTTGTAGTGAAAGTCTGCTTGATTTTGCATACTGATATCTACCTCTATCTTGTTAATATCGGTTGGTTTCATACCATTGGCGCGTGCGGCTGCACGCAATCTGATTAAATCAATTTCATTGAGATTGAAATAAACATAGAGCGTATCAATTTGTTCGATTGTTGCTAAATCAGTTGCTTTGCCATTACCTACCAAATTGCCTGCATCAACCAGATGGCGTCCCATTCGACCATCATAAGGGGCGGAGACGTGTGTGTAACTATAATTAATGGCTGCTATTTGTTCGTTAGCTACTGCTTTAGCGACACCTGCTTCTGATTCCTCCACGCGAGCCAGCCATATTTCAACATTGTTCAGTGAGGTTGCATTGTCTTTATACATTTTTTTTTGGCGGGCATATTCGGCTTCAGAATAAGCATAGTTTGCTTTTTGTGCAGCAACTGTAGCCTGTGCGGCTTTAAGTTGCTCCAGATAGGGTTCAGGTTGAATAACAAATAAGGGCTGACCTTTTTTTACAAATGTACCATCGGTAAATTCTATTGAGTCGAGGTATCCTTCAATCCTTGCCACCAGATTTACTGAATTGAAAGCAACGGTAGTACCTGTTTGTGTAACATATTCAACCATCTCACTTAGCTGAGGCTTTTTAATGACAACAACGGGAATGGGAATGGCTGGTCCCGTATTTTTGGTATCATGATGTAAAAACCAGTATAGAAAAAATAAAATAGCCAGAATTATTACTGCCAGTTTTATATGTTTTGCTTTTTTATCATCGTTCATTCGGATTACCATTTTGGTAGATAAAGTTGTTCCATTTTCTGGCCTTTGGTAACGGGGGCGAGGTGATTGTTTTCCTCCAGTAACGTTCCCCAATTAGTACGTGCTGCCATATCCTGCTTAATTTCTTTTTGAACAACGTCATTACAATTGCGAATTTCCCAGCCGCCACCAAGTGCGCGATACATCGCTACTAACGCCTGTGGAATATCACCTTGTGCATTTACCAACGAGGTCTGCACGCGTAATTGCTGTTGTTCTGCGTTAAGTACGGGAGTAAAGTCCGTTTCACCTTCTCTATAGCGAATGATGGTTAGTTTTAAGGTTTGTGTTGCAGCAATATTTGCCTGAGTCAAATATTGCTCTGCTTTTTTAGCTTCAATATAGCCGGTAATATTATCCTGAACTTCTTGTTGAGCTTTTAATACCAAATTCATGTATTTCAATAAAGCTTGTTGAAAAGAGGCATCCTGCACACGTACCGCATTGGTGATTTGACCATAATTTAATATTGGCCAGTTAAAAGTTGGTCCCGCTGTGATTGTTCGATTGGACCAGCGAAAAATGTCGCTGATAGACGAGTCCCCAATATTATTGGCAGTAAATGCAAATGTTCCAGCAAGTGCAAAGGAAGGGAACAAATTTGCTTTGGTGGCGCCTATCGCAGCGGATTGAGCAATGGCTTCCTGACGAGCCTGATAAATATCAGGTCTTCTTCCTAATGTTTCTTTAGGTATACCTACTGCAACAGTGCGCGGTGCTTTTGGAATTCCATGATTTTTTCGCAGCAGGTCATCCGCGCCATTGGGTATTGTCCCCAGCAAAAGAGCAAGCGCATTTTTTTGCCGCTCCAGATCACTTATTACTGAAGGAAGTTTGGCTTGGGTTTCTGATAGCTCTGTTTGAGCTTGCTGCACATCTACCATATCCGTTTGTCCCGCATTAAAACGGGAGCGGGCAATTTTAAATGCCATTGCCTGTACTTCAATATTCGCTTTAATTACTTTGATCTGTGCCTCATCCGTACGCACTTTTATATAGGTGCTGGCCACATCTGCAGTCAGAGTAACCAAGGCATTATCATAGGCGGCCAGGGATGCCAGAAATGTTGCATCATTAGCCTGAATAGCGCGGCGATATTTCCCCCAGAAATCAATTTCCCAATTTGCTGAAAAACCAAGCAAAGCCGTATCAAAAGTCGTAGGTAAAAGCTGTTGCAGCGAGCTGCCGCCAATTCGATTATAGGTATAATTACCTATCATGGCCTGTTGTTGAGGATATAGGTTGCCTACAGATTGAGCCAGTTGGGCGCGTGCCTGCAATACCCGTACACCTGCAATTTGTACGGATACGTTATTATGGTAGCCCTGATCAATTAACGCTGTTAGAACAGGATCGCGGAATACATTCCACCATTTGGCATCCTGAAATGGCTTTTCTTTAACAGTTGAATTTTTTTGCGGCCAATGCTCGGCAACCTGTTTTATTGGTTCTTTGTAATCAGGACCAACCATGACACAGGCATTAAGAATAAGGCAAGCGATAAGGGTAAAAATCTTTATCATAGGTGCTAACATGTCCCTGTTTAACTACTTTCCCATCAACCGATGATAAGACTAAAACCTATCTACGATATATCTAAATAAGGACGATTTCAATCATTGTTTAAATTGGCTAACTTATTGTTAAATTATGGTTATTCCCCAGCTTGCCGGCATTCGTTTTTTGCATTTTCAGAACACAATTGTGTACAGTTTTTAGCATTTGTTTTTTGACAGACACTTATGCATGCGTTTGTTCGTAGCACTACGCATTGTTCCTGAGCATCTTTTTGTAATTGTATGTTTAGTTCGGGCGGCTCATTAGCTTGTGTTAATACTACAAACAATATCAGCAAAACAGTTGTTATAAATTTGTTCATTAAAATCCTGGTGGGTTTTGCTGTTATCCTGTAAAAAATGGATAACAGCAAAAAATCAGCTTATTAGCCAAAGCGATAGAACGCTTCAACAGCGAAAGATTGTTGGTAATCTCTGCTGCCTGAATTGTTTTTATTGGCAAATGACGCTACGTTGGAAAAGTCTCGACGAACCTCGGCACGAATTTCAATTTTGTCATTAAAATAAGGGATATAGGCAACAGTAAATGTGACCTCTTTCCATCTTTGATCAACTCCTGTACGGAAACCCCCATTGTCATCAAATATTTCACCACGTAAAGACGCACGCCATAGGTCATTAAATTTATAATTGATATATCCGGCGGCACCATTCCATTTAGCTCGTCCAACATTACCATCAGCTAACTGCGCTCTTGATTGCCATGCGTAATCGTAATTGAGGATAAGAGAAAGTTTTTCTGTAGCAGTGAGCGTCGCGAGCACATCAATTAAAGTACGAGAACCGATTAAACCCTCAGAGGTCCTGTCTACTATACGTTGCTCACCATTATACCCTGTCAGGGCAAGAGTAAACAAAGAGCTAAAAATATACGTCGCATTTAATTCGATAGTTTTACCTCGACCCCAGTCAGTGACAGTATCCCAACCATCATTAACACCTGCAACCAGCTATAATTTATCATTAGGCGTATAAGTAGCTCGCGCACCTGTCGTTGTAAAGGGGCCTGCATATCCGAATAATATTGAGCGGGAAAAGTTGGTGTCAGTAATTGGAGCAATAGTTTCTGCACCATTTAAAGTAGTAAACTTACCTAAATCAAGGGCAAGATTTGAATGAGCAAACTGCAGAAAAGCCTGCGTCACATCAACTCCGAAATCAGGACTGCTTACCCATGTTCCCATACCGTAAGCATTTGAAACAATGGCATCACGACCAACCATACCATTTAGAAAGATACCCAGGCCTTCTTTGGGTAAATAACTTATTGTGCCGGCAGCCTGCTGCAGCGTGAAACCATTTTCATTTAAATCGTAAACACGGTCATAAACACCGCTTGTAAATAAATTACTTTGACGAAGATAGTTATAGGAACCATCGACAAATCCTGAAAACTCAACTTCGGTTTCAGTATTGCCGTCCGCAAAGGCATATTGGGGGACGGATAAGCTACAGCCAAGACAAATTGTAGCAATGTATTTTAGCTTCATCGATTTTCCTTAAAATTATAATTCTTCCATGGAGCAGTTTTATTGATTGTACAAATAAAGATATATTTTTTATCATTTTTATTATGCAGTCAAGTCTAAACAATACATGTTTGACAGTATAATCATGATTATCTATGCTAGGATAGAGTTGTATATATACATTGAAATTATTAAAATAAAATCAAGGAGATATGGATGATTAATCAGGGAGATACAGCGTGGTTACTTGTGTCTTCGGCATTAGTGCTGCTAATGACGCCGGGCGTTGCTTTTTTCTACTCAGGTCTAGTTGCTTCTCGTAATGTTATCAATACGATCAACATGAGCTTTATTTGTTTGGCGGTTATTCCATTAATTTGGGCAATAGTAGGTTTTAGTCTCGTTTTTTCTCCTGGCAACAGTTTTATTGGCGGTTTTGAATGGGTCGGCCTGGCAGGTGTAGGCAACACTGTAAATGGCGCTGCCGGTGTTCCTCAATATGCGTTCATGGCTTTCCAAATGATGTTTGCAGTAATCACTCCTGCACTGATTTCTGGTGCTATCGTTGGGCGTATGAAATTCAAGCCTTATGTTTTGTTTGTAGCGTTATGGAGTTTACTGGTTTATGTACCAATAGCGCATTGGGTTTGGGGACCCGGCGGCTGGTTGGCAGCAATGGGCGTACTTGATTTTGCTGGTGGTACAGTAGTTCATATGAATGCTGGTTTTGCCGCGTTGGTAGCAGCAATTATTCTTGGCCCAAGAGTAAAAGGAAAGAGCCCTGTCAGTGAAACTCCGCATAACGTGCCTTTAGTGGTATTAGGTGCATCGTTACTGTGGTTTGGATGGTATGGTTTTAACGCAGGCTCTGCAATTACAGCAGGGGAGTTGGCCAGTCTTGCTTTTGTAACTACAACACTTGCAACTTCTGCCTGTATTACAACCTGGACTATATTAAACTGGTTACGAGGCAATCCTTCTTCCGCTGTAAGCAAATCTACCGCAGCAGTTGTAGGTCTGGTTGCAATTACACCAGCAGCGGGATATGTCACACCCCTGGGAGCAATCGCTTTGGGATGCTTGGCAGCAATATTTTGTTATACAGCGATGGTTTATCGAAGCAAGTGGTTACGTCATGTAGATGACACACTTGATGTTTTTATTTGCCATGGCTTGGGTGGTTTAATCGGAGCATTGTTAACCGGTGTTTTCGCAACCAAAACAGTAAATCAGGCTGGAGCAGATGGTTTGTTGTACGGTAACCCAGGTCAATTATGGAATCAGGTAATTGGTGTTTCTGCTACAATAGTTACAACGCTTGTAGGAACGGCTCTAATACTATTTGTGTTAAAACTGTTTATGCATATTCGTCCTACAGCAGTAGAGGAGCAATTAGGCATCGACGTCGCAGAACATGGTGAGTCAGCCTATAATGATAAATCAGAGCGCCTGTAAGTAAGGATATAATTGGAGCTTTGGATTAATTTTCCAAAGCTCCCTAATTGATGCGGTTGTTACTTCTTTACCTCCCGCATAAGGAGATTGCTAAAATGGCAATAAAATCGGTTATTGAGCTAATAAAGACCAACAAAGTTAATTATGTTGATTTACGTTTTACTGATACGCGAGGCAAGGAGCAACATGTAACAGTTCCAGCATCTATTATTGAAGATGACTTTTTCAAAGAAGGCAAAATGTTTGATGGCTCGTCAATAGCCGGATGGAAGGCCATTAATCATTCTGACATGGTTTTAATGCCCGATGCAGCAACAGCTGTACTTGACCCTTTTTGCGAAGAAGCAACAATTAACTTGCGTTGTGACGTTCTTGAACCAGCAACAATGAAAGGTTATAACCGTTGCCCGCGTTCGTTAGCTAAACGAGCTGAAGAATATATGAAATCGACTGGTATCGCTGACACCAGTTATTTTGGCCCAGAACCTGAATTTTTTATTTTTGATGATGTACGTTGGGAAACGTCGATGAAAGGCAGTTTTTATAGCATCGATTCAGAGGAAGCGGCATGGAACTCCGGTAAAAGTTACGAATGGGGGAATGCAGGTCATCGCCCCGGGGTAAAAGGTGGTTATTTTCCAGTTCCGCCAGTAGATTCTTCACAAGAAATTCGTACAGCAATGTGTACAGCTCTGAAAAATATGGGATTGCAATTTGAAGCACACCATCACGAGGTTGCAACTGCAAATCAAAATGAAATATGTACTGCATATAATTCATTAGTTAAGAAAGCTGATGAAATGCAAATTTTGAAATACGTAGTTCATAATGTTGCCCATATTCATGGCAAAACAGCCACATTTATGCCAAAGCCTTTAGTTGGCGATAACGGAAATGGTATGCATTGCCATCAATCATTAGCCAAGAATGGAAAAAATTTATTCACAGGTGATGGTTATGCCGGGCTTTCTGATCTGGCCTTGTATTACATAGGTGGAATAATTAAACATGCCCGGGCTATTAATGCATTGACCAATTCAGCGACTAACAGTTATAAACGACTGGTTCCTGGTTTTGAGGCGCCTGTTATGTTGGCCTATTCGTCCTGCAATCGTTCTGCTTCTATAAGAATTCCCCATTCAAGCCCCAAAGGACGCCGAATTGAGGTAAGATTCCCGGATGCTGCTTCCAATCCTTATTTAGCTTTTTCAGCAATGATGATGGCCGGCCTTGACGGTATTAAAAATAAAATTCACCCTGGTGATCCGATTGATCACGATCTTTATGAATTATCTGCCGAAGAAACAAAAGATGTGCCTAAAGTTTGTTCATCGCTCGAACAGGCTTTGGATTATCTTGAACAAGATAGAGCGTTTTTAACAGTAGGGGACGTATTCAGCGATGATATGCTGAATGCATATATAGATTTGAAAAGAAAAGAGGTTTTACGCTTACAAATGACTACTCACCCGTTGGAATTTGAAATGTATTATAGTGTTTAAATAAAGTTAGGTGGGTATTTTGCCCATAGGCGTCAAGCTAAGGATTTGTGTATATTAATATGCTATTTTCTTACGTACCGCATATACAATTTCCTACGTACCGCGCTTTATGCGCGGTATCCAGGATTACAAGGTGAGCAATTCCTGTCCCACTGGATACCGCGGACAAGCCGCGGTACGTAGAGATTGGCAGCTTAGCTTGACGCCTATGGGTATTTTGCCCACCTTAACCCTCACCAACTTTCTTAAAATCCTGTTCACCAAAAATAGCCGAAAAATAAGTATAGTGTTTAAACTCAAGTAAATTATTACTGGGGTCTTTTAGGAAAAAAGATTGATGTTCAATTTTGGTGTTTTCAAAGCGCGTTTTCAAAGATATTTCGAAAGGTATTTTTTTGCTTGTTATGCTTTGAAGAAACGTATCAAACTCTGATTTTTCTAAAAAAATAAGACCAAAATGTCGTGGATAAATGGTTTCCTGGATGGGGGGCTGTTCAGCTACTTTATGAGCAGCAGTTCCCGCCACCGCATAGACTCCACAGCAGCCGTGCACTCTAATTATTCCATTTCGTAAACTTGTTTGGTATTTTAGCATCTGATTTAAGTCGTAGGATAGGATTTCGCTCA
>Ga0105047_10004471_pt1 | contig 24299 bp, 20 predicted proteins | sample MAT04_FD_78384 | JGI IMG/M metagenome (GOLD analysis project Ga0105047, IMG submission 78384) | Freshwater microbial communities from Lake Fryxell liftoff mats and glacier meltwater in Antarctica - MAT-04 (megahit assembly) | ecosystem: Environmental > Aquatic > Freshwater > Ice > Liftoff...
CGGAGCCAGGTAGTCGGGGAAGATCGTGACGATGTCGAACCGCACGTCATGCCTCGTCCGGGCCGGGGTCTGCCGCCTCGTCCTCGTCGAGCAGCCCGTCGGCGGCGAGCAGACCGAGCGGGGCGTCGAGCACCACCCGGCCGCCGGGGATGTCGACCACCGGGACGATCGCCCGGACGAACGGCACGAGCGTGCGCTCGCCGCCGGTCTCCCGGATGACCAGCGCGTCCTGGGCCGGCAGGTGCTCGAGGCCGATGACCTCGCCGACCACCGTCCCGTCGAGCCGGTCGACCCGCAGGCCGACCAGCTCGTAGGGGTACCAGGCGTCCTCCTCGGTGGAGTCCTGCACCGGGACGATCAGCTGCAGACCGCGCAGGCCCTGCGCTGCGGTGCGGTCCCCCACCTGCTCGAAGCCCACGACCCACTGCTCGCCCTGGCGACGCGCCCGCGCGACCGTCAGCGGACCGGCGGACGCCGGGTCGGTGCTGAGCACGGCTCCGACGGTGAACCGTTGCTCAGGGACGTCGGTCCGCACGTCCAGGACGACGTCCCCCCGCAGCCCGTGGGCGCGGCCGATCGTCGCGACGGCCAGATCCATGGGTTCCTCCGCGGTCAGGGGTCGGGCACGACTGCGGCCCGGCCCCAGGGTACGGGGCCGGGCCGAAGGGTCGTCCGGGTTCAGCGCCGGTCGACGTCCACGACGTCGACCCGGACCGAGCCGTCGCCGAGCGCGCCGACGACGGTGCGCAGGGCACGCGCCGTCCGACCGCTGCGACCGATGACGCGACCGAGGTCCTCTGGGTGCACCCGGACCTCGAGCACCTCGCCGCGCCGCAGGGCGCGACCGGTGACCTGGACGTCGTCAGGGTGGTCGACGATCCCGCGGACCAGGTGCTCGAGCGCGTCGGCGAGCATCAGGCCTCCGGAGCCGTCTCGACGGTCTCGGCGGTCGCGGCCGGCTTGGCTGCTGCCGCCTTGGCCTTGGCATCGGCGTGCTTGGCCTTGGCCTTCTCGGCCGCGTCGGCGGCTGCGGCCACGGCGGCAGCGGCGTCGACGGCCACGCCCGCCTTGGTGCGCAGCGTGCCCTCGGTGCCGGGCAGGCCCTTGAAGGTCTGCCAGTCACCGGTGATCTTGAGCAGCACGAGGACCTGCTCGGTCGGCTGCGCGCCGACTCCGAGCCAGTACTGCGCGCGCTCGCGGGAGATCTCGATGAACGAGGGCTCCTCGGTGGGGTGGTACTTGCCGATCTCCTCGATCACCCGACCGTCGCGCTTGGTGCGCGAGTCGGCGACGACGATGCGGTAGTACGGCGCGTGGGTGGTACCGATGCGCTTGAGACGGATCTTGACGGCCACAGTGGTGGTCTCTCCTGGTTCTGCCGGGGTGGCCTCTCGCGCGCACACCCGTGGGGCAGGTGGTCGAGAGAGTCCGAGGACGCGGTCGTGGACGGCTAGAGGGTCCGTCTACGCCGGGTACAGCGGGTTATTGTGCCAGACCTCGCGCCACCGTCACACCACGGAGCCCCGGACAGCACCCCGCAGCACGACGGTCCGCACTCCGGCGAGCACGCCGATCTCCGCTCGCGGGTCTGCCGGGTAGACGACGAGGTCGGCCGGGGCGCCCTCGACCAGGCCGGGAACGCCCAGGTAGGCCCGGGCCCGCCAGGTCGCCATGGCGAGCACCTCGTCGGCCGCGATCCCTGCCCTGACCAGCTCGGCGGCCTCCTGGGGCAGCCGGCCGTGGGCGATCGTCCCACCCGCGTCGGTGCCGACGAGCAGCCGGACCCCGGCCTCGTGCAGGTCGTGGACATGGCGGTGGCGCCGTTCGTGCAGCGCGCGCATCCGCGCCGCGAAGACCGGGTAGTTGCCGGCCCGGTCGGCGATGGCCCCGAACTGGCCGATCTGGAGCAGGGTGGGCACCACGGGCACGCCCCGGCGCGCCACCTCGGTGACGAGCTCAGGCGTCAGCCCGGTGCCGTGCTCCAGGCAGTCGATCCCCGCGGCGAGCAGCCCGCCCAGCGCCTCGGTGGAGAAGGTGTGCGCCGTCACCCGCGCCCCGGCGTCGTGGGCCACCCGGACCGCCTCGACCAGGACGTCGTCTGGCCAGAGCGGACGCAGGTCGCCCAGCGGGCCCAGGTCGCGGTCGATCCAGTCGGCGACGAGCTTGACCCACCCGTCGCCGCGTGCGACCTCCTGCGCCACGGCCGCAGGCAGCTCGGCCGGGTCGGCCAGCTCACGCCCGTAGTGGCGCAGGTAGCGCTTGGGCCGGGCCAGGTGCCGACCGGCGCGCACGATCCGCGGCAGGTCCTCGCGGCCGTCCATCCACCGCGTGTCCGTCGGCGAGCCCGCATCCCGGACCAGCAACGTACCGGCGTCGCGGTCCGCGATGGCCTGGGCCTGCGCTGTCGCGTCGTCGACCGGCCCGTCGGCGGCCAGCCCGATGTGGCAGTGGACGTCCACCAGCCCCGGTACCGCCCAGCCCTCGAGCGTCGTCACCTCACCCGACATCGGCCTGGTGAACGTCACCCGACCGCCGAGCACCCACAGCTCGTCGAGCGTGGTCGTCTCCTCGACCAGCACCCGGCCGCGCACGTGCAGCACGGGCGGCTGCGTGCCCTGGCGGGACGGCACGGTCAGCGTCCGAGCATCTTCTCGATGCCGGGCGGCAGCTGCAACGACGCGGGGTCGGCCGACGGCGGCGCGGCCGGCGCGCCCAGGCCGAAGGCCGCCCCCGGCGCCGACGGCACGCCGGACGGGCGGCCCCCCTCGCGCTCCTGCTGCGCCCGCTTGGCCGGGTTGCCCGACTTCGCCTTGACCCTGCGTTGTGGGGCGGCCGATCGGCCACGCGACTTCTTGCCGCCCATGCCTGGCAGGTTGCCCATGCCCGGCATCGCCATCCCGCCACCGCGGGCCATCTGCTTCATCATCTTCTGCGCCGCCGTGAACCGTTCGAGCAGCTGGTTGACGTCGCTGGGGCTGGTCCCGGACCCGCGCGCGATCCGTGCCCGGCGCGAGCCGTTGATGATCTTGGGACTCTGCCGCTCCCCCGGGGTCATCGACCGGACGATCGCCTCGATCCGGTCCACCTCGCGCTCGTCGAAGTTCTCGATCGCCTCGCGCATCTGCCCCATGCCCGGGAGCATCCCGAGCATCTTCTTCATCGAGCCCATCTGGCGCAGGCCCTGCATCTGGACGAGGAAGTCCTCGAGGGTGAAGTCCTCTCCCCCGGCGAGCTTGCCGGCCATGGCCTGCGCCTGGTCGGCGTCGAAGGCCCTCTCGGCCTGCTCGATGAGCGACATCACGTCGCCCATGTCCAAGATCCGCGAGGCCATCCGGTCGGGGTGGAAGACCTCGAAGTCGGTGAGCTTCTCGCCGGTCGAGGCGAAGAGGATCGGGCGGCCGGTGACGCTGGCCACCGACAGGGCGGCGCCGCCGCGGGCGTCCCCGTCGAGCTTGGACAGCACGACCCCGGTGAACCCGACGCCCTCGGCGAAGGCCTGGGCGGTGAGCACCGCGTCCTGGCCGATCATCGCGTCGACGACGAAGAGGATCTCGTCCGGCTGGACGGCGTCGCGGATGGCCGCAGCCTGCGCCATCATCTCTGCGTCCACGCCCAGTCGGCCGGCGGTGTCGACGATGAGGACGTCGTGCTGGCGGGTCCGGGCCGTGGCCAGCCCCTCGCGGGCCACCACGACCGGGTCGCCCGCGGCCACCCCGTCCCCCTCGAACCCCTCGCGGGCGCCCGGGTGCGGGGCGAAGACCGGCACCCCTGCCCGTTCGCCGACCACCTGGAGCTGGGTCACGGCGTTGGGTCGCTGCAGGTCGGCGGCGACGAGCAGCGGGGTGTGGCCCTTGTCGCGAAGGTGCAGGGCGAGCTTGCCGGCCAAGGTCGTCTTGCCCGCACCCTGCAGGCCGGCGAGCAGGATGACGGTCGGCGGGTTCTTGGCCAGCGTCAGCGGGCGCTGGACCCCACCGAGCACGGCGACCAGCTCGTCGTTGACGATCTTGACGACCTGCTGCGCCGGGTTGAGGGCGCCGGACACCTCGACGGACAGGGCGCGCTCGCGTACCGCGCCGGTGAACGCGCGGACGACGGGGACCGCGACGTCGGCGTCGAGCAGGGCGCGCCGGATCTCACGGACCGTCGCATCGATGTCGGCCTCGGAGAGGCGACCCTTGCTGCGCAGGTTCTTGAAGGTCGACGTCAGGCGGTCGGACAGCGTGGCGAACACGGAACCTCACCGGTCACGGGGCGGTCGAGCGGGAGCCCTCAGGGTACCCGCAGGGACTCAGCCGGCGGTGAGCCGCTGCCTCGTGCGCTCGGTGAGGTCGTCGAGCAGCCGGGCCCGCCAGGGCGTCCAGGTGGTCGGGCCGGCGGCCGAGGCGTCGGCCTCCGACAGCGCGCGCAGCTCGTCGAGCAGGTCGAGCCGCCCGCCGAGCGCCTCGACCAGGGCGTCGACGGTGGCCGGGTCGTCCGGGTCGGACTGGGTCGCCAGGGTGGCCAGGGTGAGGTGGTGGCGGACCAGGAGGGTGACATCGGCGATCTCAGTCGTGTCGAACCCCATCCGGGCGAGGATGCCGGGGGCCAGAGCAGCGCCCTCGATGCTGTGGTCCGCCACCCCGGCCCGCTTGCCGATGTCGTGCAGCAGCGCGGCGAGGAGCAACACCTGCGACCCGGCACCGCGGCGTCCGCGGCCCGCCCGGGCCACCGTCTCGATGAGGTGGCGGTCGACGGTGTGGCGATGGATGGGCGAGCGCTGCGGACGGTTGCGCACGGCGGCCCACTCCGGGATCCAGCGGGTCACCACCCCGGCCAGGTCGAGGGTCTCCCAGACCGGCACCTGGGCCGAACCGGTGCCCAGCAGGGCGAGCAGGTGCGCCCGGGCCACCGCGGGCCACGGCTCGGGCAGCGCCGGGGTCCGCGCCAGGCTCTCGACAGTCACCGGGGACAGCGGCAGGCCGGTACGCGCGGCGATCGCGGCTGCACGCAGGGACAGCATCGGGTCGTCCTGCGGGCGGACCCCGGCGGCCAGTACGAGCTCGCCGTCGTGCTCGACGAGACCCTCACCGACCGAGCGCAGCCGCGGGGCGGTGCGGCGTCCGCGCACGAGGACGGGTCGGTGCAGGGACGGGCGGTCCAGAGCCTGACGGGCGTGCCGGACGGTGGTGTCCAGGGCGTGGGAGACCACCCTGCCCGCCTCGGCGAGCCCCGCGAGCAGGTCGTCCGCGTCGTCGAGACCGAGCAGTGCCGCAACCTCGTCCTGGTCGGCACGCAGCAGCCGGTTGGTGGGCCGGCGGGTGGCGACGTGCAGCGCGTCGCGCACGTCGAGCAGGTGGGCATAGGCGTCGTCGACGGCGCCGTGGGGCCGGTCGGTCAACCAGGTGGCGGCGAGCGCGAAGACCACGACGGCGTCGCGGATCCCGCCGCGCGCCTCCTTGAGATCCGGCTCGACGAGATAGGCGAGCTCACCGGAGCGCTCGGCGCGGGTCTTCGTCGTGGCGAGCAGCTCAGGCAGGCGACGACGCGCGGCCGACCGCCAGTCCGTGAGCAGCGCGGTCCGCGCGCGGTGGATGACCATGCGGTCGCCGGCGACCGCACGCAGGTCGAGCAGCCCGACGGCGGCCGGCAGGTCGGCGGAGGCCACCTGACGGCACTGGGCGAGCGAACGGACCGAGTGGTCGAGGTCGAGGCCGGCGTCCCAGATGGGGTACCAGAGCCGGTCGGCGAGCGCGGCGACCTCGGCGGCGGAGTGCGAGCGGCCGTCGTGCACCAGGAGCAGGTCCAGGTCGCTGTTGGGGCTCGCGTCAGCGCGGCCAAGGCTTCCCACGGCCCCCAGGGCCAGGCCGTCGGCCTCACCGAGGGGCGCGACGGCCTCGTCCCACAGGTGGGCGAGCCGGCTGGTCACCAGCTGGGCGACGGCGGCCCGACGCACGTGGCCGGCGGCCCCGGGTCCGGTCATCCGTGCCGCCAGGTCGAGCCGGTCCGCCCGCAGGCCCCGCACCCCGGTGGAGGGGAGCGGGGCCTGCAGGGATGGGGCCCCGACCGCGGCGTCGTACGGTCGGTCGTGCATCAGGTCTCCCGGCTCAGAGCGCTTCGGGGCCGTGCTCGCCGGTGCGCACCCGCGCCACGTCGTCCACGGGGACCGTCCACACCTTGCCGTCGCCGATCTTGCCGGTCTGGGCGGCGCCGATGATCGCCTCGGTGACCGCCGCGGCGTCCTCCGCCGCGACCAGCACCTCCACCCTGACCTTGGGGATGAGGTCGACGGTGTACTCCGCACCGCGGTAGACCTCCGTGTGGCCGCGCTGACGGCCGTAGCCGCTGGCCTCACTGACCGTCATGCCACGGATACCTGCGGCCTCGAGGGCGGACTTCACGTCGTCCAGCCGATGGGGCTGGATCACTGCGGTGACCAGCTTCATGCCTTCACCTCCTGAGTCTTGCGAGCGCCGCCGAGGGTCTCGTACGCCGTCTCACCGTGCACTGCCAGGTCGACCCCGCCCAGCTCGGCCTCGTCCGAGACCCGCAGGCCCATGGCCGCCTTGATGGCCAGGGCGATGATCGCCGTCATCACCCCACTGAACACCACGGCGAACAGCGCGACGATCGTCTGGGTGGCGAGCTGGTTGAAGCCACCACCGTAGAACAGACCGTTGAGCGAGCCATCGAGGTACCAGGTGCCGTTGACGCCGTCGCCGACGTTCGCGAACAACCCGATGAGGATGGTGCCGGTCAGACCGCCCACAAGGTGCACGCCGACGACGTCGAGCGAGTCGTCGTAGCCGAACCTGTACTTCAGGCCGACGGCAAGGGCGCAGAGCACACCGGCGATCGCGCCGATCGCCATCGCCCCGTAGGTGTCCACCGATGCGGCTGCCGGGGTGATGGCGACCAGACCGGCCACGACGCCCGAGGCGGCACCGAGCGAGGTCGCGTGACCGTCCCGGATCTTCTCGGTGAGGAGCCAGGCGAGCATGGCGAGCGAGGTCGCGACCGTCGTGTTGATCCACGCGCGGCCGGCGGTGCCGTCCGCGGCGAACTCCGAGCCGGCGTTGAAGCCGAACCAGCCGAACCACAGCAGGGCGGCGCCCAGCATGACGAAGGGCAGGTTGTGCGGCCGCATCGGCTCCCGGCCGAAGCCCTTGCGCCTGCCGAGGATGACCGCCAGCACCAGGCCGGCGATACCGGCGTTGATGTGCACGACGGTGCCACCGGCGAAGTCGAGCGGGACCGAGATCGCCTCGGTGATCCCGGTCGCGCCGAGCAGGCCGCCGCCCCAGACCATGTGGGCCATGGGGATGTAGACGAAGGTGACCCAGACGGCAGCGAAGACCATCCAGGCGCTGAACTTCATGCGCTCCGCGACCGCACCGGAGATCAGCGCGACGGTGATGATCGCGAAGGTCGCCTGGAACGCGATGGCGACCAGGGCCGGCACACCGGATGCGGCCATGAGGCTCTCGGCGTCGGTGATGGCGTTGGTGCCGAAGAACTGGGTCGGGTCACCGATGAGGCCACCCGCCATGTCGGCGCCGAAGGCGCCCGAGTACCCGTAGAGCAACCAGATCGGCGCGATGACACCCATCGCGCCGAAGCTCATCATCATCATGTTGAGTACGGACTTGCCGCGCACCATGCCGCCGTAGAAGAACGCCAGACCCGGCGTCATGAGCAGCACCAGCGCGGACGCGGTCAGCATCCACGCCGTGTTCCCGGTGTCCAGGACGAACTCGTCCATAGAAATCGCCTCTCCCTCGCCAGCCGGGCGGCTGGTCCGGGACAACCATCGATGAAAGGTGTTTCCACGGCGGGCGGCGCGAGTTACGGCTCGATGACAGAACGCCCGGAGATGTGAACGGCGTGTTTCAGCCGCCGAGCAGGCCGTCGACGAAGGCCTCGGGCTCGAACGGCGCGAGGTCGTCCGGGCCCTCGCCCAGCCCGACGAGCTTGACCGGCACCCCGAGCTCGCGCTGCACGGCCACGACGATCCCGCCCTTGGCCGTGCCGTCGAGCTTGGTCAGCACGATCCCGGTCACCCCGGCCACCTCGGCGAACACGCGCGCCTGGTTCAGGCCGTTCTGCCCGGTCGTCGCGTCGAGCACGAGCAGCACCTCGGCGAGCGGTGCGCTGCGGGTCAGCACCCGGGTGATCTTGCCCAGCTCGTCCATGAGGCCGGCCTTGTTCTGCAGTCGACCCGCGGTGTCCACCAGGACGACGTCGACCCCCTGGTCGCGGCCGGCACGGACGGCGTCGAAGGCGACCGCCGCCGGGTCTCCCCCGTCGCGGCCGGAGCGCACCGTCGCCACGCCCACCCTGGCACCCCAGGTCTGCAGCTGGTCGGCCGCGGCGGCGCGGAACGTGTCGGCGGCACCGAGCAGCACGGTGCTGCCCTGGGAGACGAGCACCCGGGCAAGCTTGCCGACGGTCGTCGTCTTGCCGGTTCCGTTGACCCCGACGACCAGCACCACCGCGGGGTGCACCCCCGGCGCGCCCGCCTCGTCGGTCACGACCGTCGGCTGCGTGTGCAGGGTCCGGTCCATCGAGGGGTCGACCAGGGCGAGCAGCTGCTCGCGCAGCAGGGCCCGGACCGCCGCCGGGTCGCGGACTCCGAGCACCCGGACGCGCGCGCGCAGGGCCTCGACGAGCTCGGCGGACGGGCCGGCGCCCACGTCGGCGAGGAGCAGGGTCTCCTCGAGCTCGTCCCAGTCGTCGGCCGTCAGAGTGTCGCGGGAGAGCACCGCGAGCATCGTGGCGCCCAGCGCGCCCGAGCGGGCCAGCCGCTCGCGCAGGCGGACGAGCCGGCCGGCGGCGGGGGCGGGGACGTCCATCGGTGGAGCGGTCGGCGTCGTGGGCTCCGCGTCGGGCGCGGCGACATCCGGGAGGGCCGACGTCGTGCCGCCGGCCGGTGCGGCGTCCCCACGCGTCGGGGTCGGCGGTGCGGTCGGCCCTCGGCCCCGCCGGGAGCGCACGAGCAGAGTCGCGCCGGTGCCCAGGACGACCAGGACGGGCAGGGAGATGAGCAGATCGGAGACGTCGTTCACGCCAGCAGTCTGCCAGGCGCCGGCTGCGCGGCGCCCGTTCGGTCAGCGACGGACGAGGCCGCTGACCCCGCGGGCGGCGCGCTCGGTGACCCGCGTGAGCGAGTCGGTGAGCCCGTCGACCCGGACGTCGTCGTCCTGCTGGTCGCCACCGAGCGCGAAGAGCTCCTCGAGGCCGCCCGGCTCCACCGCGGCGGCGTCGTGGAGGTCGCGGCGGGCGGCGGCCAGCAGCCCGGGGCGGTGCGGGTCGCCCCGCCGCAGACCCGACCGGAGGTCAGACAGCAGCCCGCGCGAGGACCCGGCGGTGCGCGCCGTGACCGCGAGCAGGGCGAGCGCGGACAGCAGGGCGACGAGGACAGCGACCAGGACCGGGGACATGCCTCCAGTATCGGCAGGCTCAGCGCGCGGACGCACCGCGGCGGGCTCGAGGCGAGAATCGGCACAGGATCTCCACACCCCGCCGGGTCTCAGGCGGACGCGTCCTCGTGCATCCGCTGGCTGATCACCGTCGTGACACCGTCGCCGCGCATCGTCACGCCGTAGAGCGCATCGGCGATCTCCATCGTGCGCTTCTGGTGGGTGACGACGATGAGCTGGCTGTCGTCGCGCAGCTCGCGGAAGATCTCCAGCAGCCGGCCCAGGTTGAGGTCGTCCAGCGCGGCCTCGACCTCGTCCATGACGTAGAACGGGCTGGGGCGCGCCTTGAAGATCGCCACGAGCAGGGCGACAGCCGTCAGCGACCGCTCCCCGCCGGACAGCAGCGACAGCCGCTTGACCTTCTTGCCGGCGGGACGCGCCTCCACCTCGATCCCGGTGGTGAGCATGTCCCCCGGCTCGGTCAGCACCAGCCGACCCTCCCCCCCGGGGAAGAGCCGGGCGAAGACGCGCTCGAACTGCACGGCGGTGTCGTGGTACGCCGCGGTGAACACCTGCTCGACGCGCTCGTCGATCTCCCGGACGATCTGCAGCAGGTCGGCGCGCGAGCTCTTGAGGTCGGCCAGCTGGGTGGTGAGGAAGCTGTGCCGCTCCTCCAGGGCTGCGAACTCCTCCAACGCCAACGGGTTGACCCGGCCGAGCAGCGCGAGGGCGCGCTCGGCCGCCCGCAGCCGCTTCTCCTGCTCGGCGCGCACGTACGGCACCGTCGACTGCTCCGCGCCGCCGTCGGACGTCGCGGCCTGACCGGTGCCGTCGCCGGCGAGCGGGACGGGCACCGGCTGGTGGGGGCCGAACTCGTCGAGCAGCACCTGGGGGTCCAGGCCGAGCTCGGAGACCGCACGGTTCTCGAGCTGCTCGACGCGCAGCGCCTGCTGGGCCCGGGCGAGCTCGTCGCGATGGGCGACGTCGGTGAGCTGCGCCAGCTCGACTGCCCAGCGCTCGACCTCGGCCCGCACGTCCGTCAGCTGACCCTCGCGCTCGACCCGGTCCCGCTCGACGGCGTCCCTGGCCTGGCTGGCCGCGCGCAGCGACTCCTCGAGGACCTCCAGGGCCCAGCCGGCCCCGGTCGCGACGGCGTGGGCCCTGGCGGCCTGCTCGGCGCGCTGGGCCGCCCGGTCGGCGGCCCGCCGTCGGGCCCCGCGCTCGGCTTCGGCGGCCCGCTCGAGCGACTGCGCCCGCCCCGCCACGGCCCGTGCACGCTCCTCGGAGGTCCGCAGGGTCAGCCGAGCCTCGGTCTCCCGGGCCCGAGCGGCGGTCGCCGCGGTCGCGGCGGTGTCCCGCGCAGCGCCGGCCACCTCGATCTGGTCGTCCGACTCCGCCGGGTCCTGCTCGGCCTGGTTCAGCCGGTGAGCCAGGTCCGCCAGCTCGGCCTGGTCGCTCGCCAACCGCTGACCGGCCGCGTCGAGCGCGGCCTGGGCCCGCTCGGCCTCGCCGCGGGCCGCCCGGGCCGCCGATCCGAGGTGGCCCAGCTGTTCGGCGACGGCCGCCAGCGCGGCGTCCGACTCGTGCAGACGCTCCAGCGTGGCGTCGTGGCGCTCCTGGGCCGCAGCCTGGGCGTCGCCGGCCGCGGCGAGGGCGAACCGGGTGCGCTCGGCCGCGGCGACGGCATCGGCGACCCGGGCCCGCGCGTCGTCCAGCGCGGCCTGGAGCTCCAGCGTGCTCGGCGCGCTCGCCGAGCCGCCCGTCGCCCGCGCCGAGCCGAGCAGGTCGCCGCCCCGCGTCACCGCGGTGAGGTGCGGGTGCGCCGCGACCACGACCCGCGCCGTCGCCAGGTCCGCCACCACGACGACGTCGGCCAGCAGGGCGCACACCGCGTCGGCCACCGGGGCGGCGACGTGCACGAGGCCGGCCGCGGCGACCGCGCCGTCCGGCGCTGGACCGGTCGGGGAGGGTGGGGCACCGCCGCCGATGAGCAGCGTGGCACGACCGGCGTCGTCCGAGCGCAGCCGGCGCAGGGCGTCGACGGCCGCACCGAGGGACTCCACGGCGACCGCGTCGGCCACCGCACCGAGGGCCGCGGCGATCGCGTCCTCGTAGCCCGGCTCGACGCTGACCAGCGCGGCCACCGAGCCGAGGGTGCCGGGCAGGTCGTCGGCTGCGAGCAGCGCACCGGCGCCGTCCCGGCGGACCAGGCTCATCTCCAGCGCCTCGACCCGCGCGGTCCAGGACGCACGGTCGCGCTCGGCGGCCTGCTCGGTCGACCGCAGGGCGGCCAGGTCGGCCGCGGCCTCCTCGAGGGCCACGGTGGCCGCCTCGTGCTCGGCGTCGAGGTCCTCCTCGCCCTCCTCGGCGCCGACCACCTGGGACTCCAGCGCGGCGAAGTCCACGCTCGCCCGCCGGCCGCGGCGCTCGGCCTCACCGACCGCCGCGCGCAGCCGCCCGATCTCCGCCTCGGTGCTCTCGAGCCGGCTGCGGCGGGCCGCGACCTGGCCGGCCAGCCTGGCCAGCCCCTCGCGTCGGTCCGCCACTGCCCGGTGCAGCGCAGCGAGGTGCCGCTCGGCGGTGGTGGCGGTCTGCTCGAGCTCGGCGCGCAGCGTGGTCGCCGCCTCGACGGCCACCCGCGCGAGGTCCACCTCGTCGCCGAGCTCTGCCTCGGCGGCCCTGGCCCGCTGGGCCTGGGCGTCGAGGTCGTCGGGGTCCCGCCCGGACCGGTCCTCGCCGTCGGCAGCGCCGAGCAGGCGCATCCGCTCCGCGGCGAGGGTGGCGATCCCGCGCAGCCGCTCGCGAACGGACGACAAGCGGTACCAGACCTCCGAGGCCTCGGACAGCTCGGGGGCGGCCGCCGCAGCCCTCGCCTCGAGCCCGGCCAACCGACCGCGGGCCGAGCCCAGCGTCACCTCGACCTCGGCGCGCCGCTCGCGCAGGGCGGTCTCGTCGGCGATCTCCTGCTCGAGGGTCGCGCTCATCTGGGCGAGGTCGTCGGCAAGCAGCCGTGCGCGCGCGTCGCGCAGGTCCGCCTGCACGGTCTGGGCCTTGCGCGCCACCTCGGCCTGGCGGCCCAGCGGGCCGAGCTGTCGGCGGATCTCGGCGGTGAGGTCGGCCAGCCGGGTGAGGTTGGCCTGCATCGCGTCGAGCTTGCGCAGCGCCTTCTCCTTGCGGCGGCGGTGCTTCAGGACGCCGGCTGCCTCCTCGATGAACCCACGGCGGTCCTCCGGGGTGGCGCGCAGGACGGCGTCGAGCTGACCCTGGCCGACGATGACGTGCATCTCGCGGCCCATGCCGGTGTCCGAGAGCAGCTCCTGGATGTCCAGCAGCCGGCAGGTGGAGCCGTTGATGGCGTACTCCGAGCCGCCGCTGCGGAACAGCGTGCGCGAGATCGTCACCTCGGAGTACTCGATCGGCAGCAGGCCGTCGGTGTTGTCGATGGTCAGGGCGACCTCGGCGCGACCCAGCGGCGGTCGGCCGGCCGTGCCGGCGAAGATGACGTCCTCCATCGTGCCGCCGCGCAGCGACTTGGCACCCTGCTCGCCCATCACCCAGGCCAGCGCGTCGACGACGTTGGACTTGCCCGAGCCGTTGGGCCCGACGACGCAGGTGATCCCCGGTTCGAAGCTCAGCGTCGTCGCCGAGGCGAACGACTTGAACCCGCGCAGGGTCAGCGTCTTGAGGTGCACGGGGCGAGCCTAGGGCCGGCGTCGGCAGGGAGCGGCAGCGAGCGGAGCGGCGCTCACAGCGCGGGGAACCACAAGCCGATCTCACGCTCGGCGGACTGCGGCGAGTCCGAGCCGTGCACGAGGTTCTGGGTCACGGGCGTGTCCCACGCCCGTCCGAGGTCACCGCGGATAGTGCCGGGCGCCGCGGCCGTGGGGTCGGTGGCGCCGGCGATCGACCGGAAGCCCTCGATGACCCGGTCGCCCTCGACGACGACGGCCAGCACCGGACCCGAGCCCATGAATCCCAACAGCGGGCCGAAGAAGGGCTTGCCGGCGTGCTCGGCGTAGTGCTGCTCGAGCAGGGCGGAGTCGGCGGTGCGCAGCTCGGTGGCGACCAGGGTGTACCCCTTGGCCTCGATCCGCCGCAGCACCTCCCCCACCAGCCCCCGGCGGACGCCGTCGGGCTTGACCAGGACGAGGGTGCGCTCGACGGCGTGCTGCGACATGGCGCCGAGCCTATCGGCTGGCCTCAGCTCGTGGCCGGTGCCGGGCCGGCCGTGCGCTCGGCGCGCTCGCGGTCGATCCTCCCGCCGAGGCGCAACGAGGCGATCCACAGTGCGACGAAGACGACCCCGACGACGACCATCGCCGGCGCCGCCGCAGGCGGCAGCAGCAGGCCGCCGAGCAGCACCGGCACCTGGAGCACCGAGCCGACCACGAGTCCGCCGGGCCGCCCCTGCACGCCGGCGGCAAGGACGAGGCTGACGGCCAGGGCACCACCCAGCGCCCAGACGGACCCCGCAGGGGCCGCCCGCAGACCGTGGGCGACCAGGGTGGCGAAGAGCACGACGAACGCCTCGAGCACGAGCATCGTCGCGGTGAACTGGCGGCGTGCCGAGCGGACCCGCCCGACCCCGATGGGGGTGGTGGTGCCGGGCTCGCTCGGGGTGCTCACGGGTGCAGGCTACCCACGGGCGGGGTAGCCGGCCGACCCAGCACCCGGGCTCAGACCTCGCCGAACCCCTCCTCGATGACGCCGACGACGGTCTGGACCGCAGCCCTGGCCCCGGATCCGGTCGCCGAGATGCTCAGCGCATGGCCGGCCCGGGCACCCAGGGACATCAGGGCCAGGACGCTGCCGCCGTCGACGCCGTCGATGCTCACCATCACCCCGGTGTCCTCGACCACCCGGGCCAGCAGGGCCGCGGGGCGCGCGTGCAAGCCCTGAGGATTGCGCAGCGTCGCGGTCGCCGTGACGACGGGCTCGGCCGGTGTCGCGTGGTCGAGCGACGACGTCGACGCCCCGCCCGCGGGGGCCGCGGGCGGCCCCCCGGCGGCCTCGACCGCCGCAGCCTCGACGGCGGCGAGGTCGCCACCCTGCTGGGCGCGGACCGACGCGGACACGGCACCCTCGACGATCGGCGCCAGCGGCACCCGCACCAGGGCGGCGTCCTGCTCGTCGAGCATCTCGAGCACGAGGTCGGTCGTGAGCAGCGCCGAGCCGAGGTCGGTGAGCACGACGACGCCGCCGCCGTCCCGGTCGCAGGCGGCCAGCCCCTGCTCGACCGCGGCCATGACGCGGTCGACGCTCGTCCCGATCCCATCGGGCGTCCCACCCGCGGGGAGCAGGGTGACGTCCGGCGCCATCTGCCGGGCGATGTCCGCCGTCCCGTTGGCGACGTCAGCCGAGTGCGAGACGAGGACCAGAGCCACCCTGGCGCTCACGCGGGCAGTCCCAGCGCCGGGTCCACCGCCGTGGCGGCCGCCGCGCGCAGGATGAGCGCCGAGGAGGCTGCTCCGGGGTCGCGGTGCCCGATGCTGCGCTCTCCCAGGTAGGAGGCCCGGCCCTTGGTGGCCAGGAGCGGGTCGGTGGCCACGGCACCGGCCTCGGCGGCTTGCGCCGCGGCCTCGAGCACGTCGGCCGGACCGGCGTCGGCCGCGGCTGCGGCAGCCGCGGCCACGGCAGCCGGGGTCCACGCGTCGACCATCGTCTTCTCCCCGGTGGTCGCCTTGCCGCGCGCGACGATCCCCTCGAGACCCGCCTCGAGCAGCGCGACAACGGCGCCCGCGTCGAGCTCCGCCACATCGGTGACCTTCGCTGCACGCAGGTAGGCCGTCCCGTACAGCGGCCCCGCCGCACCGCCGACGGTCGACATCAGGGTGGTGGCGACCAGCTTGAGCACGTCACCGACGGCGCCGGGCGGCTCGCCGAGCGCGTCGAGCTTGGCCACGACGGCCGTGAAGCCGCGGTACATGTTCTCGCCGTGGTCGCCGTCGCCGATCTGCCGGTCGAGCTCGATGAGCTCGGAGCGGTGCTCGGTGACGACGGCCGCCGTCTGCCGGACCCACCGCAGTGCCCACGCCACATCCAGTGCCATGCTGCTCCTTCGTCGACGGAACGGGTCGCGCGACCCAGCGCAGGACCCCGGGTGCAGCCTGCCACGCCCGCATCGCGGGCGAGGCAGGCTGCAGACCTCTTCTCAGCTCACCAGCGCAGAGCCGCCGTGTGCACCGGGGCGTCCCACAGGGCGGTCAGCTCGTCGTCGAGCCTGAGCACGGTGACCGAGCAGCCCTGCATCTCCAGCGAGGTGACGTAGTTGCCGACCAGAGAGCGGGCCACCGTGGCGCCGCGCGCCTCGACCAGCTTGCGCGCCGCGCGGTACACGACGTACAGCTCGGACAGCGGGGTGCCGCCCATGCCGTTGACGAGCAGCAGCACCTGCTCGCCGCCGGAGATCCCGAGGTCGTCGAGCACCGGGGTGGTGAGCATCTCGGTGATCTCGTCCGCCGGGGCCATCGGGATGCGGTGGCGACCGGGCTCGCCGTGGATGCCGATGCCGATCTCGATCTCTTCGTCGGTGAGGTCGAAGCTCGGCACCCCGGCGTGCGGCACGGTGCAAGCCTCGAGCGCGACGCCCATCGTGCGGACGTTGGCGATGACGCGCTCGGCGATCGCTGCGACGCTCGCGAGGTCGTCGCCGCGCTCGGCCGCCGCACCGGCGATCTTCTCGACCGGGACGGTCCCGGCGACGCCGCGCCGGCCGGCCGTGTACAGCGAGTCCTGGACGGCGACATCGTCGTTGACCACGACCGTGCGGACCTCGATGCCGTCGGCCTCGGCGAGCTCGGCAGCGGTCTCGAAGTTCAGCACGTCACCGGTGTAGTTCTTGACGATGTGCAGGACGCCACGCCCGCCGTTGGCCGCGACCGTCGCCGGGGCGATCGCGTCGGGCGTCGGCGAGGTGAACATCGCGCCCGGCACCGCCGCATCGAGCATGCCCACGCCGACGAAGCCGGCGTGCAGGGGCTCGTGGCCGCTGCCGCCACCGCTGACCAGCCCGACCTTGCCGGCGACCGGAGCGCCGACCCGGACGACGAAGATCGGGTCGGTGTGGACGGTCACCAGGTCGGCGTGCACCAGACCGAACCCCTCGACCGACTCGTCGGTGACGCGTGCCGGGTCGTTGATGAGCTTCTTCACGTGGACTCCCCTTCGCCTGCCGACCGGCCCCGCCTCGTTGCGACGCACGCCTCGGTCATCTCGTTGTGGCCCGCCCCCGCTCGCCAGCATTGGTCGGTGGCGGCGGGCGGTCAAGGGGAAGCTGTTCATGGAGTCTGCACGTATGTGCAGGGTGAGCCGGTCAGGATCGGCCGAAGAGCGTCCTGGCTTCGGCAGCCATCGTCACCGACCCGGTGACCAGCACCCCGGCGCCGGTGGGCGACCCCTCGACGCCCCCCTCCGACAGCTCGACGGCCAGCGCGATCGCGCTGTCGAGCCGCTCCTGGACGTGCACCCGGTCCGGCCCGAAGACCTCTGCGGCGATGAGACCGAGATCCTCGACGGCATGCGCCCGCGGCGAGGTCGACCGGGTGACCACTACCTCGTCGAGCAGCGGCTCGAGCCCGGCGAGGATCTGCTCCGCGTCCTTGTCTGCGAGGATGCCCACCACCCCGACGAGTCGCTCGAAGGTGAACGCGTCGCGCACGCCGGCGACCAGCGCCGCCACGCCGTGCGGGTTGTGCGCCGCGTCGACGAGCACCGTCGGCGACGTGCGCACCACCTCCAGGCGACCCGGGGAGTGCATGTCGGCGAAAGCGGCCTCGACGAGCTCGCCGGACAACGCGCCGCCGTCCCGCAGCACCGCCTCGGCCGCGGCCAGCGCCAGCAGCGCGTTGCCGGCCTGGTGCTCCCCGTGCAGCGGGAGGAACACCTCGGTGTACAGACCGCCGGTGGTCGACAGGTCGAGCAGCTGCCCGCCGACCGCCACCTGGCGCCCCGCGACGTGCAGGTCGACTCCCTCGCGCAGCACCCGCACCCCGTGCTCGGCCGCGACGGCGAGCACGACCCCGTCGACCTCCTCGCGCTGGGCGGCCATCACCAAGGTCGCGCCGTCGGTGAGGATGCCTGCCTTCTCCCCGGCGATGTCGACGATGTCGTCGCCCAGCCAGCGCTGGTGGTCGTAGGAGATCGGGGTGATGACCGCGACCTCCGCCTCGACGACGTTGGTCGCATCCCAGGTGCCGCCGAGCCCGACCTCGATGACCGCGACGTCGACCGGGGCGTCGGCGAAGGCAGCGAAGGCCATCACCGTGAGCACCTCGAAGAAGCTCAGCCGCGGGCCGCCCGCCGCCAGCGACCGGGTGTCGACCATGTGCACGTACGGTGCGACGTCCTGCCACAGCTCCACGAATCGCTCGGGGCTGACGGGCTCGCCGTCGATCGCGATCCGCTCGGTGACGCTGGTCAGGTGCGGGCTGGTGAACCGACCCGTCCGCAGCCCGTGCTCGCGCAGCAGCCGCTCGACCATCCGGGCGGTGGACGTCTTGCCGTTGGTGCCCGTGACGTGCACCACGCGGTATGCGCGCTCGGGGTGCCCGAGCAGGTCGCACACGTCGCGGACCCGGTCGAGCGTGGGCTCGAAGTCGTGCTCCGGGGACCGGTCGAGGATCGCGGAGTAGACCTCGCGCAGGACCTCGTCGCCGCTCACGGCGTCGCCTCGCCGTCGGCTCCGGGCACCGCGAGCCGGACGTCCACGCCCGCGACGGCGCCGGTGGGCACCGCGCCCTGGACCACCGCGACCTCGACCGCGAGGGTCTCGCGCGCGACCATCCCGGCGTGCGCCGTCAGGGCGTCGACCTGCTCCGCCGGGACCGTGAGGACCAGCGCGATGCGGTCGGCGACCCGCAGGCCGGCGGCCTTGCGCGCATCCTGCACGGCCCGCACGACGTCGCGTGCGAAGCCCTCGGCGCGCAGCGCGTCGTCCAGCGCCGTGTCGAGCAGCACCACCTCACCGCCGCGCAGCACGGTGGCGACCTGGTCGGCCGGGGCGCCCTCGGCCACGACGGTGGCGAGGTCGTACTCGTGCTCCACCAGCTCGACCGGGCCGGTTGCGGTCTGCACCACGACGACGCCGTCGGTCAAGAGCCAGTCGCCGGCCTTGGCCGCCCGGATGACGTCCTGCACCCCTCGACCGAGGCGCGGGCCGGCGGCACGCGCGTTGACGGACAGCCGGTGCGCGACGCCGAGGTCGGCCAGGCTCACCTGCGCCAGGTCCACGATCGTCAGGTGCTTGACGTTGAGCTCGGTGCGCAGGAGCTCGGCGTAGGGCTCGATCGCCGCCGGGTCGGCCAGGGCGACGGCGAGCTCACGCAGCGGCTGGCGCACGCGCAGGCCGTGCGCCTTGCGCAGGCCGAGCGCGGCCGAGACGACCTCGCGCACCTCGTCCATCGCGCCGACGAGGGCAGCGTCGGCGGCCAGCACGGGGTCGACGACAAGGCGGGCACCACCCGCGGCGCCGTCGGCCGATGCCGGCCAGTCGGTCAGGTGCACGCTGCGCCCGCCGGTCAGGCCGCGCCAGATCTCCTCGGTGACCAGCGGAGCGAGCGGGGCCATCACCCGGGTCAGCGCCTCGAGGGCGGCGGCGAGGGTGTCGAACGCGTCGTGGTCCTCTGCCCAGAAGCGCTCACGCTGGGTGCGCACGTACCAGTTGGTCAGCACGTCCAGGTGCTCGCGGACGGACTCGCACGCCCCCGGGACGTCGTAGGCGTCGAGCTGGCCGGTGAGGGTGACGACGAGGTCGTGCGTGCGCGCCAGCAGGTAGCGGTCCATCGGCGCCAGCCGCGCGACGCGCTCGGGCGTCAGCGGCTGGGCGAGGTACCCCGCGCCGCCGTCGGCCGCCCCGGCGTAGAGGGTGAAGAAGTTCCAGGTGCTCCACAGCGGCAGCAGCACCTGGCGGACCTCGGCCCTGATCCCCTCCTCGGTCACCACGAGGTTGCCCCCGCGCAGGATCGGGCTGGCCATGAGGAACCAGCGCATCGCGTCGGAGCCGTCCCGCTCGAAGACCTCGTTGACGTCGGGGTAGTTGCGCAGCGACTTGCTCATCTTGCGGCCGTCGGAACCCAGCACGATGCCGTGCGAGACGCAGGTGCGGAACGACGGCCGGTCGAACAGGGCGGTGGCCAGGACGTGCAGGGTGTAGAACCACCCGCGGGTCTGGCCGATGTACTCGGTGATGAAGTCGCCCGGGTAGTGCTGCTCGAACCATTCGGCGTTCTCGAACGGGTAGTGCACCTGGGCATAGGGCATCGACCCGGAGTCGAACCAGACGTCAAGAACGTCCGGGATCCGACGCATCGTCGCCCGCCCGGTCGGGTCGTCCGGGTTGGGCCGGGTGAGCTCGTCGATGAACGGCCGGTGCAGGTCCGGCTCGCCGGCGTCGTTGAGCGGCAGCCGGCCGAAGTCGGCCGCCAACGCGGCCAGCGAGCCATAGACGTCCACCCGCGGGTAGGCGGGGTCGTCGGACTCCCAGACCGGGATCGGGGTGCCCCAGTACCGGTTGCGCGAGATCGACCAGTCGCGGGCACCGGACAGCCACTTGCCGAACTGGCCGTCCTTGATGTGCTCGGGCACCCAGGTGATGTCCTCGTTGAGCTCGACCATCCGGTCGCGGAACGCGCTGACCCTGACGAACCAGCTCGACACGGCCTTGTAGATGAGCGGGTTGCGGCAGCGCCAGCAGTGGGGGTAGGAGTGCTCGTAGGTCTCGTGCCGCACGACGACGGCACGCTGGGCCGCCGCGACGCCGGCCAGCGGACCGGTGCCGGCCTTGAGGTCGGCGATGACCAGCGGGTTGGCGTCGAAGACGAGCAGCCCGGCGTAGTCGGACACCTCCGCGGTGAACCGGCCCTTGGCATCCACCGGGACGACGGGGGTGATCCCCGCCGCGTCGCAGACGGCCATGTCGTCCTCACCGAAGGCCGGTGCGAGGTGGACGATGCCGGTGCCGTCCTCGGTCGAGACGAAGTCCGCGGCCAGGATGCGGTGCGCGTTCGGGCGTCCCTCGAAGTAGCCGAACGGCGGGGTGTAGCGCAGGCCGACGAGGGCGCTGCCGGGCGTGCGCGCCACGACCAGCGGGTCCTGCCCGAGCTCGCGGGCGTAGGAGGCCAGCCGGGTCGCGGCGAGCAGCACGCGCTCGCCCGCCAGCGCCGAGCCCTCCCCTGGCACCACGGTGACGTACTCGATGTCCGGCCCGACGGCGAGCGCGAGGTTGGACGGCAGCGTCCACGGCGTCGTCGTCCACAGCAATGCGAGGTCGCCGGTCTCCAGGCGCAGACCGACCGTCAGGGCCGGGTCCTGGCGCGAGGCGTAGACGTCGTCGTCCATCCGCAGCTCGTGGTTGGACAGCGGCGTCTCGTCGCGCCAGCAGTACGGCAGCACGCGGTAGCCCTCGTAGGCCAGCCCCTTGTCGTACAGCTGGGAGAACGACCAGATCACCGACTCCATGAAGCTGACGTCGAGGGTCTTGTAGTCGTGCTCGAAGTCCACCCACCGGGCCTGGCGGGTGACGTACTCCTGCCACTGCGCGGTGTACCGGAGCACCGAGCTGCGGCAGGCCTCGTTGAACGCGGCGATGCCCATCTCGTCGATCTGCGCCTTGTCGGTGATCCCGAGGATGCGTTCGGCCTCGAGCTCGGCCGGCAGGCCGTGGGTGTCCCAGCCGAACCGCCGCTCGACCCGGCGTCCGCGCTGCGTCTGGTAGCGCCCGACGATGTCCTTGGCGTACCCCGTGAGCAGGTGGCCGTAGTGCGGCAGGCCGTTGGCGAACGGCGGGCCGTCGTAGAAGACGAACTCGTTGGCGCCGTCGAGGCCCGCGGGGCGCTGGTCGATCGAGGCCTGGAACGTCGCGTCCGCGGACCAGTGGGCCAGCACCTCGCGCTCGAGCGCGGGCAGGTCGGGCGACGCAGCGACGGTGGCGTCGGGGCGGTGCAGCGGGTAGGCCACGGGTGGTCTCCTTCGGCGCCGAGGGCGCCCAACGTCGGTCCACGAGGACGACGGGACCCAGACCGGCCGAGCACCACCGCGGTACCACCTCGCTTGCCGCCGCCCCGCACGCGGGTCACCGACCACTCTCCGACGGCTGTGACGGGCCTGCCCGTCCGGTTCTACTGAGGCCCGGTAGACCGGTCCCGTTCTTCCGGAGGCTCGCCGGTGATGGCCGGGTCGACGCCTGTGCGGGCGATCCTACGCCGTGACCGGCGGGAGCGCTGACCGGGGAAAGTGATCCAGCGGTCGGTGCGCCGCCAGACGCGGCCCGGGTCGACGACCGACCGCGGTTCGGCGCCGCGGGCCCGGCCGTGGTGCGCCGGTCGTCGCCCCTGACGTCGCCCCTGACGTCGCCCCTGACGTCGTCCCTGACGTCGTGGCGGCCGTCGTAGCGGCGACCGGTGCGCGTGGAGCTGGTGGGCCGCCAGCGCTTGATCTCAGGCCTCATCCGCACCATCGGCCGCTACGAGGACCGGGAGTCCGCTCGTGGCCGTGGGCTGGGAGCAGTTGACCTTGACGCAACGTCAAGTCCTACCGTGGTGCAGGTCCGAGAGGAGGACACGTGGAGGTCTCGATCCAGGAGGTCGCCCGGTTGGCCGGCACGACGAGCCGCACCCTGCGTCACTACGACGCGATCGGTCTGCTGCCGCCGAGCCGGGTGGCCGACAACGGCTACCGCTGGTACGACGGCGACGCGCTGGTCCGGTTGCAGCGCATCCTGCTGCTGCGGGACCTGGGCCTGCCCCTGCAGCAGATCGGCCGCGTGCTGGACCGGCAGGGCGACGAGACCGGCGCGCTGCGGGACCACCTCACCTGGCTGCGCACGGAGCAGCACCGGCTGGCGCGGCAGATCGCGTCGGTCGAGCGAACGATCACGGCACGCACCGAAGGAGGACGGCTCATGGCCGAGGACATGCTGGACGGGTTCGACCACACCCGGTACCGCGAGGAGGTCGAGCAGCGCCGGGGCGCGGACGCGTACGCGTCCGGCGACCGGTGGTGGCGCTCGATGTCGGCGCACGAGCAGGCGGCGTGGCGGGGGCTTGCCGAGGAGCTCGGCACGGACTGGCGGACGGCGGCAGCGGCGGGGCTCGCAGCGGGGGCCCCGGCGGCGCAGGCCCCGGCCCGAGGCCACGAGCAGCGGCAGCAGCGCCTGGGTCACCCGCAGCGTGCCCAGCACGTTGATCTCATACATCCAGCGCCAGTCCTCGACGTCGGCCGAGGCCACCGGGTCGAGACCGAGGGCTCCGCCGGCGACGTTGACCAGCGAGGTCGCGCCACCGGTCGCGGCGACATGCTCGGCGAGGCGGGCGACGTCGGCCGCTGAGGTGAGGTCGGCCGCGAAGGGCTCGGCACCGGTCTCGGCCGCCAGCGCGGCCAGCCGGTCGGCGCGCCGGGCCACCGCCACGACGTCCCAGCCCTCGGCTCGCAGCCGGCGGACCGTCGCCGCGCCGATCCCGGAGGACGCCCCCGTGACGACGGCGCGCTGCCGGGACGGGGACACGGCCGGGTGGGTGGTCGACGCTACGGTCGGGGTCATCCGGCGATCTCCCGGTCCAGGACGGACAGGGCACGGTCGTAGATGGCCAGCGCGCGGTGCACCTCGTCGTCCGTGACGACGCAGGGCGGCACGACGTGCAGGCGGTTGTCCGCGAGGAAGGGCAGCAGGCCGCCAGCCATGAGCTCTGCCTTGAGACGGCCCATGAGCGTGGCGGGCACCGGCGTCCGGCCGTCGCGGTCGGTGACCAGGTCCAGGGCCCAGAACACTCCCAGGCCGCGCACGTCGCCGACGACGGGGTGGCGAGCGGCCAGGTCGGCCAGGCCTGGCGCGAGCACGTCCGCGCCGATCCGGGCCGCGTTCGTCACGACCCCCTCGCGCTCCATGGCGTCGATGGCCGCGACGATCGACGCCATGGCGAGCGGGTGGCCGGAGTACGTCAGGCCGCCGGGGAACACGCGATCGTCGAAGGTGCGTGCGACGGCATCGGACAAGATCACCCCGCCGACCGGCACGTACCCCGAGTTGACGCCCTTGGCGAAGGTGATCAGATCGGGGCGCACACCGGTGTGGTCGAGCGCGAACCACGCGCCGGTACGGCCGAAGCCGGCCATCACCTCGTCGAGGATGAGCATGATCCCGTGCTCGTCGGCCAGCGCCCGGACCCCCTCGAGGTAACCCGGCGGCGGCACGAGGACCCCGCCGGTCCCCACGATGGTCTCGAGCAGGATCGCGGCGATCGACGCGGGGCCCTCGGCCTCGACCACGCGCCGCAGGTGCGCCAGTGCGCGCTCCGACTCCTGCTCGGGGGTCGTGGCCCAGAACTCGGAGCGGTAGAGGAACGGGCCGAAGAAGTGGACGTGGCCGCGGGCGTACTCGTTGGGCACGCGCCGCCAGTCCCCCGTCGCGACGATCGCCGCGCCGGTGTTGCCGTGGTACGAGCGGTATGCGGAGAGCACCTTGTCCCGGCCGGTGTGCAGGCGCGCCATCCGGATGGCGTTCTCGTTGGCGTCCGCGCCGCCGTTGGTGAAGAACACCGTGGACATGCCCGCCGGCGCGTGGGCGACGATCGCGGCGGCCGCGCGGCCCCGGGTGAGGTTGGCGTGCGCGGGTGCGACGGTCGCCAGCAGGGCCGCCTGCTCGGCGATCGCCGCGACGACGGCGGGATGGCCGTGCCCGATGTTGACGTTGACGAGCTGGCTGGAGAAGTCGAGGTAGCGCCGGCCCTCGTGGTCCCAGACCTCGCTGCCCAGCCCGCCGGCGATGGCGAACGGGGCGAGCGCGCCCTGGGCCGACCACGAGTGGAAGACGTGCGCCCGGTCGAGGGCCAGGGTCAGGTCACCGGCTGCGGCGCCGGTCAGGGGATCGGTCATGAGCACACCCTTGCAGAACGGCCGGGGTCGAGTGGCTTA
>Ga0105047_10004474_pt1 | contig 24296 bp, 18 predicted proteins | sample MAT04_FD_78384 | JGI IMG/M metagenome (GOLD analysis project Ga0105047, IMG submission 78384) | Freshwater microbial communities from Lake Fryxell liftoff mats and glacier meltwater in Antarctica - MAT-04 (megahit assembly) | ecosystem: Environmental > Aquatic > Freshwater > Ice > Liftoff...
GGGCGCGTCGAATACAGTTGCCATGCTGGCCAGTTGTCTGCAACACCAATCAGACCCGAAAGTGGAAACAACCAGACAAGCAGCGTGGCGGCCTGATAAAACCGGCATTGTCCTGTAACACCTGAACTCACATCAGCGACAGGCCCGCTGAATGCCACCGGGATCACACAAAAACAACACAGATTCCAGATCAGAACTGCGTTGTTGTGCCGAAGTCCGAATGGCCCCAGGGCCACCAGCAGTGTGACATGCAAGGCCATCGCGCACAGGATGCCCCAGCCTCGCAACCCAGGCCAGATCAGCATCACCCCAACGATGAATTCGCCGATGTTGAGTGCCTGGCAAAGGAGTTCTGGCAATCCTGCATCGGACATTGGCATTCTGATACCGGACATCACAAGTAGCTGATCGACAATGACAGCCGACATGCCCTGATGCGCAGTCGGTGCCAGTCGTGAAAGCGCAGAGCATACGTAGACGGAGGCCAGGATCGATCGCAGCAACGGCATACCATGCTCCGGACGAAACAACGATGTGCTCAGCCCGAGTACGAATAACCAGTGCCATGCTTGCACACGTTGCTGACTTGTTACACACAACACGAGTGCGGCGACAAGACTTACAGTACGCACCGTCTTGTCCCATTGTCCAATACCTGAAGCGCCAGCGATCAGCGCACATGTTGCCAGAAGAATGCAGACAACCGTTCGATCGGCGAACAACGGCAATGCCAGGCTGTCAACCAGTGGTATCGCCGGAAACGCTCCGTTTCTCCACCAAAGCGGCCATGTTGCCAGAATCAAAATAAACTCAAACCCAGCCAGAATCCGCACAGCGTGAAGATATCGACGCTGCCAGTCGCTGGAGCATGTGTTCGAGGTAGTTTCCTTTGCGACGATCGACACGGTGACTCAGATTTGTTTGTGATACACACGGTGAAACGTAAAGATTTCTCACTCCGGGTTACGCGCAGTATACTCCACGCAGTTCAGAATGATGCCCTGGAAGAGGCCCTGCTTTGCGGACTTAACAAGCTTCTGTTACATCCGGGACTATCACGGGACTGATGTACTCCCGCTCGCCGAATTAGGCATCCAATCTTACCGCTTAAAGTATAAACGAACAGAAAACTATGCAGACGTTATTTGTGACAGGGACTGATACGAATGTTGGTAAGACATACGTAACGTGTCTGCTCCTGAAGAAATTGCTGGCGACCGGTCTGACGGTTGGTGCCTACAAGCCGGTTTGCAGTGGTGCAGAGAAAGATGCGGCTGGTCGTTATTTCTGGTCGGACATAGAGGCGCTGAAATCTGCCACAAATCAGAAGTTTTCAGAGGAATTGATCTGTCCGCAGAAGTTCCTGGCGGCTGTGGCTCCCAACGTTGCGGCAGAACTGGAAGGAAAGGTGGTCTCCGATGATCTACTGCTTTCAGGAGTTTCCGCATGGATGAAGCAGGTGGATACCCTAATCGTGGAAGGCGCGGGTGGGATTTTCTGTCCTCTCTCAAATCACGTCACGGTGCTGGATTTGGCGATTCAAATTCAGGCACCGATGATTGTCGTTGCGGCGAATCGACTGGGAGTCATAAGCCATACGCGACTGACAGTCGATCGTATTCGTCGAAGCGGGCTTGACGTCGCAGCCGTGATCCTTAACGAAGTGCGGGCATCTGACCCTGCGGACTCATCATTGACGACAAACGCCCGGCAACTGTCTCACTGGATTCCTGACGTCGCAATACTGCATGTTGCATTTCAAAGTGACAAAATATCTTTGCTGTCCAACCATCAGGCTTTGATAATTCCGCTTTTGGAAAGAGTCATTGACGAATAGACTCCCCCAGACGCTCCGCGCGGGGGAGATTGTTTGCGAACGTCTGGCCGCAGAACCGCCAGTTGTTATTCAAGCGATCCTTTAAACCGTTTCTTCAGCGGACTGACGTCCCACCACTGGCCGGAACTGACGACAGATCCCGACCGTTCAAAGAATCACGCTTGCGCCGGAGTCAACCCGCCTTGCGAAATTTGGCTTTCTTTCCGTGCTTGCTCTTGCCTGAAGACTGCGCCTCAGAATGAGAGACTGGTTCATTCCTGTCGGCTTCGTGCAATGCCGATTTTTCATCAGCCGGATGCTGCAAGTCAATAGATATCGCCTCTTCACTTGCATCGGCGAAATTACTGGATTCAGCCACGATGATTGGTGCCACAGCAATCTGTTCGTTTTGCTGAGCGATCCTGCTTTCATTAATTCGCTGCGATTTCTCAACACGGTTTCCGGCGACTTTGGATTTTGCTGCCAGCGGTGGATTTGGATTCACATGAACGACAAATCGGGCGTGCAGTTGAAAGGCTGACAACATGAGGCCAGAAATCAGAAGTTCCAGCGTGGACAGATGAAACATCGCAACTTCTGATTGCTCCCGCGCCCCGGCAAATGTGCGGACGACCAGCAGGACGATCGACACGACCAGCAGCGACTGTGACATCCGGCAACGGCCCATGTCAGGAATCAGTTGCCGGAGCAGCAGCGCGAGAAACGCACCCGCAGGTACGAAAATCAATGCGGGACGAGCGGCATCAATTCGCCCGAAGAGGGGTTCCAATGCTTCTGCGGTCAGATTCATCATCCACTGATTTGAATCCGTAATCAATGTCAGCGACGCAGCAAACAAGCCTCCTGCCATCCACCGCCACCAACGATACCGGCCTCGAAAATCGACCGCACTGGCCGATCGAACCCACGCGATGATAAGGCAGAACTGAGCCGCCACAAAGAACTTCATTCCAGAGAGACCGCGCAGTGCATGATACCGATACATCAGCAGGCCGTGATCAGGGTGGTCTGAAGTTCCGGGCGAAGGCCATGTCGCGATGGCATAGATGATCGGAACAAGTGTGAGCAGGATGGCAACCGTGACATGTTTCCACAATCGTGGAGAAATCACTCGGCGAATCAGCCGATCACGGGAGAGCATCGGAAACGGAGCGTATTCTGCAGATCCGTCATGGGAATCTGTCTCGTTGATGGTTTCCGGTAAGTCGTGTTCTGAATCGATTTCCGTCACCAATCGACGTCGCCGCCGATCGGTAGTATTAGCGGAACCGGAGAATTGAATCGCAGACATCGATCAGTCTTCAGGGCGAGCGGTAAGTTTCGCCGATGCGCAAAATTTGAACTGGGCCTGATTCACCACAATCAGAATCGACCAAAGCACAGTCGGCTCTGCAATTCAAAGATTCATCGGGTCACAGGCTGCATGTGTTTCCCAGCTTCCCGGCGAGCGGTGGTTAAGGAACTGTCCCGAAATCCAATCTGTGGCTGTCCTGAATCTGTGGGAATACGTACTTGCTCCCGCAGATTCAGGGCGACCGCAGATAGCAACCTGAACGCAGATTTCGTGAAACATGCAACTGCCGCAGGTTCGCTCCAATGGCGTGGACTTAAGCTCTCCATCCGACCCCGTGTCGGTGGGAGCAAGACTGGTTGGCTAGAACGGCAACCCGCGAAACGCGCCACTCCTCCCCGGTTTTTGCTCGCCGAAGGCGAGCAAAAACCGGGGAGGAGTGGCGGGAATGATAATTTCGCGAAGCGGAGTAGCTTGCAAGTCTGCGGTCCACCGACACGGGGTCGGTAGAGCCGTGAAGTGCTGCGTTCTTACTTAAGTCCACGCCATTGGTGGATATCCGCCGTCTGGTGCCGGCAGCTGCATTCGAAATCGGACAGTTATTTTCAGGCCGCAATACTTACATTGGCTCGTACGACGCAGCCAGTCGTTCGCGTGCTTCGTCGGGATTCATGTTGAACAGGGTTCGGCCGGAGGTTGTCCAGGCACCGTTCTGCCACTGGAAGACGGCGCAGGCATCGCGAATGTTGGAGACTGCTGCGACGTTTTCCATATCACCACCTTCGATTGCTTCAAACCGAAGGTTGATCGCGACCAGTAGATTTGGCTGATTGGTTGCGCGATCACGAAGCAAAAGACGAGATGCGTACCACTCGCAATGAAGCCACCTCAGACCCCGAGGAAGACCGGTCGAAGAGGCCGTTGCGAAAAACTGTTGCTCAAGCGACTCGCGTTGACTTTCAAAGTGCCGCATCAAAACATGGGGTCTCACGGAATTGCGCAGAAATAGCTGTGTCAGCAGTCGAAGCAAGTTCCGGATCACAGTGGCTTTGCTTTCATTCAGGCTCATGACAACGTCGTAGACTTCGCCCAGCTTTCCAGACCGGAACACTGGCACTGGATTGTAGCGACAATTCGGTTTATCGCAGATTTTCAGGTCGAAGCGGATCTGCAGAAATTCCGAAAATCCCGATAACGACGAATCATCCATTCAAGGAGATCATATGAAACTCAGTTCCATTCACAGCGGAATCAGCGTCACTCTTTCCGTAGTTATGCTGATCGGTTCACCGCTTCTGGCAGCCGAGCCGACCGAGGTCCGCGCATCTGACTATCGTCTCGGAACGAACGGCGTGCTGACCGGCAGCGTTCTCAATCAGAGCGGTCAGCCTGTTTCTGGCCTGCCAGTCGAAGTATTCCATAAGGACCAGCGGATTGCAGTAGCGGTGAGCGACGAAAACGGCAACTTTGTAGTGGACGGCCTCCGAAACGGACCGCACACAGTAAAACTCGGAGCGTCGCTGCAGGCCGTACGGTTTTGGAACAATTCAGCCGCCGCACCGCCAACTACTCAAAACAGTTTGGCAATAGTCGTTGATGAAGCGATCGTCCGCGGACAGATTGCATCCAATTGGGGATGGATTGCGGGTGCTGCGTTGATTGGTGGTGTAGTGGCCACGGCAATCGTACTTTCAAACGACAATTCCAGTAACAACGGTAGTTCCAACGCCGTGTTCGCCAGTCCATAGCTCCGCGTGCCTCGCGAATTTTGAAACTCCCGAACGCCGCTTGATTTCAATCGGCGTTTTTTGCTGCGCTGAAGGAGGAAACTGAAAAACCGTTGCAACCAGACTAACCGTTACAACTTGCGATATCCGATATCTCAGAGAGAACTGTCTGTTCATACCAGTCAGCAGAATTGTACCTCGAATCAAATTCTACAGGTACTTCCTGCAAGACGTGTTGCGTGCATTGGGTGGAAAGTCACGCATCGCGGATTCTGCTGCAATGATCAGATCGTGATGTTGGGGGAAGACTTTGAAAGCCTGCATCTTCAAAGGAATGCGCCGGTGAAACGTCACGGCTTACTTGCAGCAGGAATCGTCGGATCAGCGACTGCGGCGTGTCTGTTGCTCTATCGCTATCATGGGCTTTCCGCGTCGGAAGACGAAGCACGCTCGTTTCGTCAGGCACTGCATGGCACAACGGTTGCCAGTGCTGAAGAAGTAGACGGTGGCTTCCGAATTAACTACTACGATGCCACATGGCATCGCGTATTGCAGGATCTGGCTAAGCACAGCGAGCTGACGCTGGTCATGGACAAAGTCCCTCCCGGACGCTTTGCAAGAAAAGACAAACGCGAATACGAAGTTGATGACGCGATTCGAATTCTGAACAGCGAACTGGAGCGGCAAGGTTACCGTTTACTGCGTCAGAAGCAGTTTCTCATCGTATTGAATCTGGACAAAGCTCGCACAGAATACGCTCGCCCACGAGTCGCACAGAGTGGCGAATCCAGGGTCGATGCCACTGACGAAGATCATCCTTCAAACGATGTTTTCGTTCGTTCTGCAACGGCCTCTCGCACGGTCCCCGAAACAGGCGACAACGAACTGGCCACTCCATTGCTGGATTCAGGACACGATCGTTTTGAGTCGCAGCGAGACAGATCGCGTGTTTCGTCTGGCTTTGTCACTTCGCCACGAACACGCCCAGGCAGTAGTCGCCCAGGCGTTGATCGTGCAGACAGCATTCGCCAGACGGCGGGAAGTGACGATCAGACTCCCACGCTGAACAATTATGGGCCGCCTGTTCGACCTGTTACCAATGCTGCGCGAGTCATCTCTGAAGAGTCGTCGCAGCAAGTGGCTGCTGAACCGATGGTGCTGCAATCCATCGATATCGAAAATGCAAAGTCCGCCGACATCGCACGCACGATTTACGTCGTGTTTGAAAAGCGTGCAGATCTGCAGAAGCAGGGCATCAACGGTTTCCCGACATTTTCGGTCTACGATCAGGCTGAGGACGGGACGACTGACAAGTCCGAACGTCCTCTGTTTCGAATCGGCATCGATCAGGAAACAAACCGCGTGTTGATTGAAGCGCCCGCGTCGCGGATGACCCAGTTGAAAAAGCTGGTGACTGAGCTGGATCAGTCAACGCGATCAAACGCTGAACCGGACGGAGAGACACTCAAAGTCGTTCAGAATAATGGCATCAAGGGGGAAACGGCGAAGCAGTTGAGTGAACAAATTCACCAACTCGTTTCGATGGCCGATGAGGGCGGACGTGCAGCAGGCGGTACTGTCTCAAAGCAGGATGCCACAGGAACCGTCGATGATCCGGCAATCAATTTGCGGGGCGAGGTGAACATCCAGGCCATGCAGGATCTGGGGATTCTGATTCTGAAGGGTAATGAAGCCGATGTCGAAAAAGTTCAGGAGATTATTCGACGGCTGGAAAAAATGAGCGTCGGCTCTTTGCCGGCCATTCACGTTCTGACGCTTCAAAACATTGATTCGGAAGCCTTTGCGACGCTGCTCACCAGCGTCTACGAACAACTCACAGAACTCCGTCAGCGTGGCGGCACAGCACGCAAGACGGCTGCGTTTATTCCTGTTGTTCAGCCAAACGCGATTCTGATTATTTCGTCCGAGATTGAACGGACTGCGATCCTGGAACTCGCGAAAGAGCTGGATCAGCCTCTCGATCCGAATTTCGAGTTTGAAGTTTTCGCTTTAAAGAGCGCAATTGCATCTCAGGTCGTCACGGCTCTAACAAGTTTCTATGCAGAGCGTCTGGGATTGGGGACCAATGTTCGTGCCATCGCGGACGTCCGTACAAATTCTGTGATCGTCCAGGGGCGTCCGAGTGAACTGGCAGAAGTTAAGACTCTGATCGAGCGGATTGATCGGGATGAACCCGGCTCCATAAATCGATTGCAGGTGATCAAACTTAAAAACGCAGTCGCTGAAGAACTCAGCACGACGATTTCGCAGGCGATTCAGGCGGTGATCAATCCACCGCAACAGACTACAACCGGGCAAGGTGGATTTGGAGGAGCAGGCGGAGCGACTCAGGGAGCCCAGGAATTGCGGACCAGCAAGTCCGTGGCGTTGGAGTTCCTCACGACAACGGGCGGCGTTCGCGATCTGATCCGATCGGGAATCCTGGCCGACGTGCGAGTCAATTTCGATGCACGTTCCAACAGCCTCCTGGTGTCTGCGCCGGAAGCAAGCATGGGGCTGATGGAGGCATTGATTTCAGCACTCGATCAATCGCCGGGAGCTGTGTCAGAGATCAAAGTGTTCACACTGAAAAATGCCGACGCTCAGCAGTCTGTCGATACGCTGACGGCAATGTTTACCAATACCAATCAGCAAACACAGCTTGGAATTCAGCTTGCCGGAACGGAAGGTTCTTCAAGCAGCCTGATCCCACTTCGGTTTTCGCCCGATATTCGTACGAACTCGGTGCTGGCGGTCGGAAGTGGGGAGTCTCTGAGTGTGGTAGAAGCCATTCTTCTGCGTCTGGATTCTGACGACACACGGCAACGAATGACCACTGTGATCCCTTTGCGAAACGCTTCAGCAACGCTGGTCGCGGAAACATTGCTGGATTATCTGACGCAACAGCAAGCCCTGCAGCAGAGTGCCGCAGACCTGTTCAGCAACATTGAACGGATTCGCCAGGAAGTTCTTGTTTCAGCAGACACAAACAGCAATTCACTGATTGTGAGTGCGTCGCCGCAGTATTTCGACCTGGTGAATCAGATTGTCGAAGCTTTGGATACGCAGCCGCCGGAAGTTGTCATTCAGGCGCTTCTTGTAGAAGTGACTCTCGACGCGACGGACGAATTCGGGATCGAGTTGGGATTTCAAGATCCCCTTCTGCTGGCACGCAGCCTGGTATCAACAGGAGCAGGCGCTACGACGACAATTACGCCGGGGTTGAATTTCAACAGTACCGGCCCGCTCGGCAATGATAATTTGGCAACGGGGGCCAGTCCAGGAACCGTCGCCACACAGGGACTTAGTAACTTTTCGCTCGGGCGTTCCAATTCGGATCTCGGATTTGGCGGATTTGTCTTTTCCGCGCAGTCGGATGCAGTAAGCGTTCTGTTGCGAGCGCTCGCCTCACGCCGCACGGTTCAGATTTTGAGCCGTCCGCAGGTGCGAACGACTCACAACAACGAAGCTTACGTGACCGTTGGTCAGCAGGTGCCGATCACAAGTGGCGTGACCGCCGGTGCCACGGGGACCTCCTCACCGGTTATCACGCAGCAACAGGTGGGAATCACGCTCCGCGTGACTCCGCGAATTACACCGGATGGTGTCATTGCCATGAACGTATTTGCAGATAAAAGTTCGCTGTCCGGGGCAACGGTTCCAATCTTTGCTACGAGTACGGCCACGGGCTCCAACGTCGTGAATTCACCGATCATCAATCAGTCGCAAGCCGTAACAACGGTGAATGTCCCGAATGGACAGACGATCGTGATCGGCGGAATGATCACGAAGTCTGACAATACACTGGAACGGAAGGTGCCCTGGCTCGGTGACTTACCTTTGATTGGCAGGGCGTTCCGCTACGACTCAACGAAAACATCGCGGACGGAATTGCTGATTTTTCTGACGCCACGCATCGTCATGAGTGACATTGATTCGGAACTCATCAAACAGGTCGAATCAGAACGATTGCACTTCATCGAATCGGAGGCAGAAGAGGTTCACGGTCCGCTCTACAGCGTTCCAAGGTCTGCACATCCTCAACTTTGGACACCAGAGCCGGGCACAATTCTAACACCAGAAATGCCGATCGAAGAATTCCTTGAGCCTGACGTCACGCGTTGATGCGAAAGGACGAGTGGTTAGATCTGCAGGGAATCGTGAATGGCTGGAGTGGAATCATGGAACGAAAACTCATCATCAAATTACAAATCGCCAGTTTAATACTCGTTATTTTCTGCGGCTGTTCCGCGACTACCGCCCTGATACATGATCCCGCTGTTCTGGTTAAGGATCCTGGAATCCTGGTAGGCCGTCCAAAATTCGAAAAGAACGTGGCTAGAGTCGTTGCGATCTGGGAACCTTCAACTGGCAAAGACGTGAACGACAGGAACTGTCGCGGATTTGCCGGACAGATTCTGTTTTTTGGACCAGCCTGTGAGACCGGAGTCCGTGTAAATGGCACGGTGAACATTTACGAATTTGATCACTTTGATCAGGATTCTGACGACAAACCTGAACCGCTGCATACATTTAAATTTGTACCCGAGGCATGGGAAGTGCATCGAACCGAAGGATCGCTGGGACATTCATACAGCGTCTTCATTCCTTACATGAGCAAGAATAAGGATCAGGTCAACTGCGGTCTGAAAGTCGAAATTGTCATGGAAGACGGGAGAAAAGTCTCCACACCGACAACGCAGGTTCTGCTGCATGGCAAACAGGGGAATTCACAGTCCAGCAAGTTCAGTCGCGGCTTTGTTCGGGAGAATCAAATCGTTTCTGATGTTACCCCGAAATCGCCGGGGAGCTCACCTGATTCGCCAGAATCATCTCCGCGCAAGCTGGAAACGCTGAGCATCCCGTTGCCAAAACGCTGAACAACGATTGAGGTGATTTGCGACTCAAAGAATGTTGCCATTCATCAAAGGCGACCCGTCCGTCAACAAAGTTTGATCGACACACGGCCCCAATGTTGATGCGGTGATCATGCTGCGACCGACTGCACCGGTCCAGTAGATCGCCGACTTCTGTAACGGCGGTTCACGGCGGTCGGTCACTACCATGGCGTTCAGGATGATGTCGCTGCAATTGTCGAGACGAATTCCGTAAGGAGCGGAATCCAGAATCTGGTTGCTGCTTATGATCAGGTTGCGACAATCCAACAGAACTAATTCACCAATGCCTTCATCAATCGCGTGTTGAATTGCAGATGTGTCATCGGTAACCCCGTCTCCGGTGGCTCCAAAATCACTGGCTTGCGTCATGGTTGGTAAGACTTTCTGACCACAAGTGGCCGCTGAATTGAAGCTGTAGATTTCCCCGCCACCGAATTCATTCCCAATGGCGTGGACTTAGTGGCGAATGAATTGAGCCTGCAAAGTTACTGAAGGATTTTGGCCATCCAGTAGCGTTGCAGGCTCAATAGTGTCCATCAATTTTCTAAAACGCCCGCTAACGGACGGTCGTGACCTCCAGCAGATTCTCGATTCGATGTTTTGGATACATGCGGCGTGCGGCTGAAGTTGCAACCTGCTTACCGTGCCACGAATCAGCGCGACCTGTGAGAACCACCGATTCAAATCCAACATCGACGCACAAATCACGTACTACAACACTGGCCAATTGCTGGATAAGGTCCATGCAACGATCTGTTTCAGGGCTTGTCCTGGGCTGAAGTCGCATTTTTTCTCTTCCGTGAAAATAGTGCAGAGTGAAATGGTAACTGCAGACCTAGCTCGTCGTAACAAAAAGCATGATTGCAGACGAGGCTAGATTACCCACAAAAAATGCGTTTGGGCAGTGCAAGATCTTAGTTTTATGCCCGATTTTTCTCCCGATACGAGTAATGCTCGAAAATTGGGGCAGCTGGGCAAAGTGGACAGTCAGTTATTGTTATGAGTGTCGCGCAAGCCAGCGGCAAGTTATACTTTGAACGGTGAAAAATGAGGTCGGCGAGCCAGCGACTTGAGTCTCCAGTCACAACTTTTCCATCAACATCAATCCCATACTTCCAACATAAATCCCATACTTCCCATGATTCCCAGGGGAGGAGACGTGAGTCTCTGGATTCAACCAGACTGTGGCGAATGCGATTGTCGATTTCTTTGCTGGCATACGCTGTATTGACGGCCAGCTTTCTATGGCCAACAGAAGAAGCCATCAGTGGCACAGGGTTACACGTGGTGATCCTGTGGCTGATGCTTGGCGTTTTGTATTCCATTCAGCGCTGGTGGGTCGCAGAGGGAACACGGACCCAGAATGTTCCTTTGCACTGGATGGATCTCGGTGTCGTCCTGATTGCAGTCGGGCATGTTGTTTCCACAATCGTCGTGTTTCAGGTTTCTGGAGATCGCAGAGCGGCCCTGAATCTGACATTCGAATGGATCGGCTTGCTGATCGCCTGGCGAATTTTCCGGACACTGTTTCAGGATTCACAAATTGCGGCCCAGGGAATCGCCGTGCTGATTGCGATTTCCGTGGGACTCAGCAGCTACGGGATATGGCAACATCATGCGTACTATGCCGAACAACGCGAATGGTATCTGAACCTTCGCGGAGAACTCGATCAGGCATCGACATCAGGCGACGGCAGGCAATTCGCCCGCATCAATGAAATCACCAGACAGTTTCAGGAACGCGACATTCCGTTATCGGGTTCTTCAAGGATTCTCTGGGAGAATCGGCTGTTGGACAGCACTGAGCCGTTCGCGACATTTTCGTTAGCGAATACCCTTGCAGGAATTCTTGCAACTGCGCTCGTGTTGTTGATCGGGCAAGCGTCATCAACTATCAGTGATCAACACAAGTCTTCGTGGCTGGCGAAAACTCTGCTGCTCATTCAGATTTGTTTGATCGCCTATTGTCTGATTCTGACGAAAAGCCGATCAGCATGGTTGGGAGCAAGTGTCGGGCTTGGAATCCTGCTGATTCGCAGGACTCGTCTGGCAGCGGCCAAACAGGTATTCCGTTGGCTTGTTGGAGGAACCTTAATTGCCGGGCTTGCGGTGGGAATTGTTGCGGCCACTGGAGGCATCGACAAAGAAGTGATTCTTGAATCTCTGCGATCTCTGCAGTTCAGGTCACTGTACTGGGCTGGGACTGCCAAGCTGCTTCAGGCTCAGCCGTTGACGGGTGCCGGACCAGGAAATTTTCGACAGGTCTATCTGCAGCACAAGCTGGATGAAACCAGCGAAGAAATCCGCGATCCTCATAATTTTGTACTTGATGCGTGGTCATCGAGCGGCCTCATCGGACTGGCTGGCCTGTTGCTGATCATCGGCTGCACAGGTTGGCAACTGATGCACCATGCGAAAACCGGAGTAATTGAAGAACCACCTCGCACTCCGCAAATTCGATCCCTGCATCGGGGACGGCAGTTGCGGATTGCTGCGGGTGGAATTCTGTTCGGATTCCTGCTGCATCTCATCTGGACCTGGGTCAATGGATCGGACGAATGGACCTCGGAACCCCCGAGACTTTTGCTCACCGCCGGGTTATTGCTGATGCTCCTGCGCGGCGGCGAATCTGTTCGTCCAATGGACTCTGCCGCCTGTTTCGCCGCAGCGTCTGCGATGATGATCAATCTGCTGGCAGCAGGTGGTTTTGAAATGCCAGCGGTAATGCTCACCCTCCTGTTATGTCTGGCGGCTGGATTGGCGTTCCGGCCTGCTGCGGAACGCCCATTCGGAACGTACTTCGCGTTTCCGACTGTCGGTGCCTGCCTGGGAGCCGGTCTTTTGGTCGTTCAATTTGGCCTTTTACCGGCGGCAAAGTCCGATTATTACGTTCGAGTCGGCGATTCTATGATTACCGGTGCCCAGAACCCGTTAAGGGCACTTGACCAGTTTCAGCAGGCCAGTCAGGCCGATCCGCAAAGTGTGACTCCGCGCCAACGAATCGCTGAGGTTTTGTCGTATCGTCTTTCTGAGGCTGTTGGGTTGCGCGCCGAGGCGGCGTCGAACGAGCGAAAAGGGATGAATGAGGCCGAACGCAGTCTGGCGGATCAAGCTTTGCAAGCCTGCGAAAATCTGATTTCTGCCGATCGGCGTAACAGTTTCAGTTATGGATTGCGATCAGAAGTGCGGTGGAATACGGCTCTTCTTATCGGTGACAGCCAGATGCGTGATCTGGCAATTCAGGATCTGCAGACGGCGGCGAATCTTTATCCTTCGTCGGCGGCTGCCCGATACCGACTGACGGAACGGCTGGCGGCAGCAGGAATTGAACATCGTGACGAAGCGAAGACGAATGCGCAGCGAGTGCTGGAACTGGATCAGATCAATCACGCATGGGGGCACTCGGATCGCTATCTGACGGATGAACAACGAAAAACAGTCGAACGAATTTCAGAACAATAGACTCTGCGCGGTGCTCCCGGCGTTTAAGAACAAACGAAGATTTCTGTGAGTGTACGAAATGAAAAATCCGCTGTTGATCGTTGGACTTATGGTGGCTGTGGGTGCCGGAGTGATCGGTGCTGTCATCATGCTCGGAAAGACTTCGCAGGTTAATCCACTTGCCGCAGCCAGGGGCGTCAATCTGCCAGCAGAAATTCCCGGTCCGGCGACACCGCCCGCCTTGCCCAAAGATCGTCCTGTCCCTTCAGAAACCGGCCCATGGCCAGTCTTGAAATGCGACAAAACAACCTTCGGATTCGGGCGGATGGCAGTCAACTCGAAGAAGGAACACACCTTTGTGATTCGTAACGAAGGGGAAGCCGATCTGATTATGAAAGAAGGGCAGCCAACGTGCAAATGCACGACGTTTGCCCTCGATTCCAAAGTTCTGAAGCCGGGTGAAGAAACCAGACTTGTGATCAACTGGAAGGCGGGCGTGGCACCGGACAGAGAGTTCAGTCATGGCGGGGATGTCTATACCAACGACCCGAAGAATTCCGAAATCAATTTCGGTGTTCATGGTGCAATTGAAACGCCGATTGAAGTTCTGCCGAACATCTGGAGCGTCGGTGCGATCAACCTGGATGCAAAGGGGTTCTTTCAGGCCTCAATCGGATCGTCGCTGACCGATCATCTGGAACTTGAACCTGTGGAAAATCCGAATGGCAAAGTGAAAGTCACCCTTACCCCAATGAACGAGAAAGAACTTTCAAAGGGAACATGGCTGGCAGGTTTTCAAGTGAATGCGGAAGTCGCTGCAGACATTCCGACTGGCAAATTCGAAGAGGAAGTCACATTCAACGTCATAGGAATCGATGACGTGCCGAAAATCAATGTCACTGTGACGGCTCGCAAATACGGCAGCTTTATCCTTCAGCCACTCGATGGCGCGATGTTTGTTCCAGACAAGAAAGTGTTACAACTGGGAGCGTTCCCGGCATCAGAAGGCCGAACCGCAAAGTTGTTGGTCATTGTTGATGAAAAAGGTATGACAGAACCTTTTCAGATCGCGCAGGTCGAAGCCGATCCTCCATTCCTGACGGCGAAACTGGAACCACTTGGTGTCCCCACAGGAACGATACACCGTTACACACTGGAGATCTCCGTGCCGTCCGGTCGGCCGCGTACCCATAAGACCGACGCGCAACGCGGACAGATAACGATTCATACGAATCATCCGTCTAAAGACACGATCTTTACGGAAGTGGTGATGCACTCGCACTAAGGAACTGTCCTGCACTCACTCCCACACGCCGCGAATTCTCTCGGCCGCGATTTCCGGGGCGACGGTCACGATATCGACATTTGTCAGAAGTTCCCAACCGGCCGTTCGACCGGTTCGTGGCAGCAGATCGAGATACCACCCAAACGCCGCTTCCCGATCGATCCTTGAATGCACCAGCGTCAAATTGAACGAAAACGGACCACTAAGATTTGTCTCCAGCGCGATCAAAGCAGATTTCAGAAGTATTGCAAGATCATGCAGCATCTCGTCAGATGCCTCGGCGTATGACGCTGGCTGAGTGACCTTCGGCACAAACCGAATCTGCCACGACATGCGCGACGCGAACGGACAATGGACTTCGAAGTATGCCGTTTCGCAGATCCACCGAATTCCATGCAATCGTTCTGCGTTACTGAGATCCTGCACCAGATCACGTCCGCTCATCGACCGATGGGCGGCGGCTCGATCATGCCGCACAACATCCAGCGGCATCATTTCTGCGGTTGCAAGAATCTGAGAATGGCAATGAGCCAGCGAGGCACCGGCACTGAATCCTTCGTTCCGAAAAATCGCGACGCTGCAAATCAACTGTGACACGATCAACTGTCGCATCCGAACCTGCCAGGCGAGCAGTGTCTGGTGAATTTCCGCCGGTGACAGCTCAACCATTCGAGTCCGCTGATCAGGGCATTCGATCACAACGTCGTGCTCTCCGCAGGCAGGCCCATGAGGAAACATCGAATGATCGCCGAAAATCTCTGTCCTGGCGACGCGCGCCGTTGCGCCCACGCCCGCGACTGCGGGATAGCGATTTGGAACAATTCGCAGCAACCAGCCCCGGCCATTCGGTAAAGAATCGCCAGATCGCACGGCATACCGTTCTCCCGGAGTTTCGTGTTCCTGCCCCTCAGCAAACGGGTCAGGCAAAAGATTGAGCAGAGGATCGGGAAGAAATGACGACGGACGATCTGATCGATGCGACGCGACGATCACTTGCTGCCCAGTCAGAATGTCTGTTCGAAAATGCGGATCAGAGGACGGCATGGAGATATCTGCAGGCATGAACTGGCGACGAAAAACCGGCAATATATCACGCTTCAATTTCGGACAAGCCGGGAGTTCCGATGAAATCAACGGATATCTTCGGATTCCGCCGCAGTGACGAAAAACCTTTGTACAATGAGCGGCCGTGATCGATTTGCCCCGGCGAGCGGGGGACGTGAGTGCTTCGTCAATCCTTAGAACCAGGGTGGCCGGGGTTGGAGGGCGATAGGCCGAAACCCCGGGGCTTCCTGCACTTCGTTCAGTCCAGCCCCGGCCACTCGACCTTTATAGCTGGCGCTGAAGAAGCACCAACCTTTAAACCACGAAATCAAGAAACCTCTAACCTCCAGTAGAATCTCCGTGTCGCATTCAGCCTCTCAAACCACCACCGAACTGCCGGTCATCGAAGTTCACACTCCCGCCCGTCGTGCGATCCTTGAACTGAACCGCGATGAATTGACGACATGGCTTGCAACTGTCGGTCAGCCGAAATTCCGAGCTGGACAGATTCGCCGATGGTTGGTGCAGCGTCGAATTCAATCGTTCGAAGAGATGACCGATTTGCCGACAGAACTTCGCAGTCAACTGACGGCGGAGTTCAATTTTTCACCATTTGAAATCGTGCGACATCAGATTGCCCGAGACGAGACGGAAAAGCTGCTGCTCAAATTGCACGACGGCGAGCTTGTAGAATGCGTTTTGATGCGTGACCCGGATCGTCGTACTGTGTGTATCAGCACTCAAGTCGGCTGCGCGATGGGCTGCGTATTTTGCGCGAGCGGCTTGCTGGGCGTAAAACGCAATCTGACACCTACGGAGATCATCGAACAGGTGCTGGTGTTGAATCGGATGATGAAGGATGACGAACGAATCACCAACGTCGTTGTCATGGGTATCGGGGAACCTTTGGCCAATTATCGCGGCCTCATGGAATCATTGACGTTCCTGACCTCGAAAGATGGCTTTGGCCTTGGTGCGCGGCGGATTACCGTTTCGACAGTCGGGATTCCGGACAAGATTCGCGAACTGGCGCAATCGGGACAGCGATACAATCTTGCCGTCTCACTGCACGCTCCCAATGACGCCTTGAGAACCGAGATTGTTCCGGTCAACAAGAGTATCGGTATTCAGGAAATCCTGTTGGCAGCGGACGATTATTTTGAAATGACCGGGCGACGGATTTCCTATGAATACGTCCTCATGTCAGGCATCAACGATCAACCGCGACATGCCGAAGAACTGGCGTCGTTGTTGCGGGGTCGAAACGCTCATGTTAACCTCATTCCCATGAACGGTGTTTCGGAGCTTGTGATGACAGCTCCCGGCGATCCTGACACGCAGCATTTTCTGGAGATTCTGGAGCGATACGGCATCGCGGCCACCGTGCGAAAACGCAAAGGAGCCGACATTGATGCCGCCTGCGGTCAGTTGCGACTCAATCGTGTAACCGCCAACGGCGATTCAGCATCGCTCGAAAACTCACTGTCCGATACGAACTGAGATCACGTGAAACTCCGACGAATCCCTGAAGACTTTCAGGTCGAAGAACTCACAGACGTCACCCCACGCAACGGCCCATTTGCCTTGTATCGTCTGACAAAGACGTCGTTGGGAACGCCTGAGGCAATCAGTGCGATCGCCGAACGCTGGAAAGTCCATCGGAAACGCATCAGCTTTGGTGGCTTGAAAGATCGTCATGCAGTCACGACGCAATATCTGACGATTCATAACGGGCCTCGGAAAGCTCTGCGACAGAATTCGATGGAACTCGAATACCTCGGCCAGACCCACACGCCGTTTACACCTGCCGATTTTCACGCCAACAGATTTCATCTTGTACTACGCGACATGCAGCCGGCGGAAATTGAAAACGCGCGAACATCTCTCGCCAGCATTCAGCAGACTGGATTGCCGAACTACTTTGACGACCAGCGATTCGGGTCACTTGGCGAATCCGGAGAATGGATCGCGCGGGCGTGGTGTCAAGGCCATTGGGAACGAGCGCTCTGGCTGGCGCTGGCGGATTCGCATGTCAACGATTCTGCATCGGAGAAACGACAGAAGAAAATCCTGCGTGAGGAGTGGGGCAACTGGCCCGCCTGCAAACAGTCGCTCGACCGTTCGCCACGCCGCAGTATCGTGACTCAGCTTTCGAACACCGTGAAGTCCGGGCGTGATCCGGATTTTCGCAGTGCCTTGGCTCAGATCAATGTGGATTTGCGAGGACTGTTTCTGTCGGCATATCAGTCGGCGTTATGGAATCGCTGGCTGGCCCGATTTATTGAAGCCCATTGCGACGCATCATCAATCACTGCGTTTGATTTGATCAGTGGACGTTGTGCATTCCCACTGATGCTGACTGCTGATTCGGTGGCAAACCTGAATCAAACGGAATTGCAGCTTCCGTGTGCGAGGAGCGATCGTCCCGAAGGTTTGCAGGGCAATTTGCTGGATGCCGTCCTGCGGGAAGAGCAGATTGAACTGCGGGAATTGCGAGTGAAGTATCCGCGCGACAGTTTTTTCTCAAAGGGGATGCGACGAGCCTTCATACGACCTGCCGGATTGTCAAGTTCCGTTGACCACGATGAACTCCACGACGGACGTCAAAAACTGTCGCTCTCATTTGAACTTCCTCGTGGCAGCTACGCGACGATTCTGGTGAAGAGATTGACGGAAGTGCCGGGAACTGAGCAACGCCGTTAGTGCCGACCACATTGGCGGAATTTGAGCCTCGGCAAACTGGAACATCGCAAACGATTATGCGATATTGCCCGACTTGACCGGATACAGCCACAAAAGTCTTGAATTGTGGGGGTTCCGGAAGATTACACCCTGGACGTGAACCAACAAAACTGTCATCTTAAGCCGTTTTCCGGAAGTGCCCGACTGACGATTGGCGTTCAAGGGTAACTAACGGCGAGCCAGGACTGGCTTGTGTTGTATTCTGACCTGCGGCTTGAAACTGCTGACGTTTCCAGGATGTTGCAAGTTTGAATTTCCAATAAACCGACGAGACATTGAAGTCTTCCTGTCTTGGTGAGCCTATGCCTGTTGTTGCCCGCTGCATACAGATCCTGAGTGGCATTGTCGCTGTCAGCCGAAGTCCACTGATCCTGCTTGCCGTATGTCTGATCGGGCGCGGGTTGGTGCAGGGTCAGGAAAGTTCTGAACCGCCCGCTAAGGCAAATGCCGCACCACAGGGCGAGCCGGCCGCCGCGCAACCGGCACAGGAGAATCAGGAAGTTCAGCCTGCTGATCAGGGATGTATGAAAAAGATCACTGAGCAGCAGACGCTGACTCGAAAAATCCGCGCAATCAACAATCCCGTTGCACGCATTCCCGATAAACAATATCTGGAAATACGCCGGGGCGTGGCGGCTGGAATTCAGTCGGGGGCAGACGGTGCGGCAGATCTTGAGAATCTGAATTTGTACTTATCATATAGACTTTTTCAGGCTACACGTTCTGAGTTCACTGCCAATCCTGACAACGCCCGAAACTTGTTCAATGAGATCGATCGTGAAATTCGAAGTGCCGGAAGCCAAGCCGGAAATGCTCAACGAACAAAGACTTATCGTCAGAAGTATTGCGACGCGGTGCTTGCCGTGGCAAAAAAAATGTTCGACAACAATCTGGACGCCCGCTCTGTTGCAATACATGTGATTAAAGAATTGTACATCAATAAGACGCCAGCCGGATTGACGGAGAACCATAGCGAATCGATGGCAGCTCTGCTTGGTATCCTGAAAGATCCAGAACAACCAGACTCAGTGAAAGTGACAACGGCAGCAGCAGTTCTGTACGTCCTTTCCAACACTTCCGTCATTCCGCAGGAACAGGACAGTATCAGCGACGTGATTGCAGCAGAACTTGATCGCCCCTGCCTTGAGGTCGGCTATCAGATGAATCTGGTTGATGCGCTGTTTGCGATTACAAGAGCACGCAAATCGGTGGGTGCGGCTAACACCACGGTGATGCGAACATTTGTCAAACTTGTGGATGAACGTACTCGTCCGCTGCAGGTTCGTTGCCATGCGGCGTATGGAATTGGTCAGGGAGCCTACGACGCCAAAATCGACTTTGATCCGTTAACGTGGAAAGTGGCCAACCTGACGCTGGAAGCCAGCGTTTTTTTTAATCAGGCTCCAGGCAATCCGGCATGGCAGCAATGCGGTACAGACTTGTTCTTCGCTTATCGCCATGCCGACAAAAATGGCCTTGCGAAAACACCGCCAATGCTGCCTCAGGGAATGCTGAACCGCGCACCAACTTCAGTGCCCGTGAAAGAGTCCGGGGAACTCGTGTTCAAAATCGCAGTACCGCTGATCACCAATCGCGCGAAGATTCCTCAGGGAGATCAAGTCGCGCTGAAAAAATGGATCGACGACAACAAAGCGTTGGCAGCCAAGGCCTGGGAATAATTGGAGTATCGTGTTCCGGCGAGCTGAGGGACGTCAGTCCCCTGAGGAGCACTTACCGCGGTGTCCACAAAACGTCGTTTTTGCCATCATCGTTGGCTGCTCGTGCCAGCACGAACAGCAAATCCGACAGGCGATTCAGACAGACGGCTATGACCGGGTTGAGCGGTTGCGATTCCTGCAGCCGAAGCACATCCAGCTCAGCGCGACGACAAATGCTGCGTCCCAGATGCAGCTGAGCTGCCGCCGCTGAGCCGCCAGGCAAAACAAAGCTGTTGAGTGACAACTGGCGTGCAGCGAATTGATCAATCAGTCGTTCCAGATGCGTCACATCATCCTTCGAAAGTCGCGTTGGCAACATGTCGGGTTCGTCGTCGTGTGGCAACGGCACGCACAAATCGGCCCCCAGATCGAACAGGAACTGTTGAAGTCCGCTGAGAACTTCTGACAACTCGCCAGTTGTCCCTGCGGCAATCGCGACCCCAAGCGCGCAGTTCGTTTCATCTACGGAACCGCCAGCCGCAATGCGGGGATTGAGTTTGGAAACCCGCTGCCCGCCTCCGGTGCTGGTCATACCACCGTCACCGCCGCGAGTGTAAATGCGATCGAGTCGGACCATTGAATGACTAGCCTTCAGTTGAATACATCATTCGAAGTTGATCAAAGACTGCTGTCGATGATTTCCCGAGGACTCACGGCGCGGTGTTCAGCGGCCGACAAGTAGCAGGCATCGACCAGCGCCATGGTGTTGAGATTATCCGATGCGTTGATTGTTGGTACGCGATTCTGTTCCAGGGCGCACAGCAATTCTGCCATCGGACCGATAAACGCATCCGGAAACCAGACACTGTCCCAGCGAGGCGAATGCCATGCACCGTTGTCAGCGGTGGTCGAGTAATCAATCGTGCTGGGGACCCGTTCCGGATATCCCGGCCAGCCGATAGTGCCACGAGCCAGGCCGGTCGTGCCTTCGACACGCCAGCGGATTCCAATATCCGCCGCGCTGCCTTCTCGCGCCGGTCCGCTCCAGACATCGTCCCATGAGGAAGCTCGCACGCCGCCGGGAAATTCCAGAATGTACAACGCAATCCCGTCGCGGTGAGCAAATTTCTGCGATGTGCGAGGATCCGGTGTAACACTCGCGAACACTCGTTCAGGTTCACCGAGCCAGTAACGAAACGTGTCAAGATGGTGAATGCTCATAATCCGCAGCGTCACCCATCCCTGTCGTTCCTGCCACGGCATCCAGTGTGGGATGGCACGCATCTCGATCGTTGCCAGGACTGGTGTGCCCAGCGAACCTGTCGTGATCAATGTATGGCAGGCTCGCACTGACTGATCGAACCGCATGTTCTGATTGACAGCCAGGACGATGCCCGCGTCTTCGCACAACATCACCAGTTCCCGCGCTTCGCGATAGTCGATCCCCAGCGGCTTCTGAGCCAGAATGGCTCTTAGCCGATTGGGAGAACGCACAGCGCGGCGGATCATATCGGCCTGACAGTCAGGAGGCACAGCGACATCCAGGATTTGAACTTTCGGATGTGATACGACCTGCTCAACGGAATCTACAACGTTTGCGATGTTGTGTCTCGCTGCGACTGCTGACGCCGTAGCCCTGTTCCGCGATGTGATCGCGACTGGATTGAGACCATGCTGGCGATAAGCCACCAGTTGGCAGTCGGCCATGATGAAACCCGCTCCGACACAGCCAATGCCGACAGATCGATCAGCCGGAAGTTGAGGCAGAATGGATTCAACAAGTTGGGACGACATCATGTCAGGGGCGAACTTTCTGCAGAGTGGTGTTGGGTTCTGAAGTCTGTCCCGGCCAACGGGGAGCGACAGTCCCCTGATGAAAAAGCTCCAACCGGAGATTCATGTCCTTGCCATCACCAACCACCTGATCAGAACCCAGGGATCTCGAAGGCTCGCCGCTCGGCGATCCGGCGCAGTTTTTCCAGAGTGCGAACTTCAATCTGACGAACTCGCTCCTTCGTAACACCCAGGCGGCTGCCAACCTGTTCCAGTGTTTCGGGTTCTTCCCCTTCACTCAGGCCGAAACGGCAGGCGATCACTTTTTGTTCTCGCCCATCCAGTTCCTGCATCATCTCGCGAATCACAGCACGCTGAGTCTTATTCATGTGTTCATCGATGAAGAACGAACTTCGCTGTTCTGTTTTTTGCGAGAAGACTTCGTCGAGGCCGGTTCGGAATCGATCCAGTCGCTTATGTTCAGCAGGAACAGATCGAGCAAAATTCTTCAGAATCGCCCACGAAGCGTACGTCGAAAATTTATTGCCGCGAGCATAGTCAAATTTTTCAACCGCACGAATCAGCGAGATGTTCCCATCACTTACCAGTTCAAAAAACGCAGAGTTGGATTTGAGATACCGCTTGGCAATCGAAATGACCAGTCGCAGGTTAGAACGGATCAGCAGGTTTTTGACGTCCGTGATATCTTCCAGCAGGGATTCCAGCTTTGACACAATGCGAGCCGACGGCTTCTTCACGTCCAGTTGAGAACGCAGTTCAGAAAACTGGAACTTACGAAAGTTCATGCGGCGAAAATGATACTGTTCCTGGGCTTTTGTAAGCAGCGGGACACGATACATTTCCCCCAGATAAGCTGGCAGCCCCGTCGGCACGCGACCTGCCGAAGAGTGATCCACTTCTGGAGCTTTGCCACAAATCGTCGCTTCAGCGTTTCGCTGCCGAAATTCGTCGCTGTCAATGTAGTCAACGTTTGCGTCTGTCAGCCGTTTGACACGGGCTTCCATCAACGCACTGTGGACTCCTGTTTTGCTCAACGAAAACGCTTTTGCCAGACAGGCAACACTTTCGCCTTCCCGCGAACGTTCAAGCATCGCTTCATTTCGCTCCGCGTCCGAACTCCAGAGTCGGCCAGTGCTTTCAATCACATTCTGTGGAGTTTGAGTCACGTCACCAGACAGCATCAACTCTGACAGCACGGTTCGTGCTGCAGAGTCGCGACGACTGTTGGGCTTTGACTCGATGAGATGGCCAGTGCTTACCATGACTTGCTCCCTTGTGATCTACGTGCTTCGGAGGGTGAAACAGTTCCCAAAAGTTTCCTGTTGCTGCGTGCCTCGTTCGAGGTGCATCAGCGTCCTGAACATGCTTGTCCGTTTGATTGGCAGCCCAGTTCCGTTGATGAATTTTTAGCAAATGCCGGACCATTCCTGGCAAGATACCGCGATTTGAAAATATTAGGCCAAAGGCGTCACTGCAAAACACCGGCCGACGGTGCTTGTCCGGCACAATTCGCTCATGTTCACACGAAATTCCCGGAATTGCCGTTCAGACACTCAGATTTCAAAGAATTTCGATGTCCAGGAGACTCTCAACGGTCTCTCATGCTCCCTGAGCGACCCGGCCGATTCTGCCTCACATTGTAAATACGTAAAAGTGAGACGCAGCGATTACAAAAATGTTCGGCAAAACTGCTTGACCAGCATATTATCGAGCACCCAGGAATTTCCCGAACGGCCGCAGACTGCCGAACCAGGTTTGCCGGCAAAATAAAAGAATCGCTCGAAATTCGTCATCAGACGGATTTCCTGCCATCAATCTGACTGCTACACAGTGGCTATCGCGAAAATGCACAGGATGCCGATCCAGACGATTCCTAGAATATGCCAGCACCAGGCGGCAAATGTTACGCCCCAGTAGTATTCGTGGTCGTAGCGGTCAGCGACGGCCGAGAGTGTGACCCATAACAATATCGACTGTGCCACTGCGAAATGCATCGCGTGGATTGCCGCAAACATGATGACCATGCCATGCACGCTTGTCTGCATTTCGAGTTGCGGCGATATCGACTTGATGAATGCCCACAGGCCATACGACTGAACCGACACGAACAGCACTGCCGCAGCAAGGGCCAGCAGGAGCGAACGGCGAAACCGAGTCTGGCGTTCAAATCGCACGTTGGTGTGAGCGTTGTGCAGACACACACTCCCAACCGCCAGAAACATGGTTCCAAATTGAAACGCTATCGGCAATTGCAGCTTTTCTGTCGGTTCCGGATGCCCCAAGAGAAATCCCAGGAAAAATCCCAGCAGCAAAATGACACAGGCCTGTATTGCCGTCGCTACATAAAACTGACGCGCCAATGATGCGCGACTCTGGTCCCATCGATTTGCCATGGATTTTCGTGAACTCCGGTTATCTTGTCGCCGAACTTCTATTCGGGCGAGCGGGGAACGTGAGTCCAATCACGTTCGGCACGAGTGGTGCGTTGAAAGGTACAAGATAGGTGTTGACTGAGAAATCTGCCATCAATGGCGATCTGAAACTGTCGGAGCGTGGGCTTTCGGCGGTGGCGGGATTAA
>Ga0105047_10004476_pt1 | contig 24290 bp, 23 predicted proteins | sample MAT04_FD_78384 | JGI IMG/M metagenome (GOLD analysis project Ga0105047, IMG submission 78384) | Freshwater microbial communities from Lake Fryxell liftoff mats and glacier meltwater in Antarctica - MAT-04 (megahit assembly) | ecosystem: Environmental > Aquatic > Freshwater > Ice > Liftoff...
CGTCACTGTGCCGCCGACGGCCGCGCCCACTGCGCCGCCGCAGACGGTCGCGTTCGTCGAACCCCCACCACTGCCGGTCGTACCGTCGACGGACCCACGGTTCGACACCTGCAAGCTCGCGAAAGCCAATGGATACGGCCCCTACTACCAAGGCAGCGACCCCGAGTACGGCTGGTACAGGGATGCCGACAGTGACGGCATCGTCTGCGAGTGAGCCGACGCAGAGCACTCATCGATCGCTTCTACGCGACCGCCCACTGGCCGCTGCGCAAGCAACTGGCGGTTGCGGGTGTCGCCGTTGTCAGCGTCGCAGCCATCGTCGGCGCAACAATTCGGCAGGACCACCCGACCACGAGGCCACTCTCTGCTCCCTCGACGAGCGCGCCGACCGCCGGCTCGGAGACGTCGGCAAGTGCGGAAGAGCCAGCCACTTCGAACGACCTCGCCCCGGGTTCCACGTCGACGCCGCTCCCAGCCTCGACATCCTCCACCTCGACCCTGCCCATGAAATCACCGACGGCCGCGGTCGAAGCCCTCGCGGTGTTGGCGCAGATCCCGATCGAGCGAGAGCATCGAGGTGGATACGAGCGAGACCTGTTCGCTGTCTGGTCGGATCTTGACGACGACGGCTGCGACACACGTTCTGAGGTTCTCTTCGAGGAGTCCCTCACCTTTGCCCAGGTCGACACCATTGGCTGCCAGCCAGTTGCTGGCGACTGGCTGTCCAGCTACGACGGCATTCTGGTCCTCGACGCGAGCCAGATCGACATCGACCATGTCGTCGCCCTCAAGGAAGCATGGGACTCCGGGGCGTGGGCGTGGCAACCCGATCGTCGCATCGCCTACGCGAACGACGTCAGCGACGCTCGGACGCTTGCAGCCGTGACGGCTGAGTCGAACCGAAGCAAGGGGGACGCAGACCCATCCAACTGGCTGCCAGCCGACGACTACATCTGCCAGTACCTCTCGAACTGGGTCGCCATCAAGGCACGATGGTCGCTCTCGATGGACGAGAGCGAACACGGACGCGTCAGGAACCTGCTCCGAGGGGACTGTGCAGGCACCCTCATCGAGCCCTGGTCGCCAGCGCCCTGAACCAGTGACTCCGTGCCGGTGGGCGGTCGGTGAGGTCCTGACGACAGCCACTCGCTCGCGTGCGCCAGTCTCGTGGTCACCACAGGTACGTATAGTGGCGGGAGCAGGATTTGAGCCTCCGACCTTCGGATTATGAGTCTGATCTGGCCGTCCGTGCAGTTACGCCCAGTGGCCCCCAGCACGGAGTTTGGACCTTCTCAGTCCGCCCAGTTTCGGCTCGTAGCGGCCTTTACCGTCGAATTTATTGGCCGAAACCTTGGCCGAACCACCCAAGGCGAAGTCCACCAACGAGCTCGAAGCACCCATTGTCCAGAACCGGGTTCTTCTGAGCTGCCGCCGCTACCTCACCGACACCTCACTGGTGGAACTGGACACCACTCGCGACACTGACAACACCTCAGCCACCGGCAGCACAACCGGCAACTGAGCAACACCAGCCGTCACGCCTGAAAGCCCACCGCCCGACGGGACTCTGTCAATCTGGCGTGAGCAACAAAGCCTCATACGGTTGATGTAGAGCAGTTCGCCGATCGAACAGCTCGGCGCCGCAACAGAGGGTCGTTATCGAGCGACGCACGCGACGGGCATTGCAAGATTGTCAGACAGTTTGACATTCGTACGATCTTTGCGTATGGTCTCGCCTCAAGCCGTGCCGCTTCGCCCAGAAGACGCCTCGACATCAGGGAGAGTCATGACCGCACAGAATTACGATCCATACGCAGGGTTGCAGACAGGCCTCGGTCGTCGCCGCTTCCTGGCCCTCGGGGCTGCAGCCGCGGGGGGTGCCATCCTCGCAGCGTGCGGAAGTGACGACAAGAAGTCCACCAGCACGGCTGCTCCGGCGACAACGGCTGTGGCCGCGCCAGCCGAAACGACGGCGGCTCCCGTCGCGGGTGCCGGCCGCTACGGCGGCCCGACGCCGAAGAAGATCGGCGGCAAGCTCACATTCGTGTCGAGCGGGTCCGAGGGAGCGGTGTTCGATGCCCGCCAGAAGTACATCTTCGACGTACTGCGCGAGGACTACGGCGTCGAGGTGACCATTGTCAGCGACCTGGACTATGCACTCGTCGAGGCCCAGATCAAGACAAACCAGATCGACTGGGACGTCATCGACGCCGACTCCTTCTTTGCTGCCCGTGCGGCCAAGGAGGGCTGGCTCGAGCCGATCGACTACAGCATCATCGACGCCAGCCAGCTCGTCGAAGGCGCTGCCAAGGAGTTCGCCGTACTGCAGGGCGTGGGTGCGCACCACATGGCGTGGAACACCAGCCAGGCGTACGGTGCCGGCAAGGGACCGACCTCATGGGCCGAGTTCTACGACACCAAGCTGTTCCCGGGCCGCCGCGCGCTCCGCAGTGGTGCGTTGCAGACGCTCCCGGGCGCCGCATTGGCAGCAGGCATTCTGCCTGCCGATCTGTACCCGCTGAACCTCGACAAGGCATTCGAGTCTCTTGAGCGAGTCCGTGACAGCGTCATCAAGTGGGTCGATGGTGGTCAGGCAATGCAGGACCTCGCGCTCGCGGGAGAGGCCGACATTTTCAACCTCTACACCAGCCGCTGCGTGACTTTGAAGAGTGAGGGCGAGCCGATCGACTTCCGCTTCGACCAAGGCACCGCCGAGGAAGCAGACCTGATCATCATCAAGGGCTCGAAGAACAGCCTGCAGGCCCAGTACGCGCTTGCGCTCTCGTCGAACACGCCTGAGTACCACAAGGTGCTGGCGGAGGCCACGAACATTGGCTTCACCAACATCGAAGGTATGGCAATGGTCGATCCCGCGATCCAGCCGCTTCTCAGCACTGCTCCCGACAACTATCGTCTGCTCACCCCTGCAGGTAACGATTGGTGGGCAGACAATCAGCCGGCAGCTGAGCAGCGCCTGACTGAGTGGATCCTCGGTTGACCGGTGTCGCTCAGGGCCAGCCCATCGGGCGTTGATGCCGACCCGGGCCCACCTGACGGCGACACATCGATTGAAGGATCACACTTGACAGACCACGACAACCCTAAGCATGTGAGCGGCCCGACAGCTGCTCGAGGAGCACCAGTTCGCCTCGAGCGGCTGTCGAAGCGCTACGACGACGTGATTGCAGTCGACGACATCTCACTCGACATCCACGCCGGTGAATTCGTCACTCTGCTTGGGCCGAGTGGCTCTGGCAAGACCACGACGTTGATGATGCTGGCCGGATTCCAGGAGGTCACCGACGGCACGATCACCGTGGGAGACCGTGAGATCTCTCGCCTTCCACCGAACAAGCGAGACATCGGGGTGGTGTTCCAGCACTACGCGTTATTCCCTCACATGCGAGTGGATGAGAACGTGGGTTTCCCACTCAAGATGCGCGGCGTCGGCAAGGCCGAAGGCAAACAACGGGTCGCGGAAGCACTCCAGTTGGTCAAGTTGAAGGAGTACGGACGGCGGTACCCGCGTCAATTGAGCGGAGGTCAGCAACAACGCGTAGCGCTTGCACGCGCGGTCGTTTTCGAGCCTGGTCTGGCGTTGATGGACGAGCCGCTCGGAGCACTGGATCGCCAACTTCGAGAGCAGATGCAGTTCGAGATCAAGCGCATGCAGGAGACACTCGGGATCACGGTGATCTACGTCACCCACGATCAGGAGGAGGCTCTGGTGATGTCGGACCGCATCGCCGTCATGAACAAGGGCAAGATCGAACAGTTTGCGTCACCGTCAGTGTTGTACAACGAGCCGGCAACGGCATTCGTCGCCACCTTCGTCGGCGAATCGAACCTCCTGAACGGCACCGCGGTGGATGCTCGGGGCGACTCGATGACAGTCCGCACAGCCGGCGGTCTGGAGTTGGTCGGACGGGTGACGTCGACCATCGCTGACGGCGATGCAGTCGTCGCTACCGTCAGGCCTGAGAAGTTGCTCGTACTCGAGGCCGGCGAGCCGCACGGCGAGACAGAGAACCAGATCCAGGTCGTGTGCAGCGAGGTGACGTATGCCGGCCAGATGAGCAGGTATGTCGTCACCGCCCTCGGCGGGGACGCGTTCGTACTACGGGTGCAGAACCGCCCCGGCAGCGTGACGTTCTCGGTTGGCCAAGCACTCCTGTTGATGTTCGGCATCGATGACCTTCGAGTGTTTCCGGCTGAGCAGCTGCCCGGACCGCCTCAAGCAGAGCGCCCGGAATGACCGCGACCGAGCCAATTGCGGGCGCAGCAACCGCTGCGATCGACGCTGCTGACCGCCCACCGCCGCGCAAACCGACTCGCGCCTACCGCCGAGATTCGCGCCTGTTGATCTTGCCCGCGTTCTTCTTCCAGATTGCGTTCTTCTTCGTGCCGCTGTATTACGTCGCCAAGCAGAGCCTCTTCGATCCCGGGTTCACCACCGAGCACTACCGGGAGGTCTTCACCAACCCGCTCTATCGCAAGGTTCTGTTCCAGACGCTTCGCCTTGCCGTCATGGTCACCGCGTTCGCCGTCATTTTCGGTTACCCGGTTGCGTACTTCATCGCCCGGTCGAAGCCATTCATCGCTGGGATCACGCTGCTCGGGGTGCTCGTTCCGCTCTGGACCAGCCTGCTCGCGCGCACCTACTCTTTCCAGGTTCTGTACGGGCGAGAAGGGTTCGTCAACGACATTCTCTTGCGGCTCGGGTTGATCGACAAGCCACTACCGCTGATGTTCAACACGTTCACAGCGGTCTCGGGTATGACGCACGCGCTGTTGCCGTTCGTGATCCTGCCGTGTGTCGCTGTCATGCGCGGCATCGACCCGTCGTTGACAAATGCCGCAAAGAGCCTCGGCGCCACGCCGTGGAAGGCGTTCCGTCACGTGTACTTTCCCCTCACCAAACCGGGCGTGGTGACAGCGGTGATCCTGACCTTCATCCTTGCGCTCGGCTTCTTCGTCACGCCCGTGATCCTCGGCGGAGTCACCGAGTTCACCATTGCGGGGTTGATCCAACTGCAGATGCAAAAGACCCTGAACTGGGGGCTCGGCGGGGCACTCTCGATCACGCTCCTGGCCTTTACTGCCACCATCGTCTACCTCTACCAACGTAGGTACGGCCTCGACAAGCTGCTGGCCGGTGGCCGATGAGCGCCACCGTTGCTCCGACGCGTCGAACGATCAACTTCCGGCGTCCGGTGATCGCTCTGGTCACGGCTCTCGTGGTCTTCTACCTGATTTTCCCCTTGCTCGTCACGATCCCGATCTCGTTCAACTCCGTGAGGCGTGTCGGGTTCCCGCCGAAGGGTTTCTCACTGCGGTGGTACGACGAGTTCTTCGGGATCAATCAATCCGGTGGCAGCCGGTGGCTGCCGGCAACCTTCTTGAGTATCAAGATTGCAGTCGCCACGAGCGTCTTGGCGACCGTACTTGGCGGTCTCGCTGCGATACCCGTCGCCAGAGCTCAGTTCCGCGGCAAGAACGTGATCCAGACGCTGCTCCTGCTGCCGCTGGTGCTGCCGGTCATCGTGCTTGCTGTCGGCATCTTCCTGCTGTACATCCCGCTGGGGTTGCTGGGCTCGCCGATGGGGATCGTCTTTGGCCACACAGTGCTCGCGATCCCGTACGTCACGTTGATCGTCGCGGCGACCTTGAAGAACTTCGATGAGCGGTTGGAGTGGGCTGCGCTCAGCCTCGGTGCGAGCCGCGCGCGCACGCTCTGGTCGATCACCATCCCCCTCGTCCGGCCGGGCATCCTGGCTGGTGCGCTGTTCTCCTTCTTGACCTCGTTCGATGAGCTGCTGATCGCGTTGTTCGTGAGCGGCACTCGCGCTGTCACGCTGCCACGACTTCTGTGGGATTTCCTCCGCACCGAGGCCAGCCCGGTGATCGCGGTCGTTTCGGTCCTGCTGACGTTGTTCTCGGTGATCGTCGTGGCCCTCATCGCGTTGGTACAGAGAGACAGATCATGACCACGATCGAACCACTCACAACCACAACGAATCATGAGGCGATCCGCCGCGCGCTCCTCGCGATGCCGCGTATCGATCTGGGCGTGGGAATTACTCCGCTGGAGCATCTCGCTCGACTCAGCCGTGAACTTGGTGGGCCGCAGATCTACATCAAGCGCGATGACCTCGCCGGTGGGCCGCTCGGTGGCAACAAGACACGGATGCTCGAGTATGTGCTCGCCAAGGCGCTCGCCATCGGCGCAACAGCGGTCGTCGGCGGCTCGGCGGTGCAGTCCAACTACTCCCGCCAGCTCGCGGCCGCCTGCGCGCGGCTCGGGCTTGATTGCCACCTCGTGCTGCGTCAGATTCGCCCGGAGGACGAGGTGGTGCAGGGCTCGCTGCTACTCGACTACCTCTACGGTGCCAAGGTCCACCTGATCCACGATGACCGCGATCTTCAGACCCAGCGCCTCATCGAACTGGCCGAGAGCCTGGAAGCCACAGGCGAAGTGGTGTACCGCGCGCCGCAGGCAAGCGAAGTCGACAAGCCAATCCATGCGCTGGCATACGTGGCCGCTGGGCTTGAGCTGATCGATCAGACCGCGACCGCAGGATTCGAGCCGACCCACGTGTACGCGTCGTCGCTCGATACCACCCACGCCGGTCTGCTGCTCGGTTTGCGTGCAGCTGCACCTGCGGTGAAGCTGCGCGTGATCTCGCCGAACGAGTCCGCAATCTTTGCTGACCGAACCATCGCGGAGGAGGTCTCGCGGCTTGCAACAGCATGTGCTGCGCTTCTCGGCGTGTCGATGTCGGTAGAGCCCGCGACCGTCGAAACATGCACCGAGTTCGTCGGTGAACGGTATGGTGCCATCACCCAGGATGGCCTGGAGGCAATGCGACTGTTTGCCCGGTTGGAAGCAATAGTGCTCGACCCGGTGTACACCGCCAAGGCGGCTGCTGCGCTGATCGACGACATTCGCACTGGCGTACTCGGCACCGATGACATCGTTGTCTTCGTGCACACCGGCGGTATCCCTGCGGTCTTCGCGTACGCCGCCGAGATTGCCGCCGAATTCGTTGGTCGATGACCGCTGCGGATCTGGCCTCGTCAGTGCTCACTACTCGTGGAACGCTCGAACTCGAGCGCTGCTTCCAGCCCGGACTGCATGTGCTGGTGCACCGCGGCTGCCGAGCGATCCGGGTCGCCCTGCCGGAACACATCGATGAGCGCAGCGTGAGAGTCTGCTTGGCCTCGTGGCGTTGCCTGGACCGCATGGTCCCGCGAGGCGACAAGACCGAGCCATGCCTCGGACCAGATCTGCCGGTAGGCCCGCGACAACCGTGTGCTGCCGACGGAGTCCACGAGCGACAGGTGGAACGCAAGGTGCGACTCCATCGTGGTGCCCCACTGCGCATCATCAGGCACTCGGCGAAGTCGGGCGAGCGCCTCGTCGAGCACAGAAATGCGCTCGGGGTGCAAGGTGATGAACCGCGCCGCCTCACCCTCGAGCAGCAGTCGCACACGGTAGACATCCTCGAGGTCCTCGGTAGTGAGCCGCGGCACCCAGACGCCCCGATGCGGTGCCCGGTGGAGCAACCCTTCATGGACGAGTTGGGCGAGCCCGGCGCGCAGCGATTGTCGACTGACGCCGAAGGCCTCAGCCAGTTCGACCTCGCGAAGTCGCGTGCCAACGGGGATGGAGCCGTTGAAGATCTGGCGAGCGAGTTCTTGCGCGATGGCATCGCCCATGGATGGGCGTTCGAGAACAGTGCTCTCGACCACGGGCTCTCGGCCATTCGTCAGGGACTGGCCGGCGGGAGTGTCCCGAACGTTTGTCACGTGTGTCCTCGCGCTGGACGGATTGTCGATGAAGTGTACAAGAGTCCAACCAGGGGCCGGAAGGCCCCAATGATGAGGAGATCGACATGGAACTCGGGCTGCTGATCCCGCAGGGTTACTTCGATGAGTTCGCAGGGTGGACGCCCCGCGCTGCGTGGGAGCGGATGGTCACCATCGCTCACCTCGCGGAGGAGGCGGGCTTCGGTTCCATTTGGATGGGCGAACACGTCGTCGCCAAGTGGGATCCGGAGTCGATCGCATTCGACGGTGTCACGATGATGACGGCGCTGGCAGCACTCGTCCCGCGGGTCGAGATTGGCTTCTGCGTCGTCAACTCCACACTCCGCCAGCCGGCGATGACGGCGAAGATGGCGAGTGGCCTGGACACGATCAGCGACGGTCGCCTGCTGCTCGGGCTGGGTGCGGGTTTCAAGCAGAACGAGGCCGAGTGGGCCGGCGTCGACTTCCCGTCCGCTGGGAAGCGCCTGCGTGTGCTCTCCGAGCACCTCGAGATCATTTCGCGGATGACACGCCAAGGTGAGCCTGGAGTGACGTTCTCGGGAGAGTTCGCCTCGGTCACTCACGCCGTGAACGCACCGCGTACTGCGGGTCGCGATCACATTCCGATCCACATGGGGGGCCATGGAAGGGAAGTCACGTTCCGACTCGCGGCGCGCTACGCCGACGAGATCAACATGGACGTGATGCCCGACGCACTCGCCGAACACCGCGATGTACTGCACGAGCGGTGCCGCGAGATCGGCAGGGACCCGTCGACGATCCACATCGCGGCCGGCATCAATCCCTGCTGGCCGTACCGCGACGTCACCGTGACGGGTACTCAGCGGATGATGGAGCAGGCGGATGTGCCATCGGTGATGAACATGAGCGTCGACACGGCGGAGAGCAGGGTTGCCGAGATTGCCGCCTGGAACGAGCTCGGTCTCGATCGCCTCGTCTGTGCAGCACCCGGGATCGTGGATAGCGACGAGCCGCTCGACGAGTTGATCGCCCATATCCATGCTGCTGGGCTGTCGCTCGGACGGTGAACGGCTGACAGCGTGGCTCACGGCGTGATCTGAACGACGACCGACCGCACGCCGCAGCGGCCATCCTGCACTGCCCAGTACGTGATCAGGTGGGTGTCGTCGTGGCGAGCAACAATCGTGGGAAAGCCGAACTCGAAGTCCAACATCTCGGTCACGCCCTCGTCGTGCAACCGCTCCTCACGCTCGCGGTGAGCATCGTGCAGCAGCATCTCGGTCTCCACCGTCCAGGTGTTGCCGTCGAGGTGAGCGACAGCTGCCACGATGCCCTGTCGGCCGTATCGGCGGTTGTAGACGATGAGGAATCTCCCATCAGCGAGCCCGGCGACCGACAATGTCTGGCCCATGATCCCCATGGATGACGGTGTCGACCAAGTGACTCCGCCGTCTGACGACACAGCGAACGAATTGGGCTGATCGACAAGACCGTCGAGTGTGACGGTCCATGCAGTCGCCAGCACGCGGCCATCCGGCAGCACCGCCAACTTCTGTTCCAGATAGCCGAGCAGGCCCTCCGGGTCCTGCATGGCGGTGGAGACCCTGGGCCAGGTGGCACCCGCGTCGTCAGAGATGGCGACGATGACGCGTTCGCCAAGTTTGTCGGGCTCGATGGTGGCCGCCGGGGCGAGGAGGCGCTCGGTCGACACTGCGAGAATTCCGTGGGAGATTTCGAGTGCAGTCGTCGGCATGGGAATCACCGCCGGCTCACTCCAGCTCCTGCCATCGTCGTGTGACGTGCAGAAGATCGCTTCCGACCACCGCTCGCCGAACTTCAGGTCGCCGACCTGTGACGATCTGGCCCCGTATGCGAAGAGCGTAGAACCATCGACCGATCTAGATGCCTTGAGGAAGTTGGTGCTCGGCGGGTCGTCGCTGGCCGGCAGCAAGGTGCCCTCCACCTGCCAGTCGACGCCGTCTGTGGAACGGGCCCAGTCGGTCCCACCGGTCGCGAACTGGCCACCCGTGTTGCTGTACGCACAAACGAGCGAGCCGTCGTCCAGTTCCGCAGCCTGCGGAAAGGCGGACCCACGATCGTCGATCGTCCCTCGTCGGAGCACTTCTGTTGCCACGTCGGTCCTCGCTTCATTGCCTGCTAGCCCGGCGTCTAGGGCTGCTATTGTCTGCTTGTCCTACAAACCATATCATCGGAGACGAAGATGCTGAACGATCCGGCGGCACCGAAGTTGGCTCCCGTTGTGGTTGCCGACGTGCCCCTGTGGGGCGGTGACTGGGACTACGAATTGGAACGGTCGGCTATCGAGCAGTGTGGTGCATCATTCGTCATCCCCCGCGACGCGGCCCACAACGACGAGTTGATCACGACCGCCGACATCATCTTGCGCGGAGGGCGTCGAATCGACGCGGAGATCATCGCCCGGGCTGAACACTGTGTGGGCATCGTCACGTACTCGGTCGGGCTCGATGGCATCGACCTCGATGCCGCATCTGTGGCAGGAATCGGCGTGCGTAACGTGCCCGGCTACTGCACCGAAGAAGTTGCGACGCATGCGGTGCTGCTGATGCTGGCCGCCATGCGACGCTTGCCGCACTGGATCGATACAACCTCCAGTGGAGGCTGGCTGCATCCTCAGGACCAGCTGACCCTGTCGCGTGTCAGTGTGCAGACGCTGGGTGTGATCGGAGCCGGACGGATCGGTCGTGCAGTAGCGAGCAGAGCGAGGGCGTTCGGCATGACCACCATCGCCCACGACCCCTATGTCGAAGATGTCATCGAAGGGATCACGCTCGTCGGTTTCGACGACCTACTTCGTACAGCGGACGTGATCGTGCTCTGCGCCTCTGTGACGTCGACGAGTCCGGTGCTGCTCGACCGATCAGCCATCGAGTCACTCGGCCGGTCGGCGCCGATCATCGTCAACGTTGCGCGCGGCTCGCTCATCGACGAGCACGCCCTTGGGGATGCGCTCCGATCGGGTCGCGTGGCAGCCGCAGCGCTCGATGTCCGTGCGAGCGAGCCGCCCGATCCCGCGGACGACCCACTGGCCGGCGCACCGAACTTGATACTCACCCCACACGTCGCGGCCGCGTCGAGAGAAGCCGTCGACGACCTCCGCAACGGCGTTGCGAATGCCGCAATCGACCTGCTGCGAGCAGCTGGCCGGCTGGGTTGATGATTGATGGATCGAGACCCGGCGTTCAGCAATCCGCCTGACGTCTTCGCCTACATCCGTGACGGTGTAGCGACCAGTGAGTCGAACCGGGAGAACCGTCGTGCTCTGGACCGTTGGAGACTTCTTCCGCGGGTTCTTCGAGACGTCTCGGCTGCCACGGCCGCGACCACGATCCTGGGTGTCGATGCGACCGGACCGTTGATCATTGCCCCGATGGCTGCACACCGCCTCGTCCACCCCGAGGGCGAACTTGCGGTAGCCCGAGCGGCAGCTCACGTAGGTATCCCGATGGTGCTCTCCTTGAGTAGCACGACGCCCGTCGAGTCCATCGGTGCCGTGGCAGGAATCGACCTGTGGTTTCAGCTGTACCCATTCGCCGACCTCACCGAAAGCCGTGCCATCGTGGATCGCGCCTGGACTGCCGGAGCCCGAGTGCTCGTCGTCACTGTCGACATGCCGCCCATTGACCGCTCGTCGCTTCCGGGCTCCCAGCTGACACTGCCTCACGGCGTCGAGTACGCACACCACGGTCTGAACCCGCAGATGAGCACCACGTTCGACTGGGACGACCTGGGCGAGCTGATTTCATGGTCACCGATCCCTGTAGTGGTGAAGGGGGTGCTGCACCCCGGCGACCTGTCTCGTGCGGAACAGTTGGGTGCGGTTGCGTCCGTCGTGTCGAACCACGGTGGCCGCATACAGGATGGCCTGGTGTCAGTGATCGACGCGCTCGACGCGCTCGACCGACCCGATGTCGCTCCTGGCCGCGACGAGACGACGGTCGAGGTCTACGCGGATGGTGCGATCCAGACTGGCGCTGATGTAGCGCGAACCATTGCGCTCGGAGCGCGCGCCTCGTTGATCGGGCGGCCAATTCTGTGGGCACTCGCGGCGGGGGGCGAGGAGTCGGTGAGGCTGCTGCTCGAACGCCTCGTGGCGGAGGTCGTTGCGGTGTGTGCCGTTCTCGGCGTGCGCTCTCCGTCGGAAATCACGCGCGATCACGTTCGACACGTCGACTACTTCTGATTTGCGGTCTCACACCGGCAATCAGTAGGTGGTCCAACCGCCGTCGACGACGATCGAGGTACCGGTGACGAATGAGGCGCCCGGCGAGCACAAGAACGCGACGACTCCTGCGACATCATCCGGAATGCCTCGCCGTCCGAGCGGTGTCGAGCGTGACCATCTGCCGTCCACGGCTTCCGAGGTCTCTGTTGTGATGGCGCGAGCGCCGGGCAACGCGATGTCTCCCGGCGCGACGTACACCACCCGAATCCCCTGGGGCGCCAGCTCGAACGCCAAACTGCGGGTGAAGCCCAGCAGTCCGGCCTTCGACGCAGCGTAGGCGACCGCATGGTGCTGGGCAGCGAATGCAGCGACGGATCCGATGTTGATGATGACACCGCCGGCCGGGCGCTCGTTGGTGGTGGAAGCGCGAAGGTGAGGGATTGCCTGACGTGCGCACCGGAACGCTGCGCCGAGGTTGACCCCGATGATCTCATCGAACTGCGCATCGCTGCAGTCTTCAACTGCAGCCAACGCCGGTGGGCCGGTGACTGCAGCATTGTTGATGACGGCGTCGAGCCTGCCGAACGCCGCGACTGCTGCGTCGACCAACTCTCCGGCGGCATCGGGCCGACGGAGGTCAGCGGCATGAATCGCGACCGACGTGTCTGCTGACCAGTGCTGACGCACGCGGTCCACCTCGTCGGAATCTCTCACGCCGATCGTGACCGACCAGCCATCTGCCACGAGATGTTCCACGATTGCTGACCCAATGCCGCCTCCGCCACCCGTGACGAGTGCTGCCCGGCGGATCACCGGTCACCTGCCTCGGCGAGCGGCCCGATCATGACAATGCCCTCTCCAGCGGCGACCTCTGCGAGGCGCCGCAACATCATCACCGTGCCGTCGCGGTGGGCGGTGAATGCCTCGATGACTTCACCACGGACATCGATGATGGCTGCCAGCGGGTCGCCAGCGCTCACTGTCTGGCCGACGCACACGCTGGTCACACACCAACCGTCGACCGTGGTTGAGAGCATGGCATCGACATCGCCGTCACCGCCGCGGATCCAGCGGGTGCCGGCGACGGCTGGGGGCGCGGTATCGAGGACGCCGAGCATGCTCAGTACCCGCTCGGTCCCATGCACATAGCCATGTAGGTCCGTCTGTGTGAGGGCAGCGCCGCCCCCGCCCTCGACGTAGATCGCAGCGATGCCGCTGTCGACGGCAGCACTGATGCTGCGACCGGGGCCAATTTCGTCATGGATCCATCCGAGCGGAGCGGCGAAAGCTGTTGCTGCGGTGACCGCCTGTTGTGCGATCGCGTCAGCGCCTCCGAGGCAACCGGCGAACAAGGGCATTGCGTACGCGGAGCCGGCCGAATGCAGGTCGATCAACAGATCTGAACCGGTGAGTACCTGTCGGTGCAGCACATCGGCAACGCGTTCGGTGAGGGAACCGCCCGGTCGTCCAGGAAAGGAACGGGCGAGATCGCCACCATCGACCGGGCTCCGACGCGTGCGTGCCGAGAATGCAGATGGATTGGCGACATCGACGATCCGTACACCACCGGTCAGCAGCCCTGCATTGCAGCGACGCATCAGTATTCGGGCAGCGGCGACACCCTCGAGTTCGTCGCCGTGCACGCCGCCGAGAATGGACACGATCGGACCGGAGTGGTCGGCCAACGCAGTGAAGACCGACACCTCCCATCCATCACCGAGGTCGTGGGTGGTAACCCTCCCGGTCACGGTGTTGGTTCGAGGACGCGCTCGAGCACTGACGCGACGTGAGCGCGTAGTTGCTCGTCGACCTGGGACAGTGAGGCGGACACCGTTGCGTGATCGATCAGACCTCGTTGGACGAGCGCCTCCTTCAAGGCTCCGATCGCGGCAGCGACGAAGCTGCCGGGACGGCTCGGCGCGAAGTACAGGTCTGCGCAGTCCACGAGATTGCGCTGCACTGATGACGCGCCCTCCCAGTCGCCGGCCTGTGAGTGGGCGAGCAACTTGACGTGCTGCTCGATGAACACATTGGCCAGGCCAGGCACTGCACCGTGGAAACCGCCGAGCAGCGCAGCGTCGATGCAGAGTTCGCTCCCGGTCAGTCGTCGGAACCCTGTGACGCCTCGAGTGCGTTCGGAGACAATACGGTGCCCCTCGAGGTCGCCCGACGAATCCTTGAGTGCAGCGATCGTGCCGTCACCAGCGAGGTTTGCCACGAGCGCCGCATCGAGAGTGACGCCGACGCGAGAGGGAACGTTGTACGCCACGATCGGCGTCGATGGAGCGACCGCGGCGACGGTGCGAAAGTACCGTTCGAGCTCGGAGGAGACGAGCACGAACCCGTACGGTGCGGGCACGAGGAGCGACGATGCCCCGAGGTCGGCGTAGATGGCCGCATCAGTGGTGGCGTCGAGAAGGCCCATCGCTGGAATGCCCACCATGACGTGGGCGCGGCCGGCAACATGCGAAATCGCGTGCTTCGCAACTGCGATTCGCTCCTCGTGTGAGAGCAAACCGTTCTCGCCGGTCGAACCGAGCACAAGGATTCCTGATGCACCGTTGGCGAGCACATGGTCGATGAGATTGCTCAGTGAATCGATGTCGGGGGATGAGTCGGGACGCATTGGCGTCACCAGCGGAGGGATCACTCCGCCAGGAATCAGTTGCGCGGAATCACTCATTGGCAGGGGCTGACACTGGGCTTTGCATACGGCCGTAGTTTCGCCCGACACGGTCCGGCGTGTCAACAGGCAGAATGTAGAGTTCAGTGAATGGAATGGATGGAGTCGCAACAGGGTAGGAGAACGTGAGATGAGCAAGCAGGTCGAAGGGGTGGGCGCGGCGTATCCGATCCGTGCCGTCGAGCGGGTGTGCGACATCCTTGACATCCTTCAAGGTGCCCGCGACGGCGTGTCGCTCGGTGACGTCGCCACCGCCTCGTCGTTGCCGAAGAGCTCGACGTTCCGATATCTCTCCATGCTCGAGGCTCGGCGGTACGTGAAGCGGGACGCAGAAGCTGGTCTCTACCGGCTGGGGTTGGCGTTCCATCCACAGAGCACGCGAGAGCTGGAACGCCTTGTGGACCTCGCCGGCGCACCGCTGGAACGGCTTCGTGACATGAGTGGCGAAACCACCAATCTTGGCGTGCTCGATGGTTCGGTCATTGTGCATCACCTGGTGGTCGAAAGCCCGGAGATGATGCGCCTCGCAGCCCGCGTCGGCGATCGCGGTTCGGTGCATTCGACGGCGCTGGGCAAGGCGATCTGTGCAACGCTGCCGCCCGAAAGGGTCCGCTCCATCCTCGACGCCACTGGGATGGAACGTTTCACGGATCGCACCATCACGTCGATCGATGACTACATGGCGGAGCTCGAGCGTGTTCGAGTCGACGGCTTTGCAGTGGACGACCTAGAGAACCAGTCCGATGGGCGTTGTCTCGCCGTTGCGCTGAAGAGCGCCACGTTGCGGTGCGGAATCAGCGTGAGCGCGCCTGCCAGTCGCTTGACATCGACAGACGTGGCGTCCGTCGCAAAGATGATCCGAAGGACGGCGATGCAGCTGACAAAGTTGCTCGCAGCGGACGCAAGCACTCATTGACGATGATGGGCTGTGAGGGTTAGATTGCCAGAAATGAAACGTTAGTTTCACTAGCTGCAACGATCGAGGAGAATGAGATGACGAGCGCCCGGTTCCACACCGCTTCCGAGCAATTGCGCGAGCGGGCTGTCGTTCGGCTACCCGGAGGTGTGAACTCCAACGTCCGTCTCGTTGCGCCGCCCACCTTCTTCGCGAAGGGTCGGGGCGCCATGCTCACCGACGTCGACGGCAACGACTATGTCGACTACCTGCTCGGGCAGGGACCCAACTTCCTCGGTCACGCTCACCCGACGATCAACGAAGCAGTAGCCAGAGCATGTACCAACGGAATGGTGTTCGGTGCACAACATCCGCTCGAGGTCGATGCTGCGGAAGCTGTGTGTGAAGCGCTCGGCTGGGCCGAGATGATCCGGTTCGCTATGACAGGCACCGAGGCTGTTCAGGCAGCGCTTCGCCTGGCGCGCTCGGCGACCGGTCGTCCGCGTTTCATCCGCTTCGAGGGTCACTACCACGGCTGGCTCGACAACATGCTCATCGCCACCGATGGCGACGGAGTGACGGGGCCGGCAAGTAGTGGCCAGGTCGCTCACCACCTCGATGACTCGATCATCCTGCAGTGGAACGACCTCGACCTTCTCGCCGACACCCTCGCCAATCGGGCCGACGAGGTCGCCGCCGTGATCATGGAGCCGATCATGCTGAACACGGGCTCGATCGCGCCCGTGCCCGGGTACCTGCAGGGCGTACGCGATCTCTGCACGGCTCACGGCGTGATCTTCATCTTCGACGAGGTCATCACCGGCTTTCGCTTGGCGCTCGGCGGTGCGGCCGAGTACTTCGGAGTGACACCCGATCTCGGCACCTACGGTAAGGCCATGGCAGGTGGCTGGCCGGTAGCGGCTGTCGCCGGCCGAGCAGATCTGATGGAGAAGTTCGGTACCGGTGAGGTCAATCAGTCGGGCACTTTCAACGCGTCGGTGATGGCAGGTGCAGCGGTCGCGGCGACGATGGAGGTACTCCGGGCTGCGCCGCCGTACGAACAGGTCAGCGCGTTCGGCACCGAACTCAAGGAAAAGCTTCTTGCGCTGGCTGCCAGTCATGGCCTGCCGTTGCGTATCCAGGGGCCGCCGATGGCGCTCCACGCATCGTTCGGCGACGACGCACCGGTGCTGAACCCGCGTCAACTCGCTGGGCTCCGGCTGGCCGATTACGCAGCGTTCACCCGCGTCGCGGCCGAGCATGGTGTGTGGCTGGCCGGCCGGGGCGTGTGGTACGTCTCTGCTGCCCACGGTCCGACGGAACTCGACCTGACGCTGCAGCGCATGGACGACGCGTTCCGAGCCTGGACCCAGGCCGGGAACCACTGACGTGACAAAGCGCGTCGCCATCGTCGGGCTGTGGCACGAGACCAACACGTACTCGACGCGAGTCACGACGCTGGCCGACTTCGCATCGATGGAGCTTGCCGTCGGCGAGGCCGTCATCACGGCCAATGCGGGCACGGGTTCGGTCATCGGTGGCTTTTGCACGGCGACCGGCTATGAGCTCGTGCCGATCTTCTCTGCCGCGGCGTGGCCGAGCGGGCCCGCCGACGCGTCCACGATCGAGAGTCTCTTGCATGAGATCGAGATCGGTCTCGGCGCTGCCGGCCAACTGGATGGAGTGCTGGTGAACCTGCACGGCGCGATGGTCGCCGAGGGCCATTTGGATGTCGAGGCGTCGGTGCTCGGGATGATCCGACAGATCGTCGGTGACGTTGCGGTGGTGGCAGTGCTCGATCTGCACGCAAATACTTCTCTCGAATCGGCAACTGCGGCTGACGTGCTGATCAGCTACGACACCTATCCGCACATCGATATGTTCGAACGTGGTTGCGAGGCTGCGGCAATGATGGGGGAGATGCTGCAGGGTCGCCACCTTCGCACGGCGATCGGACGACACCCGTTACTGCTGTGCCCCCTTTCGATGGGGAGCGATGATGAGCCGATGCAGTCACTCGTCGCTCGCGGCCGGGCACGCGCCCAGGCAGCCGGGCTCAGTCGTCTGTGTATCACCGGTGGCTTCGCGTACAGCGATGTCGAGCGTGCCGGGGTGACAGTGACCGCCGTCTACGACGAAGGTCTCGCGGATGCTGCGCGCGAAGTCGTCGCGCAGACGCTGGCCGACGTCGACACACACCGTGCGGCATTTCGCGTGGCATGCGACCCACCGGCCGAAGCAGTACGGCGCGCGTTGCAGAGTGATGATCTGCCCGTGGTGCTCGTCGATGTCGGCGACAACATCGGTGGTGGTTCGGCCGGCGATGGCACCGCGCTCCTGCATGAACTGATGGTCCAGGGGGCCGATGGGGCTGTGGTGACGATTGCGGATCGTGTCGTCGCGCTCGAAGCACACCGACTCGGCGTCGGTGCGAGCATTGCGGTCGAAGTGGGCGGCAGGACCGACACATTGCACGGTTCGCCGGTGCAGATCGTGGGCCACGTGGTCACGCTCAGCGATGGGCATTACCGGACAAAGGGGTCGTGGATGACGGATCGAGAGTTCTCGATGGGCCTGACGGCGGTGATCGAGGTGGGCGGTGTGCGCGTCGTGGTGACCGAGCGGCCCACACCCCCATTTCATGGTGAACAACTGAGCAGCGTCGGCATCGATGTCGCGACGTGCAGGATCGTGACTGCGAAGGGCGCTATCGCCTGGAAAGCCGCGTTCGGTGACGTTGCGGGCGAGGTGATCCAGGTCGACAGCCCGGGCGTGTGCCCGATCGATCCCTGGGAACTACCGCGCCAACATGCGCCACAGACGCTCGAACCGAGCTCGCCGTGAGTGCAGTCAGGGCAGTGTCAGACTTGCTCGACCTGACCGGTCGAGTCGCGATCGTCACCGGTGGAGCAGGCCTGTACGGCCGGCACATCTGCGAGGCGCTGGCCGAACTGGGTGCCAACGTCATCGTGGCCTCGCGTGATCTCCGCGAGTGCTCATCGACCGCGAACGAACTGGTCGAGCGGGGCTTCGTGGCGAGCGGTCGTGCCCTCGACCTGTCGAACGAGGCTTCGATCCAGCGCCTCTGCGACGAGGTGGTAGCTGAGACCGGGTCGATCGATGTGCTCGTCAACAATGCTGTCCAGCGCGCAGGCGGGTCGATCGAAACGGCGACCGCCGACGACTGGAGTGCCACCTCCGATGTCAACTCGCGTGGTCTGTTCCTGATGTGCAAGCACGCAGGCGCGCACATGGCGGCCAGGGAACGTGGGTCCATCGTCAACGTCGGCAGCATCTACGGCGTGGTCGGTGCTGACTTCAGCATCTATGACGGCACCGCGATGACGAGCCCCGTCTCGTATGCCTACGACAAGGCGGGAATGGTCGGGCTCACCCGCTACCTCGCCAGCTGGTACGGGCGCCAGGGGGTCCGGGTCAACTGTCTCAGCCCCGGGGGCTTGCGCACTCCGGATCAGGACCCGACCTTCGTCGCTGCGTACGAACGTCGCGTCCCGATCGGGCGGATGGCGGGCCCGGAGGACATCAAGGGACCAGTCGCGTTCCTCGCGTCGGATGCCTCGGCGTACATCACCGGGGTGAACCTTCTCGTCGACGGCGGTTGGACCACGATCTGAGCACCGTTCAACGGTCGAAGTGCTGCCATTGACCGGTCGTGCACGCAGCAACAATGGCCTCGGCTACCGCAACAGACTTGGCGGCAACAGCCACTGACACACCGACGGCTGCTCCGTTGGTGGCAATGTCGATGAAGTGATCGAGTTGACGATTGAACGCGCCATCGCGATGTTCGGTGTGGTCCTCGTGCGAGGTGTTCCACTCTCGATCGGAGAGTGCGATGGTGCTGGCGCGCAGATCGATTTCGAGTACGCCGCGATCACCTACGATCCGGGCCATTCGCCCGCCATGTCGTTCCACGTAGTTGAGATGAGCAGTCCCGGTCACCCCGGTATCCATCGTGAGTAGCACGTCGATCACGTTTGGCATCTGCACCAACTCGAGGTTGTCGGCCAAGTGGCCAACGGCAGCACAGCTCGTCACGTTGCCGAGGAGCCATTGCAAGTAGTCCCACTCGTGCACGTAGTCGAACGGCAGACGGTACGTGGCTGCCTCGTGGAAACGCGTGCGCGCCACCTCGAGTGTCTCGTACGCGCCGACGGTTGCGTGAAATGAGAGCGGCGTGCCGATCGCGGATTGCTGCAGTAGCTCACGTGAGCGAAGCAAGACCGACGAATATCGCAATACCTGACCGACGAGCACCGGTACGCCCGTCTCGATCGAGACGGCATCCATCGCCAGTGCAGCCAGCGAGGTGTCGGCGACCGGCTTCTCCACCAACACGGGCCGGCCAGCCCTGCAGGCTTGGATGGTGAGCGGAGCGTGCAGTGCATCTGGTGTGGCGATCACTACGCCATCGTGAGCACTTTCCAGAAGCGCCTCGTAGCTCGCTTCGACGATGATGGTGCCGACATCTGCTTCCAGCGAATCGTCGGGAGCCAGGCCAGGGTCGTACACATGGACAGTCACCCCCTCGCGTGACGAGAGCAGACGAGCGTGGCGACGCCCGATCGATCCGAGCCCGCAGACACCGAGTCGCAGGGATTGAGCAGTCATCGTGAACACCTCATGGAACGAGTGCGGCAGGAATGTCGCCGTGTTCGAACGCCTCCACGGCCGTAGAGATGTGATCGACGGCGTGGTCGAGGACAATCGAACCGTGCCCAGCCAGCAGCAGATCGGGCTGTGTCGCCAGCACCGCCTGCAGGCTCGTGTGCAGGTCGTGGATGTTCGTGTCGGGTGTGTCGAGTACGGCCACTCGGCCCCTCGAGAAGACGAGATCACCGGCGAACAGCACGCTCTTGCCTGCCGTTCGGACGGAGAAGCACAAATGCCCGGCCGCATGACCAGGCGTCGGAATGGCATCGATGCGGAATCCAGCCACGTCGATCGTTTCCGCGCCGAGTTCTCTGGCAATTGGCGTCGGCACCAGACGGACCGACGCGGGATACACCCCGGCGGCACGAGCGGCGATGAGCCCGGCTGCGTTCTCGTCGGCGTCGCGCAGGATCGCCGCCGTCTCGGTCGACGCCCACACCTCGGCGTCGAGCGTCGACGAGAGCGCCGCAGCGCCGGCCGCGTGGTCAGCGTGCGCGTGGGTCAACAGGATGTGCGTGACCCGGGCCGGGTCGATACCAGCGCTGGCGATGTTGTTCACGATGGCATCGTTGTCGAGCCCGCACCCGGCATCGATCAGGACAGCGCCGCCTGGCCCCGAGAGCAGGTAGACGTGACAGTCGTGAGGGTCCGTCAGCGAACAACCGAGCCAGCCGCTCGCGACGAGATGGATCCCTTCGATGATCTGCATCGAATCAGCGGTCAGTCGGCTGCTACGCAGACGTGGCGTTGCTCGCCGAGACCTTCGATACCGAGCGTCATCACGTCGCCGGCGATGAGGTACCGGGGTGGTTTCATGCCGAGCCCGACACCCGACGGCGTGCCGGTGTTGATGATGTCGCCAGGCTGCAGCACCATGAATTGGCTGAGGTACCAGATCAGGTGATGAATGCCGAAGATCATGTCGGCGGTGTTGCCATCCTGCATCCGTTCACCGTTGACGTCGCACCACAGCCGGAGATTCTGCGGATCGCTGATCTCGTCGGCGGTGACCAGCCATGGACCGAGCGGATTGAAGGTCTCACACGACTTACCCTTGTCCCATTGGCCGCCGCGTTCGAGTTGGAACTCGCGTTCGGACACATCGTCGGACAGGACGAACCCGGCGATGAGATCCTGGGCGTCGTCGGGGCTGTCGAGATACCGTGCGACGCCACCCATCACGACTCCGAGTTCCACCTCCCAGTCGGTCTTGTTCGATGCGCGTGGGATCATCACGGGTGCCGTTGGCCCCACGATCGTGGCTGCAGTTTTGAGGAACATGATCGGTTCGGTCGGTGGTTGAGCTCCAGACTCGCGTGCATGATCGGAGTAGTTCAGGCCGATGCACACGATGATCGGTGTTCGCGCCACTGGGGCAAGAAGCGACAAGCCCGCGACTTCCGCAGAAGGGACAGCCGAGGTGGCGAGGATTTCCGCCAGTCGAGCCACCCCGCCCGAGGCAAAGAATGCGCCATCGAAGTCGTCGACATGGTCGGTCACGTCGTGCGCTGTGGTCTCATCAACCAGTACACCTTGGCGGATCGATCCACCCTGCTCGAAACGGATCAACTTCATCGACTGCTCCCATCTGCTGGGACGCAGGCAATGACATCGATCTCGAACCGCAGCGACGCCGGGAGGCAGCCGGTGAGGGTCGTCCTGGCGGGGTATGGAGCGCTGAACAGTTCTGCGTAGAGCTTGTTGTACTCGGCGAGATCTGCTTCGTCGCGGACATAGGAGGTCACCCGGGCCACATCCCCGAGCCCGGCCCCGGCCGCGCCGAGCACACGCTCGACGTTCGCCACCGATCGCCGCATCTCTTCCTCGAACGTGCCGGGGATGATCTGGCCCTCAGCGCTGACTGATGCCTGGCCCGATACAAGGATGAGGTCACCGACCCGAACCGCAGGTGAGAACGGGAGGTGGCTGACTGGGATGCCCGGACCCCTGACCACTTGAAATGCCATTGTCATCCCCTCACGAACTTCGGTGAGTGAAGTTCATCAGGCAGAATAGCAATTTCGGCTGCCGGAATCCACCCCGGTCTCCTTCGCCGAGCTGTAGCGCTCGTTCGCCGCGTCGACACCTCATCGGAAGCGTTCAGAGACAGCTCAGGGCAGCATCGGCGAGCTCACGGCTACGGCGAGACCGCCGGATGGTGTCGAGGTCGTAGCCGTCGGTCGCGAACGCGAACGAGAGGCCTGTATCCGGATCGGCGAACGCAAGTTGTCCACCTGCTCCGTCGTGACCGAACGCGCGCGGGGTCACCACGCTTCCACCGAACCCGCGGAACCCGGCGAACCCGTCGTCACCAGCGAGGATCAAACCCATCGTCCGGTTCGACGGATGGCCGGCGATCGGTTCGACGTGCCGTTTGTCGACGACCTCGGCGGTTCCCTTCTCGAGCACCTCCGCGCTCCAAGGTCCCCGGTCGGCGCTCAGCAACGCCTGGTAGAAGAGCGCAAGTTCTGACGGCGTCGTCACGCCGCCGCCGCCCGGCACACCATGGATGAACGATTGATCAGTCGAGAGCAGCGAGACGATGTCGACAGGTTGAGCCAGTTCCGCAGGCTCGGGTTGCGGCGGCTCCATGCCGATCTGGAGCCACGCCTCGTCCGTCGGTTCGGCACCGACGACGATCGGCCGACGCATCTCGTGGAGAGGCGTCGCAGCGAATGTGGCACGGAGTCCGAGCGGCTCGGTGACGCGGGCATGCAGCACGTCGGCGAATGGCGCGCGTGCGAGACACTCGAGGATGTCGGCGAGCACCCAGTGCGAGGAGACCGGGTGATAGGCGAACTCGGTCCCAGGCTCTGACCGGCAGGACCACGATGCGTAGGCGTTGCGCCGTCGGGCGGCGTCACCCCACGTGTCCGGATCGAGGTGGGCCGTGGAGAAGCCACCCGAGTGACAGAGCAGGTGAGCGATCGTCACGCGGCCCGTCGCCTCGGACGTAGCGCCCTGGAGACCGAACTCCGGAAGGACGTCGCGCACCTTTTGGTCGAACGTCAGCGAACCGTCGTCAACGAAGCGCCAGATCGCAGCGGCAACCAACGCCTTGCCAGCCGAGAAGATCGCGAAACGCGTGGTGGGTGTCACCGGGCCAGCGGTCGCTGTCCACAGCACCTCACCGTTCTGTGCGATCGCCGCCGAACACGACGGCAGCCACCCCGAGTCGACGTGCTCGTTCATCACCCGCTCGAGGCATCGGATCGATGTTTCCTTCATGCCGCTCCCGCTCCGACGACTCGACAGGAAGTGAGGCAGTCGCCGAGTCGTACTCACATCGCGAACCTAGCGCTGCAACCCACCGCGCCCCGTTCCAGACCACGATGAGGACTATTCGGCCCAGCACACGCCGGTTACTGTCTCCGCAAGTCTCCCATGTGGTCGCCTACCGCCGGTCACCCCACATTCGGAATGCGCTGCGCGTGGTCGTCGAGTCGTTGACCACCTATGTGTGATGACCTCCCATGCCCAGACCACGACTGTCCGCGTACGCGAGTGGCTCCTCCCGTTCGAATGGGCGCCTGTTGAGGAGTGCATGGGGATCTTCGTGTCGAACCCGGTGTATCCCGACTGTTCGCTGCAAGCATGACCACGTGTTCGACTCGACGATGCGTGGGGCGGAGCGTTGCCTGGGCTGTTCGGCACCCTTCGGCAACGGCAAATCTTGGCCGACCGACTGGCCGGGGAAACGTGGGCAATCAGAAAAGTGTCATCTACCTGGTGTTATGCGGAGCCGGGTAAGGGAATCAAACCCCTGACTTCCGCACTTCAAGTGGCTCTACGCGTGAGCGTGGGGACGGGTCGTTCTGAGGATTGGTGGGGTGGGCTTGTTCGGCCATGTTGGTTTGCCGGCGCGGAGCAGGACACGTAGCCGCTAGTGCTCGAAGTTCTCGAACCCACGGCCACATCGCTTGACTTCTTTGACGAGCAGATTCAAGCCCTCGGTGGGGCCGTTCAAGGCGCCGGTGCTGTGGTGGGCGAGGATCTCAGTTTGCCATCTGGCGAGGGTCGCGCCGAGCGAGCGGATCTCGGCC
>Ga0105047_10004477_pt1 | contig 24289 bp, 21 predicted proteins | sample MAT04_FD_78384 | JGI IMG/M metagenome (GOLD analysis project Ga0105047, IMG submission 78384) | Freshwater microbial communities from Lake Fryxell liftoff mats and glacier meltwater in Antarctica - MAT-04 (megahit assembly) | ecosystem: Environmental > Aquatic > Freshwater > Ice > Liftoff...
CAACCGGTGGTCACCCCGGTGCCCGCCAGTGTGGCTCTGCCACCACCGACGGTTGCGCCCGAAGACGACGATGATGACGCCGAGTTGCGCAGCATCTTCATGGAAGAAGCGCGCGAAGTCATCCAGACCGGATTGGGTGCCGCTGGAGCCTTGCGCGACAACCCCGCCAAAATGGAGCAGCTGACCAGTCTGCGGCGCTCTTTCCACACCCTCAAGGGCAGCGCCAGAATGGTTGGGCTCAACGAGTTTGGTGAGGCGGCCTGGGCCATGGAACAGGTGCTCAATGCCTGGTTGCCGCAGCAGCTGCCAGCCAGCCCGGCGCTGATCAAGTTAGCGCAGCAGGCCTTGCACGGGTTTGACCAGTGGATCAACGCGATTGATGCCAACCAGGACGAGGCTTGGCGCGCCCTGATTTTCCGGCGAGCGGCCGACAGTTTGCGTCTGGACGGCATGGGCACGGACTTGGCGTTGCCGGGTGTTGCGGCGTTGGTCGAATTGCCGCAGGACGAAGCCCCGCTTACCGCGCCCGCTGATGAGTTTCTAGACGCTGAAGCGCTTGTACCCGCCGAATCGGCGCAAGACGACAGAGCAGAGCCCGCGCCTGTGTCGCCGCAGGCAGCGCCAGAGGAATTGCCGGAGCCGGTTGCCGAGGCAGAACCTGACCCCGCGGCCGAGCGGCCTGACTTACTTGGCACGCAAATCAACGACTTCAGCGAAACGCAGATGGTTGATTTCAGTGAAACGCTGTTGAGCAACTTTGGCGACTTGTCCATGCCTGCGGCAGTACCTGATTTGCATGAACCGGCGCCCGCGAGCGAGCGAGCAGAGCCGATTGAGTTGGCAGAACCAGAGTTTGTTGAAGAGCCTGTTGCCGAAGTTACTGAAGAGGCCAAAGAAGAAGCCGTTGAAGCCGTTGAAGAGGTTGAAGCACCCATCGAATTGCTGTTGCCAGAAATTGAACCTGTAACTTCATTGCCAGAGCCAGAGCCAGAGCCAGAGCCAGAGCCAGAGCCAGAGCCAGAGCCAGAGCCAGAGCCAGAGCCAGAGCGGGCCGAAGAGCAGGTCAAGGTGATTGGGCCGCTGCGTATCGGCATCCCGCTCTACAACGTGTATCTGAATGAAGCCGACGAGTGGTCGCGCCGCTTGCTTACCGAGTTGAACGAATGGTCGCTGGAGCTGGAGCACCCGGTGCCGGACTCGGCGGTTGGCTTGGCGCACTCGCTGGCGGGTAGCTCTGCTACGGTGGGGTTCATGGATCTCTCTGAGATGGCCAGGGCACTCGAGCATGCGCTGGAGCACACTCGCCTGGGCGTGACGGGCCTGCCCGAGCACGCGCAACTGTTTGTGGATGCGGCCGAGGACATTCGGCGCTTGTTGCACCAGTTCGCGGCGGGCTTCCTCAAGCACCCTGACCCTGAGTTGCTGTTGGCCTTGAAGGCGGTGTTGGAAACCGATCTGTCGTCGCAGGTGGCACTTGAAGACGCTTGGCTTGACGAGCGACCCACCGAACCCGAATTTGAGCCCGAGATGGACCTCGATCTGGACTTTGGCGACCTGTTGGCACCAACCTCGCCAGAGTTGCCCGGGCTGCCCCAAGTGCCTGATATCGCGCCTGCCATAGTTCCTGAGCCAGAGCCGCTGTCACCGGCAACAGAGCCTTTGGCGTCAGTACCAGAGCCGCTGGATGCGCGTGATCTGCTGGATGTCGATCTGTTCCCGATTTTTGAAGAGGAAGCGCTGGAATTGCTGCCCAAGCTCAGCGGCGCCCTGCGTCAGTGGAGCGTGCACCCGGACAACCTGAGCGCCCGGCAAGAGGCCTTGCGCATTTTGCACACCCTCAAAGGCAGCGCCCGCCTGGCAGGTGCCATGCGTCTGGGTGAAATGGCACACCGCATGGAGTCGGCGGTTGAGCGGATTGACGCTGAAGCCGCCCAATCCAACCAAATTGAGCCTCTGTTGGCCCGGTTGGACGCCATCACCGACTGTTTTGAAGCCCTGCGTGCCACACCCCTGGCGGAATTGGTGCTGCCGGAAGTGGCTGAAACTGTGCCCGCCGAGTTGTCGCAGATGACCGCTGAGCCAGCTGATGAGTCGGCGGCGCCAGCGGTGGAGGCGGCTGCAGCGCCACTGCAGTTGTCCGCGTTGACCGAGGCGCCGCTGCGCCGCGCCTCTAACCAGACTATTCGGGTGAAGTCGCAGTTGATCGACCGCATGGTGGATCAGGCGGGCGAAGTGATGATTTCACGCTCGCGCCTGGCGTCACGGCTGGGCCAATTGCGTGGCTCGCTCGACGAGCTCACCAGCAACCTGTCGCGCCTGCGCAGCCAGTTGCGCGATATCGAGGTGCAGTCCGAGTCGCAAATGCAGTCGCGCATGGCGCAAACCAAGGACGCCGAGCAAAGCTTTGACCCGCTGGAATTTGACCGGTTTACCCGCGTGCAGGAGCTCACCCGCATGATGGCTGAGTCGGTGCACGACGTGGCCACTGTGCAACGCAACCTGCAGCAAGCCGTGGAAGGTGTTGAAGACGATCTGGCCGCCCAGGCGCGCCAGACGCGCGATTTGCAGCGCGATTTGCTGCGCACCCGCATGGTCGAGTTTGACAGTGTTGCCGAGCGACTTTACGGCGTGGTGCGCCAGGCCAGCAAAGATTTTGACAAGCCAGTCAGGCTCGATATTGGGGGTGGCTCGCTGGAAATGGACCGTGGCGTGCTGGACCGCGCGGTGCCTGCGTTCGAGCACATTCTGCGCAACGCTGTGGGCCACGGCATTGAGCCTGCGCCGACGCGCAAAGCAGCGGGCAAGCCTGAGATGGGTGTCATAACGCTGCATGTGGAGCAGCAAAGCAACGATGTGGCGGTGACTTTCAGCGACGACGGTGCCGGCCTGAATCTGGCGGGCATCCGTGCCAAGGCGCTGGCCAACGGGGTCATGGGTGCCGACAGCACACTGTCGGACGAGCAGGTGGCGAACCTGATCTTTACCTCTGGCCTGTCGACGGCGACCGAGGTCAGCGAGATGGCCGGGCGCGGCATCGGCATGGACGTGGTCCGCAACGAGGTGAATGCGCTGGGCGGGCGGGTGGAGCTGAGCACACAAGCCGGGCAAGGCACCGAGTTCAAGCTGGTGTTGCCGCTGACCACGGCGGTCAATCAGGTGGTGCTGCTGCGCCTGGGCGAGGTGTTGATGGGCGTGCCGGCCAACCAGGTGGAACTGATTCGCCGGGTGCCGGTCGCGGTTTTGAACGAAGCCTACAAGGCGGGTACTTTTGATTTCAACGGGCAAGCCCTGGCGTTTTACTGGGCCGGGGCCTTGCTGCAGACCTCGCCGGTGAGCAGCGAGCCGCATGTGAAGACCGCGCCGATTGCGATTCTGCGCAGCGCGGGCCAGTTTGTCGCGCTGCATGTGGATGAGGTGCTGGGTAATCAGGAGGTGGTGGTCAAAAACCTCGGGCCGCAGTTGTCGCGCCTGCCGGGCTTGGCTGGCATGTCGGCGCTGGCATCTGGCGCAGTGGTGTTGATTTACAACGCGGTGGCGCTGGCTGGCGCTTATGGCGCGCAGGCCCATGCCTACACCAGCGCCCACGCCGTGGCACCGGCGCAGGCGGCATCCGTTGCCGCAGGCACTACGGGTGCCTTGCCGACACCAGCCGTGGCAGTGAACCAGGTACCGTTGGTGCTGGTGGTGGACGATTCCATCACCGTGCGGCGTGTCACCCAGCGGCTGCTGAAGCGTGAAGGCTACCGGGTGGCGCTGGCGGCAGATGGCTTGCAGGCGCTGGAGCAGCTGCAGCTGGAAAAACCCGCCGTGGTGCTGGCCGACATTGAAATGCCGCGCATGGATGGCTTTGATCTGGTGCGCAACATCCGCGCGGATGACCTGCTCAAAGACCTGCCGGTGATCATGATCACCTCACGCATTGCAGAAAAGCACCGCGAGTACGCGCGGGCGTTGGGGGTGAACCACTACCTGGGCAAGCCGTATCCGGAAGACGAGCTGATCGCGCTCGTGCGTGGGTATTGCGACGCGCATTTAAGTGTCAAATAGACTTCTAGCCCTTACGCTGTAAGCGCCAGTAGCTATCAAAAGTATATTTTTTTGCGAAGGCTCTGCCCCTTAACTGGCCCACGCTGGGCAGGTGGTGTGCATCAGTTAATCAGGCGCTCGGGATTTTTTTCACCACCGCGTAACGTGCCAGCGTCTTGGCTCGCGCCTCGTCGTGTTGCACTATAGGGATCGGATAGTTGCCACCCAGGGTCACACCTGCGGCCTGTAGTTCCAGCGGTTTTGCCAGCCACGGCGCGTGAATGCTTTTGTTGGACAGCTCTGCCAGTTGTGGCAGGTAGCGGCGGATGAATTTGCCTTGTGGGTCAAATTTTTCGCTTTGGCTGACCGGGTTGAAGATGCGAAAGTACGGCTGCGCATCGCAGCCGCTGGAGGCCACCCACTGCCAGCCGCCGTTGTTGGCGCTCAGGTCAAAGTCGTTCAGGTGTTCTGCAAAGTAGCTCTCACCCCAGCGCCAGTCCAGCCCCAGGTCTTTCACCAGAAAACTGCCCACCACCATGCGCAGGCGGTTGTGCATATAGCCGGTCTGGTTGATTTGCGCCATGGCCGCGTCCACCAGCGGGTAGCCGGTGCGGCCTTCGCACCAGGCGGCAAACAGCGCCTGCGCTTCTAGGCCGGTTTCCCAGGCAATCGCGTCATATTCTGGCTTGAACGCGCTTTGCGCCACCTGCGGGAAATTCGCCAGAATGCTCACATAGAAATCGCGCCATACCAACTCGCTAAGCCACACCGCCGCGCCCGCGCTGCCCGCCAGCTGGCGCTGCCAGGCCGTGGCCACCAGTTGGCGGATAGATACGGTGCCAAAACGCAGATGCACGCCCAGGTAGCTCGGCCCTTTGACGGCCGGGAAATCGCGCGTGGTGTCGTAGCTGTCCATGCGCTCAAAAAAATCTTCAAACAACTGGCTGCCGCCATGCATGCCGGTGGGGATTTTGAGGGTGCTCAGGTTGCTTTTCTCGAACCCAATGTCAGCCAACGTCGGAACCCGCGCCTGAAATTCCAGGGGCCGGGCTGCCAGCCGTTGGCCCAGCGCGTCAATTGGGTGGTCAGCCAAGTCCTCGGGGGCCAGGCGCGACAACCAGTTTCTTTTATACGGCGTAAACACGCCATACACCGTGCCGCCTTGGGTGAGGATCTCGCGGCGCTCAAAAATCACATGGTCCTTGCAGGTGATCAGCGTGATATCGGCAGTTTGCAATTCATGTGCTACCTGTTGGTCGCGCGCCAGCGCCTGTGGCTCATCGTCGCGTCCGGCAAATACCGCCTGCACCTGCAACTGGCGCGCCAAGCGGGGAATCTCGTCGCTGGCCAGCGCATGACGCACGATCAGGCCGCCTTGCGCCTGGCCTGATAGAAATCGTAGCGCAACATCGAGCTCTGACAGGGACTCGCGGATGAATTCCACCCGGCGATCGATACGCGGCAAGGCCGCCAAAATTTCAGTGTCAAAGATAAACACGCAATGCACCTGGCGGCAGCGGCGCAGTGCCTGGTGCAGCGTGGCGTTGTCGGTGGTGCGCAAATCGCGGCGGAACCACATCAGTCCTGTATCAAAGTCGTGGGGCATGTCTTGGGGGGTGTTCGTCGCTAAAATGGTTTTCATGAGTTCTGATTCTGCCTCCACCAACCTGACGAATCATTTTTTGATCGCCATGCCCGGTCTGCAGGATCCGCTTTTTAAGCGCAGCGTGGTTTACCTGTGTGAGCACAGCGAGCGCGGTGCGTTGGGCCTGGTCATCAACAAGCCCTGCGAGATTTCGCTCAAAGGCCTGTTTCAGAAAGTGGAGCTGCCCTTGATGCGCCCCGACCTGAGCAACGATCTGGTGTTTTACGGTGGCCCGGTGCAGACCGAGCGCGGTTTTGTGCTGCACGAGGCCATCTTCAAAGACGCCGACAAGCCCGAAGAACCGGTTTATTCCTCCACCATGATCATCCCCGGCGGCCTGGAGATGACCACCTCGCGTGACGTGCTGGAAGCCATTTCCACCGGTTCCGGCCCACGCAAGGTGATGATTTCATTGGGCTATTCGTCCTGGGGCGAGGGGCAGCTGGAGGCCGAATTGATCGACAACAGCTGGCTTACCGTCGAAGCCGATGTGCGCGTGATTTTTGACACCCCGGTCAACGAGCGCTACGCCCAAGCCCTGCAACTGCTGGGTCTGGAAGCCTGGATGCTGATGCCCGATGCCGGTCATGCCTGAGAGTTTTTCTTGACGTTTAAGTGCCAAATACGGCTCTAGCCCTTATGAATCAAGCGCCAGTAGCTACGTTTGTTGTAGCACATAATTTGCAGACTTTTCTTGCGCTGGACTTTGGCGTGAAACGCACCGGCTTTGCGGTGGGCAACCGTCTGCTGCGCACCGCCCAGCCGCAAGGCACCATCGCCGCCGAGGGCGACGCACGCTTCATCAAGATCGCCGCCCAGCTTAAAACCTGGCAGCCCGACGCGCTGGTGGTCGGTGTGCCGTTTCACCCGGACGGTGCAGCGCATGACAACACTGTGCGCGCCCGGCGTTTTGCGCGGCAATTGCACGGCCGCTTCAATCTGCCGGTGTTTGAGGTGGACGAGCGTTACACCACCACCGAAGCCTTGTCTGGCGGCGCGCGCGATGCCGATGCGGCGGCGGCCTGCATCATTCTGGAACAATTTTTAAGGAACCTCCCATGAGCATGCTCGAATTGGATGCCGAAGCCCTCTACAGCGACTTGTTGGACAGCGTGCGCGGACTCTTCAAACCCGGCATGCGCCTGATGGGTATCACTTCGGGTGGGGTTTGGCTGGCAGAACGCTTGCAGCAAGATCTGGCACTGACCGAGCCGATTGGGGTGATCTCCTCGGCCATGCACCGCGACGACTACGCCAGCCGCGGCATGACCGCCGCTGCGCAAACGCAGATTCCGTTTGATGTGAACGGCGCGCAGATTTTGCTGCTGGATGACGTGTTGTTCACCGGGCGCACCATCCGTGCGGTGGTCAACGAACTGTTTGACTTTGGCCGCCCGGCCTACATCCGGCTTGCCGTGCTGGTGGACCGCGGTGGGCGCGAGCTGCCGATTGCCCCTGACATTTGCGCCGCACGCATCCATCTGGCCACGAATCAATCGCTCAGCCTGGCGCGCGATGAGGCTGGCCAATTCAGTTTCAATGTGAAAGCGCGTTAACCATGCTCTACAAAAACAACCCGCAACTCAATAAAAACGGTGAGCTGATCCACCTGCTGTCCACCGAAGGGCTGCCGAAAAGTGTGCTGACGCAGGTGCTCGACACCGCCACCAACTTTGTCTCGGTGGGCGACCGTGAGGTCAAAAAGGTGCCGCTGTTGCGGGGCAAAAGTGTTTTCAACCTGTTTTTCGAGAACTCCACCCGCACCCGCACCACCTTCGAGATTGCCGCCAAACGCCTGAGCGCTGACGTGATCAACCTGGACATTGCCAAGTCCTCGGCGTCCAAAGGCGAGTCGCTGCTCGACACCATCGCCAACCTCAGCGCCATGGCCGCCGACTTGTTTGTGGTGCGCCACAGCGAGTCGGGCGCGCCGTACTTGATTGCCCAGCATGTCGCGCCGCATGTGCATGTGGTTAACGCCGGTGACGGCCGCCACGCGCACCCCACCCAGGGTCTGCTGGACATGTACACCATCCGGCACTATAAAAAAGACTTCTCCAACCTGACCGTGGCCATTGTGGGTGACGTGCTGCACTCCCGCGTGGCACGCTCCGACATCCACGCCCTGACCACCCTGGGCTGTGCCGAGGTGCGGGTGGTCGGGCCCAAAACGCTGGTGCCCAGCGACATGGCGCAGATGGGGGTACGGGTTTGTCACACGCTGGAAGAAGGCATCAAGGACTGCGACGTGATCATCATGTTGCGCCTGCAAAACGAACGCATGAGCGGTGCTTTACTGCCATCGAGCCAGGAGTTTTTCAAGAGTTTTGGCCTCACCCCCGAGAAGCTGCAACTGGCCAAGTCCGACGCCATCGTGATGCACCCCGGCCCGATCAACCGCGGTGTCGAGATCGACTCGGCGGTGGTTGACGGCGCGCACAGCGTGATCTTGCCGCAGGTCACCTTTGGTATTGCGGTGCGCATGGCGGTGATGAGCATCGTCGCGGGCAACGAGCCCTGAACCCTATTCATTGAAAAGACTGTTATGAATACACCCAAAACGGTGCTGATCCAGGGTGGCCGGGTCATTGACCCCGCCAGCGCTTATGATCAAAAAGCCGATGTAGCCCTTGCTGGTAATGCGGTAGTAGCTATCGGAAATATAGCGTCTGATTTTCAGCCAGAACTTACCATTGATGCCACCGACTGCCTGGTATTGCCAGGCCTGGTGGACTTGGCGGTGCGCCTGCGCGAACCGGGCTACGAGCATGCCCATATGCTGGAATCTGAAATGTCAGCGGCGGTGGCCGGCGGCATCACCAGCCTGGTCTGCCAGCCCGACACCGACCCGGTGCTCGACGAGTCCGGCTTGGTGGAGATGCTGCGTTTTCGCGCCGAGAAGCTGCAGCAGGCGCGCGTTTACCCGCTGGGCGCCCTGACGCGCAACCTGCAAGGCACCACCCTGACCGAGATGGTCGAGCTCACCGAAGCAGGCTGCGTGGCCTTCAGCCAGGCCGAGGTGGCCCTGTCCAACACGCAGATTTTGCAGCGGGCTTTTCAGTACGCCAGCACTTTTGGTTATGCCGTCTGGCTGCGCCCCCAGGATGCGTTTCTGGGCCAGGGTGTGGCTGCCAGCGGTCCGCTGGCGACCCGCATGGGGCTCAGTGGTGTGCCGGTAATGGCCGAAACCATTGCGATGCACACCATTTTCGAGCTGATGCGTGCCACCAGCGCGCGTGTGCACCTGTGCCGCATCAGCAGTGCTGCCGGGGTCGAACTGGTGCGCCAGGCCAAGGCGCAGGGGCTGGCGCTGACCTGTGATATCAGCATCAACTCACTTCACCTGACCGACACTGACATGGGCTACTTTGACAGCCGCGCCCGCTTGAACCCGCCGCTGCGCCAGCAGCGTGACCGCGACGCCCTGCGCGCCGGGCTGGCTGACGGCACGATTGACGCGCTGGTGTCAGACCACACGCCAGTCGATGACGATGCCAAGATGCTGCCGTTTGCCGAGAGCGAGCCGGGGGCTACCGGGCTGGAGTTGTTGCTGAGCCTGGCCTACAAATGGCATCTGGATAGCGACGTGCCCCTGCAGCGCGCGTTGTCGGTGGTCACTGACGGCCCGGCGCAATTGCTTGGCAAGGCACTGGGCACGCGACTGGGGCGCACCGGTCATCTGGCGGTCGGCGGCTTAGGCGATCTGTGCGTGTTTGACCCGCAAGCCGTCTGGACCGTTCAGGCTGAGACGCTGCTGAGCCAAGGCAAACACACACCGTTTTCGGGCTACGAGCTACCTGGGCGCGTGCGCTGCACCCTGGTGGGCGGCCGGGTGGTCTATTCAGCCTGACACCCCCGACTGCGATAAGTCAAATACGTGGTTCTCGGGACTACAATCTGCCGCTTATGTACGGCGACGGCCATTTAGGGGCATCGCAACCATTCAAAATGTTCCGCAGGGTTTCACGGGGGATTACTGGCATGGCTATTCCACTTCCAGCCGAGGGTCAACCGGCTGTCCTCAAGACAGACGAGACGTTTGAATCTGCCGCTGACTTGTTTCGCGTGATGTCAACGCCCATGCGCCTGAAGATCATCAATTGCCTGTGTGACGGTGAAAAAAACGTGAGTTACCTGCTGACCCGCGTCAACACCACCCAGCCCAACATGTCGCAACACCTGAACACCTTGTACCAGGCCGGCATTGTGGCCAAGCGCCGCGATGGTGTGCAAATTTTTTACCGAATCGCTGACCAACGCATCGTCTCGATCTGTGAAGCTGTTTGCCACGACATTGCCGCCAAAACGGCTTCTTGAGGCGAGCGCCCCTGGGTTTAGGCGCACGCCGTCCCTGCGCACTGCAGATGGCTGCTGTTGCTGAGTTTGTCAGCGCCCGTCTGCCGCTGCGGGTGTTTCAGAGCTATCAATCAGCCGATCCATCAGGCCCATGAAGATAGCGCCGAAAATAGAACGGCGCATGCCGAAGCCGTCACTAAAGCCCTCAAGTTTGAAGTCTTTGCCCACCCAGGCGCCAATGACCAGCCCACCCATTGCCAGAACGACCCTTTCACCATAACTTTCAACCAGCGCAGTAATGTCCATAGCCATCCATCAGTTTGTAATTCGCTTGTATTACACGGCGGGTGCAAATATGCCCCCTTCATGTTTGGAGACGATTCTTGACCCAAATGCTGCCAGCGTCCAAAGTGTTTTTGCTGCCTGTCAAGTTGCCAGTGTGCGGCGGCGGTTGCAAATGATGCGTGCCATGTCTGCCGCATTTCCTCGGCGGCAATGGTTGAAAGGAGTCTTGTTGAGCTTGGGTGTCGCCAACGCCAGATTGGCCAGTGCGGCCGGTTTGACGGTAGCCACCTCCTTGCCTAATGAGTTGGCAGCGGCGCCCAAAACAGGCAGCCCTTTGCTGGATGAACGCGTGCGGGTTGCGCGTTATGCTGTGCAAGCTTGAAAGGTGACCATGATCCCATTGAAAACGGAGTCGGCGTGGCAAGGCACTGCGGATTGCAAGGCCTGTGGTATTCGTGACCTGGTGTTGTTTGCCGACCTCAATGTGCATGATTTCGGCTTGATTCACGCCCCAATTGATGAACTTGATGTTCCCGCTGGCGCGCACCTCTTTACCGAAGGCGCGACTGTCAGAGGTATTTTTACCTTGCGCATTGGCATGATCAAACTGGTGCGCAGTACCCAGGACGGGCGACCGCGCATTGTCAGGGTGTTACGCGCTGGTGACGTGGTTGGTCTGGAAGCGCTGGCCCAAACGCAGTACAACAGTGATGCCGTGGCGCTGACCCCAGCTTCCGTATGCCGGATTCCGCTGGAAGTCGTTCAAAATCTTTCGATCAGTAGTCCGAGATTGCACACGCAGTTGATGAAGAAGTGGCAGCATAACCTCAAGGAAGCCGACGACTGGTTGGCAGACATGAACTTCGGCTCTGCCCACAGGCGCGTTGGAAATCTGGTTCTCAAGATGCGCAGCACCGAGAACGGTGAGATTTCCATGTTGTTTTCGCGTGAAGACATGGGCGCCATGCTCGATCTCAAGCTGGAGACGGTGAGCCGAGAGATCAGTCGGTTGGTTAGGGACGGTACCATCGCGCAAATTGACAAGCAGGGCCGCATTTACCGCGTCTTGCAGCCAGACAGACTCTTGCATGACTGATATCGCGCCTGACTGGGGTAAGTGTTTTCTCAGGCCGTGTGAATATCTGCATTTGGCTGTCTGAATCCTCCGCTGCTTGCAGCGGGGAAGTTTATTTACGTGAGATAGTAGCGACTGTCTTTACCACTGTTTTAAACATCTTGGAGTTTGCATGAAAAAATCTGCATTTTTGGCTACTGTAATCTTCGTTGCCGCCGTGTCTGCCCAGGCGGGAGATTTGTTTGTCTCTATCAACAGTGGCAGCCTCATGACCCAGGGTGCGGGTCTGGCGATTGCCACCAACGCGGTTGAACAAAAAGCCAATGTGCGCATTTTGTTGTGTGATGCTGGTGGTGACATTGCCTTGACTGGTAAAGAAATGCCTACGCTCAAGCCGAAGAATGTGACTCCTCAGCAAATGCTGCAAGGTCTACTCAAGAACGGAGCCAAGGTAGAAGTGTGTGCCCTGTACCTGCCCAACTCTGGTCACAAGGCCACTGACCTGATCCCCGGCGTGACGCCCGCCAGCCCAGCAGATGTTGCCGCTTTCCTGCTCCAGCCGGGAGTACAAACTCTGGCGTTCTAATTCACCTGAAGCATAAAGTTGAACCCGGCCAACATGCGCTACACCGACATCAAGTAAGGCGTCAGAACCGCTCATTTTCTGCCTCCAGATACGCTGGGCGGGCGTATTTGCGTCAAAACGCTGCATGGTTTTTTGCGCGGCTGGCCAGAAGCGGGCGGGCAAGCCCCCTGGCTTTACAAGTTCGTATCGGGCGGACTGCCGGGCGCGGTAAAAAATCCACCAGCCACGAGCAACTCATTGCGGTCAAAGATATCTGGTTGTATCCACTGAGAAAAGACTTCGCCGCCGTGTTGTGTCAGTAGCGCTACGGGTTCACCAAATATTTACGCAAAATGAACCCCGAAACTTTAGTTATTGCCAACAACATATCCCCCGCAGGACTGCCCGCCTACTCCACCGTGACACTCTTGGCCAAATTGCGTGGCTTGTCGACATCCGTCCCCCGCGCACAAGCGGTGTGATACGCCAGAAGCTGCAGCGGCACCACATGCAGCATGGGCGACAGCTCGCCATAGTGCTCGGGCATGCGGATCACGTGCAGGCCCTCGGCACTTTCGATTTTGGAATCGGCATCGGCCAGCACATACAGCACGCCGCCACGGGCGCGCACCTCGTGCATATTGCTTTTGAGCTTTTCCAGCAGCGCGTCGTTGGGCGCGACGGTCACCACCGGCATGGCGCTGGTCACCAGCGCCAGTGGGCCGTGCTTGAGCTCGCCTGCCGGGTAGGCTTCGGCGTGGATGTAGCTGATTTCTTTCAGCTTCAGGGCGCCTTCCAGCGCAATCGGGTAGTGCAAGCCACGCCCCAGAAACAGCGCGTTTTCCTTGGCGGCAAAGTCTTGCGACCAGGCGATCACCTGGGGTTCGAGCGCCAGCACGGCTTGCAAGGCGGCTGGCAGATGGCGCAGCGCCTTGATGTGGCGGGCTTCCTCAGTGTCGGACAACATCCCGCGTGACTGCGCCAGCGCCAAGGTGAGCAAAAACAGCCCGGCCAGCTGCGCGGTAAAGGCTTTGGTGGAGGCTACGCCAATCTCAACCCCGGCGCGGGTGATGTAGGCCAGCTCGCACTCGCGCACCATGGCGCTGGTGGCCACGTTGCAAATGGTTAGGGTGTGCGTCATACCCAGGCTTTGGGCGTGGCGCAGGGCGGCCAGGGTATCGGCGGTTTCGCCGCTTTGGGTGATGGTGACCACCAGGGTGCGGGGGTTGGGCACCGAGTCGCGGTAACGGTATTCGCTGGCCACTTCGACCTGGGTGGGGATTTTGACGATGCTTTCCAGCCAGTATTTGGCGGTGCAGCCGCTGTAATAACTGGTGCCACAAGCCAGGATCAGCACCGAATCGATGTCTTTGAAGACCCTGGCAGCACTGGCATCTGCACCGTCAAACAGCTCGGGCTGGATGCTGGTGACGCCTTCAAGGGTGTCGGCAATGGCACGCGGCTGCTCAAAAATCTCTTTTTGCATGTAGTGGCGGTAGGGGCCCAGCTCGGCTGCGCCGCTGTGCGCGTGCACGGTTTTTACCGGGCGCTGCGCTGCGGTGAGCGGCTTGAAGGCCTTGTCCACCAGCCAGTATTTGCCCAGCTGGATGTCGGCCACATCGCCCTCTTCCAGGTAGACGATCTGGTCTGTCACACCAGCCAGCGCCATGGCATCGCTGGCCAGGTAATGCGACTGGCTGTCTGGCCCCACACCCAGGATCAGCGGCGAGCCCGCACGTGCGCCAATCAGGCGGTGTGGCTCGTCTTTGCAAAAGACCGCAATGGCGTAGGCACCGCGCAGCGAGCCCAAGGCGGCTTTTACCGCCTCGAACAAATCGCCGTCGTACAAGCTGTCGATCAAGTGACAAATAACTTCGGTGTCAGTCTGGCTCTGAAAAACATAGCCTTTGGCTTGCAAGCTGGCGCGCAGCTCGTCGTGGTTTTCTATGATGCCGTTATGCACCAGGGCGACGCGGCCCGGCCTTGACGGGCCGCCCTCCGTATCTTGGCCCGGGCGGCTGGAAGCATCGGCACCCGGGCCGTGGCTGAAATGCGGGTGCGCGTTGTGCACCGCCGGCGCGCCGTGGGTGGCCCAGCGGGTGTGGGCAATGCCGGTGGTGCCTTGCAGGTGTGTGGTGGCGATCTGCGCCATCAGCTCTGAAACGCGCGCGGTGCTGCGGGCACGTTTCAGGCCATTGGCGTACACCGCCACGCCGCAAGAGTCATACCCCCGGTACTCCAGCCGGGCCAGGCCCTGCACCAGAATGGGAACGATGTTTTGGTTGGAAACCGCGCCGACAATGCCACACATAAGCTGCTCCGTTGAGTGAGGCACGCATCGTAGAAGTTAGCGCATGAAATATGTAGTCTATTTTTTAGTTTATGTATCCGAAAATTTCACTAATTGAACTTTGTGTTTAAATATTTCAAATAGTAAACATTTTTGAATGAATAAATCACTCTCTTGGCGCCACTTCTTGCTGTTTGTGGCGATGAACGGGCACATTTCGCCCGGGCTGGCCTCGTTGGTGATTCAGGTGCAGGTGTTTTTCACCATTGGGCTGGCGCTGGTGATGGCGGGGCTGGCGCTGAACCTGCTGTGGCCGATGCTGCGCCAGCGACTGCTTAGGAGACCCGCGCGATGACCCCTATCGAACTTGATGCCATTGACCTGCACCTGCTGGAGCAGTTGCAAACCGATGCCTCGCTGAACAACCAGGCGCTGGCCGAACGGGTGCATGTGTCGCCGCCCACCTGTCTGCGCCGTGTCAAACGGCTCAAAGAGGTGGGATTGATCGAGCGCGAGATTGCCGTGTTGAGTGTCGACACCCTGGCCAATGTCATTGGCCACGGGCTCACCGCGGTGGTCGAGATCACGCTAGACCGGCAAGACCAGGAGGCGCTGGAAGCGTTTGAGCAACGCGTGCAGCGGGATGACGCCGTGCAGCAGTGCTACCGCGTCTCGCCCGGGCCAGACTTTTGCCTGATCGTGCACGCTGCCAACATGCCGGACTACCTGGCGTTGAGCCAGCGGCTGTTTACCTTCGATGCCAATGTGCGCAATGTAAAGAGCTTTTTCAGCCTCAAGCGCAGCAAGTTCGGGGCACGGGTGCCGCTGCCGAAGGCACCGTGAGTTTTATAAGCTTTATTGACCTCTAGCCCTTATGTATCAAGCGTCAATAGCTACTACGTAAATAGCAGTCAGGTAAGCGGCAAGGTGATGGTTACGCGGCAACCAACATTAACTTCGGCAGCAATAGCGATGGCACAGCCCATGCGTTCGGCGATCTTGCGGCATTGCACCAGCCCGAGGCCCAGGCCTTCAAACTCACGCGCCGGGTGCAGCCGGCCAAACACCTGAAACAGCGCTTTGGCCTGCTCTGGGGCAAAACCCACGCCGTTGTCGCTGAGGGTGATCTGGCAAGCGGGCGCTCCTGCTCCCGGATCCGCACCCGTACTCGCCGACGCCTGCGCTGGTGCCATTTGCCACGTCAAGCTGATCTGCGCTGGTGCACGGCTGCTGCTGAATTTCAGAGCGTTGTCCAGCACCTGCGCCAGCAGTTGGCGTAGCAGAGCTGCATCGGCCAGCACAGGCGGCACATCGGCGGCCAGCTGCCATAGCACTTGGGAAGGTGTTGGTGTGGGCGGTTGCGCTGGCGAGTGAGTTTGCGCCTGGGTTGGCACCGGCGCGCCCAACGCATCCACCAGCTCGCGCACCATGGCGCTCACATTCACCGACTGCAGATTCACAGGCTGCGTGCCCAGCCGCGAGAGCTGGGTCAGCCCCTCCAACTGGCGCGTCAGCAACTGGGCTGACTGGCGAATGGTGTCCAAGTGCGCGGCCATGTCAGCAGGCATGTCTGGCCAGTCCTCGGCAATGATCAGCGCATAGGCGTTGATGTGGCGCAGCGGCGCCCGCAGGTCATGCGAGACGATGTAGGTGAACTGCGCAAGCTCGGCCCGCGCGGCGTCCAGTTGGCGCTGGAGCTGCGCCAAAGATATGTCAGAGGGGGAGTTTTCGGCCATGTGAGACTTGAATTCAAACAGTCGCGTGTCCAACACATCGCGTGGTCACCGACAGGGGCGGACACCGATTTCTGGTACCCCAGTATGAGGTGGCCGCCCCTGCCGGTGGCCGCGCGGGGCGCACCAAAAACGCATGCATCGTCATTTTTTGGCGGGCCGCTTCCAATTGGCAATGCTCACTTGCCGTCCGCGCGCCACGGTCAGCGCCAGCGGCGGTGCGTCTTTGGTCACGGTGGAGCCACCGCCGACTGTGCCACCCGCGCCAATGGTCACCGGTGCCACCAGCACACAGTTGCTGCCAATGTGCGCATCGGCCTCGATCACGGTGCGGTGTTTGTTGGCACCGTCGTAATTGGCGGTGATGCTGCCCGCGCCGTAGTTGACGCGCTCACCCACGGTGGCGTCGCCCAGGTAGGCCAGGTGATTCGCCTTGGCGCCCTTGGCCAGGGTGGAGTTTTTCACCTCGACAAAGTTGCCTATATGCACCTCGGCACCGAGCTTGGCCCCCGGGCGCAGGCGGGCAAACGGGCCAATCAGCGCGCCCGCACCCACTTCCACCGCGTTTTTGCTGCCGGGCTCGCCGCCCTCGATGTGGGTAAACGGATGAATCACCGCGCCTGCGCCAATGCTGGCGTTTTTGATCACACAGTTGGCACCAATGGTCGCGCCTTCGCCCAGGCTGACCTGACCTTCAAACACGCAGTTCACATCAATCGACACGTCTTGCTCGCAGGTGAGCGTGCCGCGCACGTCGAGCCGCGCCGGGTCGGCCAGGCGCACGCCTTGCTCCATCAGCTGTAGCGCCACACGCTTTTGGTAAGCGCGCTCCAGGTTGGCCAGCTGCAGCGGACTGTTGATGCCGGCGACCTGCGCCGCGTCATGAATCTTGTGTGCCACCACCGGAAAACCGTCGGCCACGGCAAATTTCACAATATCGGTCAGGTAGAACTCGCCCTGGGCGTTTTTGTTGTCCAGCCGCGCCAACCAGGTTTTGAGCTGTTTGGCAGGCACGGCCATGATGCCACTGTAGACCTCGGTGATCTTCAGCTGCGCGGGCGTGGCGTCTTTTTGCTCGACGATGGCCTGCACCGCATCACCCGCCCGCACGATGCGCCCGTAACCCGTCGGGTTGGCAAAGTCGATGGTCAGCAGCGCCAGATGCGTTCCGGCGCAGGCGCTGATCAGCTGCGTCAGCGTGTCGGCCTGGGTCAGCGGCACATCGCCTGAGAGCACCACCACAATGCCGTCATCACGCAGCACGGGCACCGCCTGTTGCACCGCGTGGCCAGTGCCCAGCTGCGGCTCCTGGCGCACAAAATTTAGGTCAAATTGGCCTGTAGCCCTTATATTACCTGCGATAGCAGCTTCTACTTCTGTAGCACCGTGGCCAATGATCACCGTCACCTGGCGGGCTGACAGTGCAGCGGCTGTGTCTATGACATGCTGCACCAAGGCACGCCCGGCCAAAAGGTGCAACACTTTGGGCAGTTTGCTTTTCATGCGTGTGCCCTTTCCTGCTGCCATGATCACCACGTCCAGGGGTGCGTCTGTGAAAAGTGTTTGCGTTACTGCCATGCCATGCTCCGAGTTAAACCCTATGCCGATGTTTCACATTATCCGCGCGCTGTTGCTGACGCTTTTGACCGCTGCTCTGCTGGGCGGCTGCAGCGTGGCGCGCCTGGGTTATGGCCAGTTACCCAACCTGAGCTACTGGTGGGTGGACAGCTATCTGGACCTGAACGACGCCCAAAGTGTGCCGTTGCGCTCTGATTTGCAAAACCTGCTGGCGTGGCACCGCAGCCAGGAACTGCCGCAACTAGCCCGCGCCCTGGCCGATGTGCAGGCCCAGTCCGTGCAAGACACCACGCCCGAGCAGATGTGCCAGATCGCCGACCGCTTCAAATTACGGCTGGACGCGGTGCTGGCTCAGTCTGAGCTCAGTTTTGCCCGTTTGGCCTTAACTATCAAGCCTGAGCAGCTACAACATTTACAGCACCAGCAGGAAAAAAATGCGCAAAAGTGGCGCGAAGATTGGCTCAAAGACAGTCCGGCAGAGCAACAAAAGCGCCGTCTGGAGCGGCTCGTGGAGCGCAGTGAAGGTTTTTATGGCCCCTTAAGCGACGCCCAAATCGCCCTGCTGCGCGCCGGTGTGCAAGCCGCACCGTATGACACCCAACTGGCAGAGTTTGAGATGCTACGCCGCAACCAGGACCTACTCGCTACCCTGCAAGCGCTGGCAGGCAGCGGAAAAACGCCGCAACAAGCCCAAGACGCTATCCACGCCTTGATTGGGCGCAGCGTGCAGTCGCCCAACACCGTTTACCGCGCGCAGATCGCGCAGCTGGTGCAAAGCAACTGCAACACCTTTGCTCAACTGCACAACAGCGCCAGCCCCGCCCAACGGCAAAAGTTCGCAGCCAAGCTCAAAGGTTATGAAGACGATGCCCGCGCGCTGATGGCGCATTGAGCGGCCAACAGCACCCCCAACACCCCCAACACCCCCAACAACACCACTGCCGACGTAACCCATATGGCGATCAGCGTTTTTGACCTCTTCAAAGTGGGCATCGGGCCCAGCAGCTCACACACTGTGGGCCCAATGCGCGCGGCGCGCCTGTTTGCGCTGGCCCTGCAGCGTGATGGCTTGCTGGCGCGCACCGCTGGCGTGACTTGCGAGCTGTACGGCTCACTGGGTGCCACTGGCAAAGGCCACGGCTCCGATGTAGCGGTGATGCTCGGCCTGATGGGCCACGCCCCCGACACCGTTGATGTGGACGCCGTGCCCAGCCTGATCGCACAGGTGCGCGCCGACCGTCTGCTGAGCGTGCTGGGGCTGCACCTTATTGGTTTCACGGAAAAAGAAAATGTGTTGATGTACCGCCGCGAAGCCATGGCGGAGCATCCCAACGGCATGAAGTTCAGCGCCTTCGATGGCCAGGGACAAGCGCTCAAAACTGCCAAGTACCTGAGCGTGGGTGGCGGCTTTGTGGTGACCGCCGGCGCCACCAACGAGGCGGTGCTGACTGAATACAAAAAAGTGCCTTACCCCTTTACCAGCGGCGCTGAGCTGCTACTGATCTGCAAGCAGACGAACTTGAGCATCAGCCAGGTCATGTGGGCCAACGAGCGCACCTGGCGCAGTGACGCAGACATCACCAGTGGCCTGCAAACCATCTGGCGGGTGATGCGCGAGTGCGTGCAGCGCGGCTTGAGCCACACCGGCACGCTGCCCGGCCCTTACAAGGTGCAGCGCCGCGCGCCTATCCTGGCCGCGCAGCTGCGCGAGCGCGCCGAACGCACCCTGGCCGACCCCTTGAGCGTGCTGGACTGGGTCAATGTCTATGCGTTTGCAGTGAACGAGGAAAACGCCGCCGGTGGCCGGGTGGTAACTGCGCCCACCAACGGTGCGGCCGGGGTGATTCCGGCGGTGCTGCATTACTGCGACCGTTTTGTGCTGCCCGCGCGAGGCCAGGCGCCAGCGCCGGATGGCTCAGGTAGCTCGGACAGCGTGAGCACCTTTTTGATGACCGCCGCCGCCATTGGCATCCTCTACAAACTCAACGCCTCCATCAGCGGCGCCGAGGTCGGCTGCCAGGGCGAGGTCGGCGTGGCCTGCTCAATGGCCGCCGCTGGCTTGGCTGCTGTGATGGGCGGCACCCCGGAGCAAGTGGAAAACGCCGCCGAAATCGGCATGGAACACAACCTGGGCCTGACCTGCGACCCGGTGGGCGGCCTGGTGCAGGTGCCGTGCATCGAGCGCAACGCCATGGGCGCAGTCAAAGCCATCAACGCCGCCCGGATGGCGCTACAGGGCGACGGCCAGCATGTGGTGTCGCTCGACAAGGTCATCAAAACCATGCGCGAAACTGGTGCCGACATGAAGACCAAATACAAAGAGACATCCCGCGGCGGGCTGGCGGTGAATATTGTGGAATGCTGATAACGCCGCCAATCAAGGGGTACGCAAAGCTTGCGGCCAATCTTGCAAGTGTTCAGTGTCTTGCGACCCCACCACATACCTGACCAACAGTTCGTTACCGCGCACATCCACCGCACGGTCCAGAATCGCCTGCGCACTGGCGATCACGCCCCGGCTTTGCAGCCCAAACAAAAACTCGGAGGTGGAAGCGACCACCACAGCATCGGGCAGACGCAGCAAAAAATTGGTTTTACGCACTGCGCTGTCTTCAAACACCAACACCGCGCCAAAGTCTTGCCCTTCAAGCACCGTGGCCAACACCTCGGCGGCCGCCTGCTCGCCCCGGTTTTTGGTTTTGGTCGCCGGGTTGATCGACTTGAGCAACATGAACTCTTCAAACACCTCGGTTGGGGCCACGGTCAGTCGGTGCGGGTTATTGGCCCGAATCCAGTCGGCCACCAACAACGCCCCCGGTTTTGACAAATCCGCAATCACTTCATGTCTGACCATATCCGGCACGATGACCGGCAAACCAGGCATAAAAAGCACATCAAGCGCCTCAGCCACCGCCAGCGTGATTAACGGTCCGGAGTCTGTGACGATCAAGGACAACTTCATGGCTGCGACTTCAAGCGAGCGGCGGCATCAAACATCTGGTTCAGCAAGGCTGTTTGCTCAGGCCGCTTCTTGGCGGTCACTTTGGGCAAGGAGAGCTTTTGCAACCCCAGCGCCAACAACAGTTCGCCAAAACTTGCACCTGTTTCCTCAGCAATTTGCGGCCACGACATTCGACCCTGGGCATAGGCTGCTGCCAGCGCCGCCATCCGACCGCTGTCAACGGCCTGCGCCGGCGGCAAGGTCAAAAGCCCCACAGACTTGCCGTTTCGGGTGATTTCAACAGGGCCAGCGCTGTTCAATGACGACAAAACCTCGCCGAAATTCGTCTTGGCATCAGACGATGTCATGGTTCTCATGGCGTGTTGCATTTGATTTGAACTCCTGAATTGGTGCTAATTATTATGATGAAGTTGATTAATTTGATCAACTTGAACATAAAGGCCGCTTTGACGAGGGCTGTCTGTGCGATAAAACGAATCGCACGCGGTTTTGCGAAGCCGCAGGTCTGATTCATTCACCAGCAAACGGGCGTCCAGATGCCAGCCTTCGTTGCCGTATTGCAGCAGCCCGTCATCCTCGTGTTGAATCAGCATCACCGGTGCGCCCACCGCACGGGCCTTCTTTGAGACGGTGTTGATACGGTGTTGATGCGATCGATGACGCGTTCAACATCAAAAGCGGCCTCATCACCACAGCACAGCGCGTGCTGGACATCAATGATCAAGAGTGCAGAAGCATAGTTGGGGTCTTTCAAAAACACGTCGCCACCGCATCCACCACGTTGTAACTCGCATCCACCAGCGGCAGCCAGCGCCATTTGTCGAAGGTGGTGCAGGGGTGAGAGATGCCCAGGCAGACCCTGTCGCCCACTTGCAGCGCGGCGTGTTCTGGACCGCTGCCGTGCAGGTAGGCGTGCTGGTCATTGAGCTGGGTGATGCGCCAGTCGGCTGGCGCGGTTTGCAGCGCACGTGTACCGCGCGGGCAAAGCAGCAGCGGCGTGGGCATGGCCCAGTCGTAAGAGATGTCGCGCTTGCCCACCGCCAGAATCGCCAAGCCTGGCTCGGGGCAAGACTGCACCAGCGCCCAGACCTGCAGCGCCGCTTCCAGCCCACCGCCGCAGCCGGTGCGCTCCTGAACAGCGCTCATCATGCGTTGGTAGGTGCCCTGGTCGTGCGTCACGTAGCACCCCGAGCGCAGCAGGCCGGTCACCGGGCGGCTCAGCTGCAGTTTCAAGCCGGGCACCACCAGGTCAAAGATGGCAGATCCACCCGCAGTGAGTAGCACCTCATCCGCATCAAAAAAGTTTTGCGCGTCACAGGCACGGGCCACAGACTGCAGCAGATCCATGAGCTGGCGGGTTTGGGGCTCGTCCTTTCCAGTGTCGCCGGTAGCGCCCAGACCTTCGTAACACTCCACGCCCACCAGACGCACGGCGGCGCTGTCGTGCAGCCATTCAGCCAGGTTCATGGCCTGCGCGAGGTTGCGGCAGCCGGTGCGGCCACCAGGCATGCCGATTTCCAGCAGCACCTCAAAGGCCAACGCTTCGGAGTGGCGCTGGCGCCAATCTTCAATCAGCGTCAGCTGCGCCACCGAGTCCACCAAAAAGATCAGCCGCAGGCCGGAGTAACTGCGTCTGAGCGCGTCCAGCTCGGTCAAATCACGGTCGGCAAACACCTGGTTGGCGATCAGGCAGGTGCGGGCACCCGCCGCGATACCGATGCGCGCCTGCGTGACGGTGGCAAAGGTCATGCCCCAGGCCCCGGCATCCAGCTGGCGGCGAAACAGTTGCGGGGACATGCTGGTTTTGCCATGCGGAGCCAGACCCAGGCCCCGACTTTGGGCAAAGTTTTGCATCCAGGCCAGGTTGTGCTGCAAGCGGTCCTGGCGTATCACCGCCAGCGGCAGCGGCAGGTCGCCGTTCAACACATTCCAGCCCTGCTGGCCGATCTGTGTCAGATGCAAGGCCGAACTGCTGTGCGCAAAGCCTTTGAAGGTGTTGTCGATGAGCGGGTCAAGCAGCGTCTGCATGGGCTGATTTGCTCTCAATTAAATAGCTACTAGCGCTTGACTGACAAGGGCTAAAGGCCAATTTAGCTTGTAATTTTGGCAACAACAAGCCTGTGCCTGCTTGCGCTCACACCGGCCAAACCACGCCGTTATCGTTCAGGATGGCGTTCAGCGGAATGTCGTGCGGTTCGGGTTCAAAGTCAGGCACAAACCCGTTACCAAACCCCAGCCCCACGGTGAATGGCTTGGGGTCCAGCGAGGCCAACATGCGGTCGTAAAAACCGCCGCCGTAACCCAGCCGGTAGCCGCCCGGCGCGTAACCCACACAGGCCATAAACAGCAGCGTGGGTGTGATCATCTCGGTGTCTTTGGGTTTGGGAATGCCGTAGGCGTCGTCTTCCATGGGGCAGCCGGGGTACCAGGCGTGGAAGGTCATGGTTTTGTGAACCTTGTCCACCACCGGCAGGCCAATTTTGCGCAACTGCGGGCGTTCCACCAGCTCACCGTCTTCTTTCCAACGGTGCAATGCGGGCAGCGGGTTGAACTCGCCTTTGATCGGCCAGTAGGCACCAATCACCGTGTCGGGCCGACCCACCAGCCAAATGCGCATGGCGCGGCGCAGCAGGTCTTCGCGCTGCTCGCGCTCAGGCAGGCGCAGGCGTTGTTCCAGAAGCTGTTGACGCAGGGCTTTTTTTGCCAGCGCGCGTTGATCATCAGAGTTATTCATAATCTCCACATGCAGTTCAAGATGATTTTGACATTGATTGGCTTGAGTGGCGCACTGGTCGCGCCGCTTGTCCATACCCAAAGCGCCGCCGACCCTGTTTTGCTGGAAATGCAACAGGCTTTCCGAAAGGGTGACGCCAACCGCCTGGCCCAATTGCTACCCCAAACGACAGGCCATCTTTTGCAGCCTTGGGCGGCCTACTGGGCGCTGAGTGCGCGGCTCGATAGCGCCACCTCTGAGGAAGTGGCCAACTTTTTCAAACAATACCGGGGCACCTACCAGGAAGACCGCCTGCGCAACGACTGGCTGCTGCTGATGGGCAAGCGCCGCGACTGGGCCGCTTATGCAGGCGCGGCCAACGACTTTCGCATGAACGACGACCGCGAGGTGCGCTGCTACACCCTGGCCATGGAAAGCATTCTGGCCAAGGTGGACTCGGCTGACGAGGTCAAAGCCCAGTGGTATGCGCAAAAAGACGCGGGCGACGGCTGCACGCTGGCCGCACAAACCCACCTGGCGGCTGGGCAGCTGCTTGACACCGACATATGGCGCAAAGCGCGTCTGACCACCGAGGCTCGGCAACTCAGCAGCACCCGGCTGGTGGTGGACCTGATTGCCCCCGAAGCGGCTGCTGCACTGGCCGACGTTTTGAAGCAGCCCGAACGCTTCCTGCTCAAACGCACACCCTCCAACCAGCGCCAGACACAAGAGCTGGCCGTGCTGGCCTTGATCCGCTGGGCCGAGAATGACCCCGACAGCGCAGCGCAGGCGCTCAGCGAACGCTGGGGCAAGCAGCTCAGCCTTGAGCAGCGCACCTGGGCCTGGGGAGCGATTGGCAAGCAAGCGGCTCTCAGACTCTCTGACAGCGCGCTGGGCTACTTTCAAAACGCCAACCCCAAAGGCATGAGTGATGAACACCTGGCCTGGCGCGCCCGCGCTGCACTGCGCAAGCACCAGTGGCAGGACGCGCTCGACACCATCAACGCCATGAGTGCGGACGCCGCCAGCGACAGCACCTGGGTCTACTGGCGCGCGCGCGCCTTGTTGCAACCCGGGCGCACCGAGACCGAGCGCCTTGACGCCCGCGAGTTGCTGCAAGG
>Ga0105047_10004478_pt1 | contig 24285 bp, 29 predicted proteins | sample MAT04_FD_78384 | JGI IMG/M metagenome (GOLD analysis project Ga0105047, IMG submission 78384) | Freshwater microbial communities from Lake Fryxell liftoff mats and glacier meltwater in Antarctica - MAT-04 (megahit assembly) | ecosystem: Environmental > Aquatic > Freshwater > Ice > Liftoff...
GACGACATGCACCTTCAATCACGCCCGAAGCGATGGGATAGCCTCGACGAAGATATTCATCGTATCGCATCCGATCCGAGTTCTTTTCAAGGTAGCCACAGACGTAAGACAATGCGTGCAGGATGTCCAGAATCGGGACAGTGCGAGCACCAAAGGTAAAATGGGTCAGCATGGTTGTCCCACTTGGTTGCTCCTGCAGGATTTAGAACTCAACGGCCCGCGCAATCGGGGACTGCATATTCTCAAGTGTCGTGGTATGGCCCACAGCAATCAGATTCGGGAATTCCTGCTGACCGAAAGAGGCATCCAGCTCACCGAGGTTTACCAGGGGCCGGAAGGCGTCCTCACGGGTTCGGCCTGACTTTCCCAGGAAGCCAGAGAAAAGGCGATGGCTGTGGATCGCAGGTTGGAGGTCGAAAGGAAGCGGGAAAAGCTGGCACGAAGGCAACAAGCGCTGGAGGCTCAAATCGCCGTTCTCCAGTTGCAATTTCAAACCGACAAGGAAGAAATGGAACGGGACATCGCCAGTGAGCAGGCGTATGTGGAAAAATTGGATCAGAGCCGTCACGAAATGGCTCGGAGTCGCAAGGCGGATTCCAATGGAACCCACGTCTCTCCGAAGATAAGGTCGCAAATGACAACGCAGTCCCATCCGAACAATCACGAGGTCCAGACCGATAAGCCGAAGCTCTGGCAACTGCCCCTGTACGTCGCCGGTCTAACGCCACGTTCCACGCTGGCGGTCGAGCGCATCCGGGCCATCTGCCACCGCTACTTGCCGGGCCGTTATGAGCTGACGATCATCGACCTCTATTTGCAGCCGGAGATGGCCCGGTAGGCGCAGATTGTGGTCGCCCCGACACTGGTAAAGCAAATCCCGACACCCATGCGGATGTTCATCGGGGACATGACTGACGAGAAAAGCATTCTTCACGGATTGCAAATCCCCTCTTGAACCGTCCTTTGCCACTGGAAAGTCTTTGTGTTAACCATGCCAAACACTAACGGCGCGCTGCTTGAGGAAATTGAGCAGTTGCGTTTGCGACTCCAGGAAGCCGAGGCGGTCGTTGAGGCCATTCGGAACAGCATTGTCGATGCGGTCGTCGTTCACTCGACTTCAGAGGAGATGGTTTACACTCTGGAAGGGGCTGAGCGTCCGTACCGATTGCTGGTCGAAGCGATGCAACAAGGTGTCGCAGTCCTGAATTCGGAGGAAGTGGTTCTCTACTGCAACCCGTGCTTTGCTGAAAACTTTTCAGGATGTCCGTGCAAAACATCACAGAATGTACAACAGACAGCTTTGCGGCAGAAGCCGACCACGCAATGCTCACCGGCATGTTGACAACTGTCGAGAACGATTCGGCCCACAAAGAGATTCTGCTGCGCCGCCAGGACGGAACTACATCGTGGAACGTGCGGTGGAAACGACCCGTTCGTTGATGGATCAACAGCAGCGGCGTCCAGAGTGGGTCGGCAGTGGTCGCGGTATTATGATCCGTGTCGGCATTCCGGATTGCGGTGATTGGTCGCCAAAGATTGAATTCGTACTTCGCATCCCAACTCGCGATCGCCGCGTCGGCGAGTCCGATATTGAGCATCGCGAAGAGACGTGCGTTCTCTTCAAGTGAATTGTGCTGTCCCTCGGCGACAATTTCAGCGACGATATTCCAGTGGCCGGGTGGAGTTGAGGTTCCAGCACCGTTTGCCCAGAATTCTGCAATATCCGTCTGGTCAGCCGTGCGAGTCGTGCTTGTTGCGGAACCAATCTACTTCACTTCGTTTAACGCTGTCGCATCTCCGGGGCGGGGTGGATTCGGTAAGTTGACGGAATCCGCGTTACCGTTGGTCCGACTTGATCGCCATTGATCCACAGCGTGGACGCAGGCAGTAGTGCTCGCCAAATACAATATTCTCATCGGCCCCCCTACGGAATCGCGGCCGGTAAATCTATTCCTGCCGCTCGCCTAAATGGTGTGTTCCCCATGAATTGTTCCCCGGTGTTTGTTGAGACCGATGCCTTCAGTTACAACATTGATATCATTTACAAGCCATGCCGGATGAATGATCTGAACGCAACTCACCTGCATTGCCTTGGCATCGACCACGAACGCTTTTCCTGCCGATTTCAGGGACTGGATCAGCGTATAACCGAGATAGAACCACAGCACGTGCTGCAGGAGATTCTGGCGTGAAAACCAAACCCGCCACGTCCGGTGTAAATCCTGCAACCACAGAGGACTCAATGAATCTCACAAAAGCCATTGTTAGCCGCGCATTGATCATCGTGCTTACAGTTTCCGTGATCACACGCTGCAGGCTCAGCGCCAATGATGCAGACCAAACGCCGGAAGGCCCCTCATCCGCAAACACCTCCGGCATCACCGACGTCAGTCTTGGTGGCCCTGCTCTCACGGAACCGAGCGGCGACACGAAGGGCCAGGTGCTCAGGTATGGCCTTGGGCTGGTCTTCCAGGTGGCCCCGCGTACAGCGGCCGTCTCGTGCAACATTCGTACGATCGGCACCGGCCATTGGGATTTTGAGAACGGTACCGACGTTGTCGTCTTCAACGACATCGCGACGATTGGTCGGCAGGAACGAATTGCCGTTGCGAGGAATGAGGAGGATGTGAATCCGATCACCGGCCGGAAACGAGTGGCTGTGACCTATCCGATCCAGGTGGGGTTTGTACCCCTGGGAGCCAAACGCCCGGATGGCGTGGTGTATCCCCATGCCGGCACCGGGTTCGGGTTTTCGCAAGCTCTCTGCTTCGACGTCAACAACGAGGGGTATTACACGCCGGCTGAGGCCAAAGCGGGTGGCCAAGACCCGTCGAGCAAACGTTGGTATCTGCACCAGTTTACGTATGATGGGCAAACGTTTGGCGTGGCAAAGCGAGAAATCAAGTCGGGCGATTCGCCTCTGAATACAACTGACGGAGCCTGGACAATCATCGCTCCAGGCTTGTCCGTGGCTATAGCCGATGGAGACGATCTGCTGTTGCCTGTGCTGGCCAGCGATGGCAAGCGAGAGGTGGCTGGCGTCTCGCGATGGTGCCGCACTGATGGAGATTGGCGGCCCTCGATGTTCTACGGAATCTCGGACGGCACAGAGCCCAGTTTGATCCGGGATGTTGATGGTTCGTTGATCTACTCGGCTCGTGGACATGGTCAGGAGGGAGAAACAGTGCGAGTCTGGCAATCTCGCGACAGCGGACAGAACTGGCAACAGTGCTTGAACATCCCGACTCTGCGTTCAAACGCTCCCGTAACTCTGGTCAACGCAGCCGATGGCACGCCCTGCATCGCAGCGAATCAGCCAGGCAGCTTCCGCGCAACATTGTGTCTTTGGCCGCTGAATACGCAGCGCACGGATTACGGTCCCGCGATCGTGGCACGCGACTGCCTGGGAAGTTTCGGCCCAGCGCCGAAAGGCACCACATGGTTTGCCGATCATCCGACAGCCACGACCGTGCAACTCGCGGACGGAGAGTGGCACGGCTTGTTGGGCTATCGTGTCATGGCATTCAGCACAGACGGGGTCGGCGCAGAAACTCCGACGCCCCGGACGGGCTGCTATATCGAGCAGGTCAACTCTACCGGCCCTGCCCGACTGGCCTGGCAGTTTTGAAGATGCAACCGATTCGACATCGAGATTGACGACTGGCGAGTCAACCTCACCTTCCTTTCCTTCCGCCTGGAGACCATCTTCCATGTATAATCTCTCGATGACACTTCTACTGACGCTCCTGGTCGCCTGCGGACATTCTGCCGCATTCGCCGACGATACCTCGCAAGCAGCAGCGCCGGAACTCAATTCCCCATCGGAACTTATCGTGGATGTCGATGTGAACGATGAGATCTGGTTGCGCGACCACAACATGACGGAAAAAGAGATCCAGGATCTCGTGGGGCAACTCCGGCAAAACGGTTGTCAGACGCTCATCATTCGGTGCGGCTGCATGGGGATCCTGCCGTACCGTACCGAACTCTCTTATCCCGCCAGCTTCGATGCCGAACATACCCGGGCAAATCCGGCACCGGACGTCATCGCGGATTTGGAAGCCTATATCGCCGAGCGCACGCCATGGATGACGAAATATGCGGAAGTGATCCGCGACATAAACCCGGTCGAGGTCTTTATCAAGGCTGGGCACGAACAAGGGCTGAAAGTTATCGCATGGATCGATCTGTTCGATGACGGGTATCCTGGTTACCGCTCGAAGTTTCTTGACGAACATCCACACTGTCAATGGGTCGGCAAGGATGGGGAAACGTATTTTCACGGGTTGATGGATTACTCATGGCCCGAGGCGCGCGCCTTTCGTGTCACACAGGCGAAGGAAATTCTCAATCTCGGTGCTGATGGGATTCATTGTTCCACCAGCTCTCACTGCCGACACTTGCCCAATTCACACGAAGTGGATTTCTATGGCTACAGCCAGCCCATCGTTGATGCATTTCAGGCGAAGTATGGCTTCGACGGAATTGATATGCATGAAGCATGGAACTTCCAGGCAAACCCCGCCAACATGGCCATCCTGAAATCGGCATCACTTCGGTTGCAGAAGCAGCCGATGGCAACACCGTAATCAGATTCCGTTGGCTCCGTACGTAATCAGGATGTTTTATGTTGATCGGCCATCGTATCACATGTGGTCGCTTTATCGCACTCGCCATCCCCGCCTTCGTGATAGCACTTGGATGCTGGCCGGAAAGGGCCGCGACTGCCGAGTTCGCGCTGACACGCGATGGCAAACCCGCAGTGACGATTGTCATCGCAGCCGCACCAACACCCGCCGCTACGTTCGGCGCTCAGGAGCTGCAGTTGCATGTGCAGAAGATCACGGGCGCAACACTGCCGATTACGCACGACACCGAGCAGGTTGCAGGCCCGAGGATACTCCTGGGACCGAGCGGTGCGACTTCCCAACTTGGCTTGGAAGAAAACCAGTTCGAGGATCAGGAATATCTGATCCGCTTCTTGGATAACGACCTCGTCCTGCTGGGTAAGGAACAGGCAACCTCGTATGCCGTCCACGACTTTCTGGAAAGTTTTTGCGATGTCCGCTGGTACGGACCAGGCGATTCGCAGATGGTCTTCCCGGAAACGGACACCCTGGTCGTCGAACCGCGCGAAGTCCGTCGTCGTCCGGCTTTCGCGTGGCGTACGATGTTTCCCTGGACACAGTTTACGATGGCACGCGAATTGTACAACCAGCCGAGCAACGAGGATTTAGACCTGTTTTGGCGGCGACTCCGCGCGGGCGGAGAGGCGTATGCCTGCAATCATTCGCTGGAAGGCTACTACGATCGCTTCTGGATGCAGAACCCAAAACAGCCCGAGGTGTTTATCGCCGAACATCCCGACTGGTTTGCCCAGGGTTATTCGGCCAGCGATCTGGAGGGGTACGGCGGTCAGCCTCCGCAGTTGTGCTATTCCAGCCAGGGTCTGGTGGATCAGGTGGTGGCAGACGCCCGGAAGTATTTTGACGGCGAAGGGGCCGCGAACGGAGCCGAGGCGGCGGGAAATTTTTTTGCCATGGTTCCCATGGACAGGGGAGGCCGGGGCCACTGGTGCAAGTGCGCCGACTGTCAATCACAAATCGATCAGCGGCGTCTCTCCGATAACAGCTTCGACAGCAATGGAAGCGCCAGCGACTATTGGTTCGCGTTTGTCAATAAGGTCGCCCGCGAGTTGGCCAGGAGTCATCCCGATAAATACATCTCGACCCTCGCCTATGCAGGCTACTCCTATTATCCACGCAAAGTCCGACTGGAGCCGAACGTCTCCGTCCAGATGTGTCTGCATACTCGAAACTGCTGGGCTCCGGGGATGCAGCGGGATGAACTCCACTGGTATCAGGACTGGGTGGACCACGAGCAGGGCCGACCGTTGTACCTGTGGCTCTACCATTGCATGCCGGAGTTACACAACGTGGATGGACCTCCGTTCCGTTGTTTCCCCGGATTCCACGCTCACGCGGTCGGTGAGCAATTCAGAACATTTGCCCGTGACGGCATTCGCGGGGCATTTATCGAAGGCGTCAGCGACCAGGTGGATGCCTATGTCACCGTCAAACTCCTCGACGATCCTTCACTGGACGTTGACACTTTGCTCGATGAGTTTTTCACACGTTATTACGGATCAGCCGCCGAGCCGATGAAACAATTCTATCTTTGCGTTGAAGACACATACTGCAACCCGGCTAATTATCCAGAGGACATTCAGAAGAACCTCAAGGAAGATTTCTTCCAGACGGAGGAGATCGCCTGGAAGTACCTGGGCACTGAGGAACGGATGGCGAAGCTTGGTTTGCTGATGGACGAAGCCACGCGGCTGGCCGACGGCGACGTCGAACAGCAGCGGGTCGCCCTGTTCCGCAAGGCGATCTGGGATCACATGGCTGAAGGTCGTCAGCAATACCTGGTGAATCAACCAGGCAATCCGTGATGTGGTGTCTCATGTACCTTATATTTCGATCGATTACAGTGACTCGATTCAACACAGCAAGGGTTTTCTATGACTCGTAATCTGAAGCGTCGCCAGGCGTTGATTGGTGTCGGTGCCGCAGCCGGTTGGGCCATCTGCTGTCCGCGTCAATGGGCATACGCCGCAGAGTCCAGGGCCGTGATTCACGAAACCAAAATCATCAGCCAGCAGCCGCAGTACTATCACGGCTGGCCGACGTTGGTTCGGCGCAGTAACGGCGAGTTGATTCTGCTGTATTCCGGGGGCCGCGAGGACCATGTGTGCCCCTTCGGTCGTTTGGAACTGATGCGGTCTTGCGACGAAGGGAAGACCTGGAGCCAGCCCATCGTGGTGTTCGAGACGGGGATCGACGACCGCGAAGCTGGCTTCATGGAAACCGCCATGGGGACACTCCTCGCGAACACATTCACGTCGCTGGATTACATGGGTCTCCTGAAGGAAGCTGAACAGATTCCTGCGGGTACTCAGGGTGCATGGGCTCCAGACCGCCTGATACGTTGGCAAGCCGTCCGCGACCGGCTGACCGGAGATCAACGCCAGGCCGCCCTTGGCATGTGGATGATCCGGTCCGTTGATGGCGGCCTGACCTGGTCGAGCCCGTACAAGTCTCCTGTAAGCAGCCCTCATGGCCCTGTTCAGCTCTCCGACGGACGCCTGCTCCACGCCGGCAAAGAGGTCGTGGGAACGGGACGAACAGGCGTTTGCGAATCGATTGACGACGGTCAGACATGGCAGTGGTTGGCGGATATTCCCCAGCGGCCGGGCGATAACTCCCGGACGGACTATCACGAATTGCATGTAGTGGAAGCCGACGATGGCCAACTGGTGGCGCAGATTCGCAACCACAACGCGAACAATTTCTACGAGACGCTGCAGACCGAATCCTCCGATGGCGGCAAATCCTGGACATTGCCGCATACTATCGGCGTCTGGGGCCTGCCCTCGCACCTGCTGCGCCTGAAGGATGGCGGTCTGATGATGACGTACGGTTATCGCCAGGAGCCCTTTGGCAATCAGGCACGGGTGAGTGACGATCATGGCCACACCTGGTCGGAGCCGCTGACCATTTCCGACGACGGTGTCGGCGGAGACCTGGGCTACCCGTCCACCGTACAACTTGCAGACGGATCGTTGTTGTCGGTCTGGTACGAAGGCGGTTTGTACCAAGGTCTGATAGAGAGCCCACACGCGGTGCTGCGACAATCGCACTGGACTCTGATCGACAAATAGGAAGATCTGAAAAACGAAATGACCAAGAGATAAATGGTGATAATTCCGGAGATTATACAATCTATGCATCCCCATCCACCGACGATATACCACGCCTTGATTTCTGAGGAAACAAGCAACATGGAGCCGTCCGTTTCCGCTCAGATGTCCACTCGATCGCATGAATTCAGGTGGTTTTTGGAATGGGGACGAGTTTGTCGAGTCGAGAATCGTCCTTGTATTTCCTGAAATGCCACGCCCAGCCTTCCTCCACCATCTTGGGGTCTACATCTCCGACCATCACGACGCCCAGAGTACCACCATATCGGTCATCGCAGGTCCACTTGATCGTGACTTCTTTTACGAAAACAAACTCGGACAGTGCTTGCTTCGACTTATTTCCAAAGCTCTGTTTTGATTTTGAGGCGTCGTCCTACATAACAAACGGAACTTTCCATCAACCTCAAGCTGGTCAAACTTCCACTGCTTGCCAGCGAGCGTCCGTGTCGGACCGACGCACGAAACTGCATTCCGCAAAGAGGCCTCGGTCTGGGCGATCGATGCGCGCTAGGGAATGGTGTTTCGCAGCGTCAGTCGATGTGACAGGAGCAGGGAATCTCGAACTTCACTCAGAAGAGAACATTTGGCATACTGCCCCGTGGCTGAGTCCCGGTTTCGTACAGGGGGCTTGCACCCCAAGAGTTCACGCCCGATGTTGAGCGTATCGATGCACGTCGAGTCGCGGTGGTTCGATTTCAAACTAAACATGATCATTCGCCGCAACCGGCTGATGGTTGGCGTTAGACTCAATCAGGAGTTCATCCATGCCCATGAATCTTGACGAAGCACAACGCCTGTTCGAGAGAGGCTCAGACTGTGTCCGGGAATGGAATCGTAACAAGTGTTCGGTCAGAGGTTCTTGATGAGGGCGCGTTTATGTCGATACAGCAAAAGAAGATCCGGATATTCCAGGCAGGCTTCACATCAATGAAGACTCTGCTCCTGATCTGCACCATAACCGTCCAGAGCAAAGTCGTCGTCGCCGATGAGCTGCAGGACGCCGCAATTCAACTGGCGGCTAAACTTTCAACTGTCAGTCGTGCCAATCCAGACTTGGTGGCCGATGTCGAGCTATTCCACAAAGGCGTGGTCTGGGCACTGCGATATGATGCTCCACTCGCGTCAAACGATAAACTGTCGGTGAAGCAGGCACTCACCAGCGGCACGCAACGAGCCGACGCACTGGCAGCGAACAAAACAAACTGGACGACAAAGAAAGGCAAAGTGCTGCGGGGTTTTGTTTCTGCCGTTGATGGTTCTACGCAACCCTATGGTGTGATCATCCCTGAGAGCTATGATGGCAGCCGACCAATGCGGCTCGATGTCGTATTGCATGGCAGTTCCAAGCCAATCGGCATGAGTGAACTGCGATTCGCCGCACGTTTCGATGTGGGGGATAAAGACGATACGCCCGCCCCGGACGTTGATTTTATCGAACTTCATCCGCTGGGTCGCGTGGAGAATTGCTACCGCTGGGCCGGTGAAACGGATGTCTTTGAGGCCATTGAGGCTGTATGTCGCAACTACAACATCGACCGAGACCGCATCGTACTTCGTGGCATGTCGATGGGAGCGTCGGGAACGTGGCATCTGGGATTGAAGCACCCGGATCGTTTTGTGGCGATCGGGCCGTATTGCGGCTACGTCGATACGCACCGCTTTTCTGAGACCCCGGTTCCTGGATTCATCAAGGTCGGTCCACTGCCTGCGTACCAGGAAATGGGATTGCACATGCTGGATTCGGTGGACTATGCCGCGAACGCCGCTGTCGTTCCGGCAATCGCAGCCATCGGTGACCAGGACGTGTTTTTCCAGGCTCACGTCATTATGGGCGAAGCGTTCGCGAAGGAAAAAGTGTCATTCGTCAACCTGATTTCTCCGGGCACCGGCCACGTCATAGATCCGGTAACCCATAGGGAGCAAATGCGCCGCATCGGCGAATACGCTGGTAAAGGGATCGACCACGCACCGCGACACCTTCGCTTCGTGACATGGACGCTGAAATACAATCGTTGCCATTGGCTAGAAGTCCTCGCCCTGAAGCAGCACTACAAACGCGCTGAGATTATCGCCAGCGTCGCGGAGGACGGCAGCATCGACATTGATGAACCGACAAACATCACGCAATTTGCTATTCATCCCCCCATGCTGAAAAACGCCAATACAAGGCTCAGGATCGGGGGATTTGAGGTTGCGATCCCACAGCACGAATCTGCACTCGTGATCGCGCAGAAAAATGGTGAATGGAAATGCCTTGGCGCTCGCAGCGATGTGGTCTCCACCGGGAAGTGTCGTCGTCTCCAGGGGCCGATTGACGATGCCTTCTGTACACCATTCCTGTGTGTGCGTGGCACCGGGAAACCGTGGAATGCGGAGGTTAATGCCTGGGCATCGGCCAGCCTGCGACGCTTCGAATATGAATGGGCTCGCTACATGCGTGGGGAGCTCCCGATCAAGAACGATACAGATGTCACCGAAGCCGATGTGCGTGACAAAAACTTGATTCTCTTTGGCGATCCCGGCAGCAACTCGTGGATCGCACGAGCGCTGCCGCAGTTGCCCGTGAGCTGGACGCCCGATAACGTCAGTTTCCACGAAGAGAAGTATCTCGCCACGAATCACGCGCCCGTTTTTATTTGTGCAAACCCGCTCGCTGCCAACCGCTACCTTGTTATCAACAGCGGCCATACGTTCCACGAGAAGGAGTTCGCGGCATTCAATTATCTGCTGTTCCCGCGACTGGGCGACTGGGCAATCATGAAAGTGTCACCTGAATCAGAACAATGGCAGCCGACATCCCCCTCTTTTTCAGAGAATGTCATTCGAGCCGGCTATTTTGACGAGCTGTGGCAAGACGTCGTTGTTGCTGAGCCGTAGGAATTCGAAAGACTGTGCAGAACGAGATTTGACTGGGCGAAGTTTTAGGTAGCGTCGAGGAAGCCCATGCTTTTCATCCAGTTGGCGCAGCGCTGAGGCCACTCGCTGATCGGTTTGCGATCCTTGTGCATGCCGAATCCGTGTCCACCTTTGGCATAAATCTGAAGTTCAGCGGAGAGATTACGCTTCTTGTATTCGAGGTACAGCATTGCTGCTTCGATCGGGTTGACCTTGTCGTCATGGGCGACCGCAGGTGTTTTCTATGAAGAATAAGGTGCCTTGAGATTCCGGGGACATTCCATCGAATCTTCACTCAAGTTCCGTCCGCATCGATCGGATTAGCGTGAACCAAGCGAGCCGCTGTTTGGAGATCAAGATGTCAATGTCTTCATTGCTCCGGTCTGGGCGACCGACGCAGCATGGAATGGGATATCTAGTGCGTGTCGGTGGCGCACGCCAGCGTAAAGTGTTCCAGGCGATATGAAGTTTACTCTGCCGATCAACTTTCGCACGGACCAGTTGCGGTGAGCAAAACTTATTGAGAAGCAGGGCAGGCAATCCGATTGGCCCGCTGGTGGGGCTGCCTCCAGAATGTGAGCCTCTTGCGGCCGGTAGGAAGTTTCGTGAGCTGGTGCAATTCGTCGCACTACCAACCGCTGGGCAGTCCCCAGACGCCGCGAGTGATTAGTTCAACCGAATTGCCTGAGGGATCGCGAAAATAGATCGACCTGCCACCTCGTGGCCAGGTGACCTGATCTTCAATCATGACGCCACTTTCCGACAGCTTCTGTCGCGAGGCTTCAAGTGCCGCAGTCTCAATGCCCAATGCAAAATGTCCTGCCCCTTTCGTTCCGTGGGGTGTTCGCTCGTCTCGCGACGTCGTGTCAGCGAGAAACGCCAGAAGAACAGTGCTGGTACCAACCTGGAAGAACACGTGACGTCCGGGTTGCTTTGTGATCACCGGCAGGGAGAGGACGGTCGAATAGAATTCTTCGGTTTCGTCCAGGTCGCGAACGTAAATCGCGGTTTCGATGATTCCGCGAATTTGCATAATTTTGAGTCTTTCATGTTCAGTACTCTGCGCCGGAACGGCGCTAGTCGCCCGACGATGATCGCAAACATCTCGCGGCTCGCTCCGCCTGCCTAAAATAATACCGATTCGATTGATGACTTGCCCAATTGACTCCGCGCCGATCGCAAGTCTTCTTCAAGCCGGGCAATTCTCGCCTGCAACTCTTCGATCAATGGGGCAACCAGTTTTTGCGGAATCCGGTTGTGGATGTGTTGAGGGCAGTTCATATCCCAGGCTTCGACGGTGAACAGGATCGCCCGCTTGGCGCTGCCCGGATACAATGGGTCAGCAAGTTTCGCGGTAAGCTGCGAGTCATCCTCGACAACCCTGGCGGTGCCCAAAAGCTTGATCCGTCGGCTGTGGATGTAGTCGATCAAGAAGATGAAGGCCCGTGGATTTTCGGTCAGGTTGCCGAGCGTGATGTATTGCTGGTTCCCACCAAAGTCCGCGAAGCCAAGCGTGTGATCGTCGAGCACGCGCAGGAAGCCAGTGGGACCGCCGCGATATTGAATGTAGGGCTGACCTTCGGTGTTGGCTGTTCCGAAGTAGAACATGTCCATCTCGGCGAGAAACCCGGCCAATTCCGGTGTGACCGAGGTCTGCCACCCGCGTCCACGTTCCATTCTGGCGTATGTCGGTCGCGAACCCTTGTCGGCCTGAATCGCCTTCACGGCGGGAGTGAAAGCGATGTCGCTGGGAATGTCATACATGGGTCAATGTCTGCGGATTAACAATCTCTTGCGAGTGCCTTCTCCCCCCAGGTTCAGGGGAGAAGGTGGAAGACAGGCTGGCTCTGCAAGAGACTACCTCGTCTGATCGCATCCAGGAATCGATGCACATGCCTCGTGGTGGTCAACGATCGGCTCAGCCTTCGGAAAGTCGATATCGGTCTCTGCAACATGGTTGAAGTAGTTCGTAAAAATGTTCAACGCGACGTTTGCCACAGCTTCGGCAATGTCACCGTCAGTAAAGCCCAGTTCACGAAGTCCATGGACGTCCTCATCATCAACATGACCGCGGGTCTCGACAACCTTCCGGGAAAACTGCAACAATGCATTCGTCTTCGAATCAACGGCCGTCGCAGTTCTGCTGTCACGAATCTGGTCGACAGTCAGACCAGCCATCTTGCCGAGGGCCGAATGAGCAGCGAGACAATAGTCGCAGTGGTTGGTCTGCCCGACGGTGAGAGCGATTTGCTCACGCTGTTTGCCAGAAAGCGATCCCTTGCTGAGGCTTCCGCTGAAGCTCAGGTATGCGTCAAGTGCGGCAGGCGAGCTACCCAGCGCTCGCATCAGGTTGGGGACCATTCCGAGTTTCCCCTGAACGGCCTGAAAGAGTTCCTGTGTCTTGCCCTGAGCAGCTTCTGGCGCAATTTGTGTGAGACGTGACATGATCTGATTCCTTCTCTCTGAGTGGATCTTCGTTTTGCTTACCGGACTATCCAGAAGCGACGAATTTGTGAATTACATTTCGCGTGCCATTCATGGAGGATTGCCACAAGTCATTGCAATGGATACAGTTACAACATGAGATCGTGTTTTAATAATCGCACGAAAACTCGTGATATGACGGAATTACGTTGATAAACAACGATTAATCGTGGTTTTAAGTCATGCCAATGACGCTCCAACTTGACGCGATCTGGGGTGATCCAAAACGGATTCTCCTGGACCTCGCTGGCCTGCACAGTCTCCCCGAACTGCTGCCGACAATCGTCCAACGCCTCACTGAAACGCCATTAGTGGCGTTGGCACGCGTCTGGCTGGTGCAGCCGCCCTTTGAGAATGATTGTGGAAAGTGTCGGATGGCCGCAGAGTGTCCGGAACGACGCGAGTGTCTGCACTTGGTCGCAAGCGATGGACATTCCCTGGATTCGCTGTTGCCGGCGTGGAACCGACTGGACGGTTCGTTTCGCCGCTTCCCGATCGGCGTTCGCAAAGTCGGACAAATCGCGAAGTCCGGGAAGGCACTGGAAGCCCTCGAGCTGCTCAAGTCTCCCCCCGGCTGGATCGCCGAACCCGCGTGGATCCAGTCCGAAAAAATCGTCGCGTTTGCAGGCGAGCCGCTGATCTTCAACGGTCGCGTACTTGGTGTCCTGGCAGTCTTCGCGCGATCAGAGATCGGTGATTCCTGTCTGCAATGGCTGCGGATGATCGCGAGTCATCTCGCGGCAGCGATCGCAAACGCGCAGGCGCTCACGGAGATCGGGGCGCTTCGGCGGCGTCTCGAACAGGAGAACGAATACCTCCGCGAAGAAGTTGGTCAGAGCCAATCGCTTGGAGAAATGGTCGGCAACAGTCCCGCACTGCAATTGGTCGGGCGCCAGATCGACCTTGTCGCGAAAACCGATGCTTCCGTCCTCATCCTGGGCGAAAGCGGGACAGGCAAAGAACTGGTCGCGCGCGAACTCCACCGCCGCAGTCATCGAGCTGACCGGCCACTCATCAAAGTCAATTGCGCCGCAATTCCCCGCGAACTCTATGAGAGTGAATTCTTCGGACACTCACGCGGATCTTTCACCGGCGCTCTCCGCGATCGGGCTGGGCGGTTCGAATTGGCTCACGGCGGAACGCTGTTTCTCGATGAGATCGGCGAGATTCCTCTCGACCTGCAATCCAAACTGTTGCGAGTATTGCAGGAAGGGGAACTGGAACGGGTCGGTGAGGAAAAAACTCGCCGTGTCGATGTTCGCGTGATTTCAGCGACCAACAGGAATCTGAAATCAGAATCCGATGCCGGTCGCTTCCGACAGGATCTCTTTTACCGTCTCAACGTGTTCCCGATCGAACTGCCTCCACTTCGCAATCGCGTGGAAGACATCCCCGTACTCGCCGAACATTTTCTGGACCGTTTCTCCCGCAAGGTTGGTCGTCGCCGGCCACGTCTGACCCTGGCCAGCGTGCAGGAAATGCAGCGCTACGAATGGCCTGGCAATGTCCGGGAGCTGGAGCACGTCCTGGAAAGAGCCTGCATCGTCGCGACCGATAACCGACTGCAGCTGGAACTGCCCGCGAGGGCTCCCAGGCCAGCGGCAGCTCATCCTGCCAACAATCCCGAAGCCCCTATTCTCACGGACTCAGAAATCCGCGCCCTCGAAGCACGTAACATCCAGGCCGCGCTTCAGGCCAGTGGAGGAAAGATCTACGGCCGCGACGGCGCAGCCGCTCGACTTGGCATCAAACCCACAACTCTGGCATCCCGCATCAAATCACTCAATGTCACTTTGGACACAGCTCCAAAGTGATAAGTTGTCTTGCGAGCGTCACCAACGGCCCGATTACATATCAGGTGGCTCGCCGTGCGCCGGAGCAAAAATCGCTTTAGGTTGTGTCAGGCATCCACGACAACACTTGCCAGTGGGCGCGCCTGACAGGCGAGGATGAAGCCGGTAGATTTTTCGATGGGGCTGAGGGCGTCTTCGCAGTCCATTTGGACAGATCCGGAAATCAGTCGCGTCTTGCAGTGGCCGCAGACTCCAGAACGGCATTCCCAAGGGAGTGCGATCGAAACGGCTTCCGCGGCTTCGAGGATTGTGGTGTCCGTGTGGACTTCGGTCTCGATGAAGGATCGAGCAAAACTGATGGTTGTCGTACCGTTTGTCATTGAGGACTCAGTGGCAGGAGCGGCTGGCAACAGTTCCATGGAAGTGTCGTTTGACGCGGCGGCTGATTTCTTTCCACCGAACGCTTCCGTATGCACCTGGGTGTCCGGGACTTCCATACTTTGCAGCAGTTCCCGCGTGGCATCCATCATTTCGTTGGGGCCGCAAAGATATACAGGAACTTCCGTCACATTCGGCACGAAGCGCCGCAGCAGTGCGGCGTTGGCGCGGCCGCATTCGCCGGTCCATTGACTGCCGGGCTCAACGCGAGTCAGCGTCATACAGACATGGAGTCGGGTAAATCGCCGCCGCAGCCATTCGATCTCGTCGCGGAAGATCAAATCCCGCTCAGTCCTGGCGACGATCAGGAAATAGATATTTCCGGACCAGGCTTTATCGGTCAGACAGCGAACGATCGACATCAGCGGAGTGATGCCAACTCCGCCCGCGATAAGAAGAACCGACGGGGCCTCGCGGCCGGTGAAGCTGAATTTTCCGGCTGGCGCAGAAACGTTCAGCGAATCACCCACCTTGAGTTGATCGTGAATGTGTTGCGACGCCAGACCCAGTGGCTCGCGCTTGATCGACAGTTCACAGAAACCAGCCCGCGTCGGTGTTGATGCGATCGTATACGATCGATTGACGCGTTTTCCATCGATCGACAGTTGTAGGCTCAGAAACTGCCCTGGCTCATATTCAAACGGCAATAGACCACCGTTTTCCGCGACCAGTCGAAACGTTTTGACGTCGGGCGTTTCCTGAAAGATCGCACCGATTTTGAGTTCGCCTTTCCACTGCTGACGCGGTTTCTGCGACTTGGCAACAGGCATTGTCGCGGCAATCGAAGTGTTGCTGGCTGAGGCGCGGCCGCTTTTGTTCGCCGCCTGCTGCAGTTCGAAATAGTGTCGTCCGATACGCGATCCCATCAATCCCGTCAGCACGCCCGCAAAGGCCAGCGGTTGACGAACATCGGACTTGACGAGCATGTAGTAATGCAGCACTCCCAGAATTGCGACGGCGTAGGCGGAACGGTGCAGCAATTTCCACCGCTTCGGCCCCAGGCGTTGAATCATGCGATTCGTTGATGTGACCGCGAGTGGAACCATCAGCAAAATAGCGACCACGCCGACCTGTAGAAAACGACGTGTCCAAAGTTCATGCAGCGTACTCGTGAGACTTAACGCCCGATCGAATCCGACGTAGATGATGAGATGCACAACCGCGTAAAAGAATCCGTACAGTCCCAGAGACCGTCGAAATGCGGCCCAGCCGCCCCAGCCGGTGATCCATCGCAGAGGCGTTATGAGGAGCGACAGAAACAGGAACATGAGCGACAGAATGCCGGTGATGTGCAGGGCGTTGTTGACGGAGTTCGCCCCCAGCAGCCCGCGCCACGCGTCCCATGACAGCATGAGCAGCGGAACGGTTCCGTTGAAGATGACCAAAACTCGGAAAAATTGAAGTTGGTTCATGATGGTGCGGTTCGAGTGGGGTTGCTGCTTGAGTGTTACATTAACTTCGTCGCCTCCGACCTCGGAGGTGGATGATTTGTTGACTTTCGTGTAACGGCAAGCCGCAGGCGACTGATTCGTTTGCGACGCCAACGCTTTCGGCTAGTCGTGAAACAACTAATGAGAGATCCCGCGAACTCGACGATGTTGCTCAAAAGTTTTTCCGCAGGTCCATGCCTTCGTAGAGTCCCGAGACTTGTTCTTCGTAGCCATTGAACATCAGCGTTTTGCGGCGGCCTCGTTCACCGATCCGCTGTTCAGTGGCCTGACTCCAGCGGGGATGATCGACGGCTGGATTGACGTTGGCATAGAAGCCATATTCCTCGGAGGAATAGCGGTTCCAGCTCGCTGTCGGCTGATCGGCGACGAGTGAAATTCGCACGATCGACTTAATCCCTTTGAAACCATATTTCCACGGCGTTACCAAGCGGACCGGGGCTCCGTCCTGTGGAGGCAATCGCCTGCCGTACAGCCCCGTTGCCAGTAGCGTGAGCGGATGCATGGCTTCATCGCGTCGCAGTCCTTCGACGTATGGCCACTCGAGTACGCTCGTCTTTTGACCTGGCATACGAACCGGATTCAGCAGCGTTTCGAATGCAAGATACTTCGCTCCAGACATGGGTTCGACGGCTTCGAGCAAATGAGCCAGCGGTACGCCAGCCCACGGTATCACCATCGACCACGCTTCGACGCATCGCATGCGGTAGACACGTTCCTGCGGAGGGCTCACCGCATGCAGATCATCGATCGTAAACGTCCGAGGCTTGTTGACCATGCCATCCACGACAAGTTGCCATCCGTCAGTCCTGAAATCCTTTGCGGCTTCGGCAACACCTTCTTTGTTTGTAGTAAATTCATAGAAGTTGTTGTAGCTCAGGATGCTGGCTTCCGGTGTCTTGTCTTCATCGACGCGCCAACCGCGAGCCAGCAACTTGGCCTCCGATTCCTTGGCCTGCTGCAACTCCGTAATGGGTGGCTGCGTGGCCTGAATGACTTTCGCCGGATTGAGCCAGCGATAAACCGACCCGGACGCGATCGCACTGCCCGCCACAACACCCGCCCGCATGAAGTTGCGACGGTTCAAGTAGACTTCTGGAGGTGTAATTTCGCGGTCCGGGATTTTCGGGATTTCTGACATGTTGAACATCCTGCTAATCATGGATTGGTGCGACGAGGACTGACTACTTGCCATCGCCCTTCATCATTTTGTCGTCTTGCATCATTTTTGTATCGTTCTTCATCATCTCGTCCTTCATCATCATTCCGTCATCCTTCTGCATCATCATGCCGGAGTCTTTCTTCATGTCGGCCATCTTTGATCCTTCAGAAGACATGGACCCCGTCGATTCGGAACAGCCGATGATCGAAACTGAGGCGAGCAGGCAAGGCAGTGTGAAATACGTCAATCGTTTCATGGGAACTCTCTACTCTTTGATCGCTGGAATTTGCAACACTTCGCATTTCATCGCCACTTTGGCGATGAACACAGTGTTCGACGCATTAAATCGCACACAACTTACCTGTGATCGTGAGATTTTTCGGAATTCAAAGGCTAATGAACATGCGGTCAGTATCAGTTCACGCGGGTCATCCGACCCTATTTGACGACGTTGCGAATGACGGCGGCGTAGCCTTTCATTCGTTCCACCGCGCCCGGAATTCTTCGTGCTGCATTGAATCGAATGACGATCAATGTCGCGTCGTCATTCAGGGGAGTTCCGTTCGCCTATATGTAGTGATGGCTGCCAGGAGCCTTCGACCAAATTGATCGAACTTAACCAGGATCAGAATCTCGCGCACGCTCCGCAACAGACCGGTTTCACTGCGGAGGTTACCGTTTGCAATTGACGCTTCGGTCAGTGCCTCTGCGTAAAGCACCATTATGTCGTCGGGATGCCAGTGCTTAAACTAATCCGCCGCAGTAAGAGCCTCAAGCAACGTCTCATACTCGTACGCGCAGCAGGGGCACTGGCTGAAGTGGACCTGAACGGCCTGCAGTGCCCCAGAGAGTTCATCTCCACGGCGCTGTGCTTCAGCGAGTTCCGCCACCAGTTCAAAACAGCCATCGCAGTTCAATCCGTCCGGCACTGCTTTCGAGATCGAAGCAAGCAAATTCTGGAGCTGAGCATAGCTGTTTACTGCCATCATCAATCCTCTACGAAAATGTGGACAGGATTTCTTCACTGGTCACGCCACGGGCTTCGAATCCCTGACGCAGCCGCATGCGGGCATCGTGAACAAGTTTGTAAACAGCATTCCGATTGCTTTGCATTCGCGCCGCAATCACTTCAATCGGCAATCCGGCCAGAGTTCCCTGAACCGCCACCCGCGTTACTCGCGACATCTTCGTCAGGGTTTAAGTGTGGCAATTCCGCCAGTCCGTCAGACACGTCTACCAAACAAGATTCAGGCGCACGGTCATGAAAAAATCGCACCAACGCAGAGTTTGAGGATGCGATTCGCAAGCTTCCGGATAAGGCGAAAATGGTTGGCACGGATTTCAGTCCAATAACGTTACCAATTACCCGGCGGCGACGAGAGATCATCCATTTCAATTCGCCCGACTTCGTCGCTCGGGAGCATAGATTTGGTACGCCTGTCATGGCGTATGACTTGTGGGGGTGCCGTTTCCTTTGTTGGAAGCCAATCGCTTTCTGTTCGTGGCGGAGGGAGCCGCATGGATCTGGCGACGCAGAAGAAGCGACTGCTTCGCGGCGAAATCGGATCCGTAGTGGCTGAACTGAAATCGCTGTTGGCGCACCGTCGCACCAAAGAACAGAACACCTGGCTGAACTATTTCTGCACGCACGGACTCAAGCATCGCCGGATGGACTACGCAATTTCACGAACTCATAACATGCCAATCAGCAACGATGCTGTCGAGAGTGCCGTATGACGAGTGATCAACCTGCGGGTCAAAAGCAATTCGACATACTGGCTCAGGGAAAACGCCGAAACCATGATTTGACTGCGAGCGTGGCTGAAGTCCGGCCGTGCCAAAGAGCTATTCTGCATAACAACTTACGTCACAAACGATCTCGTCGCATGATCCCAACAAATCTCTAGTCCGCCCACGCGGCCTTACGGCCCCGACAAGCCTGCCTCGGTCCGGCACTGCAAACATGGTTCGGTTTTCTACTTGGCGCGCGTCCGTGACTCACGCCGCTGTCGTGACGACTAATACGATCCTGGTGAAACAGACTTTCAGGAACCACGCGGTGAGGATAATCCTCGACAGGGCTACACCCTGGAAGCCAGACTGACATCTGTGAACATGGTCCGCATTCATCCAGGTGACAGGAGGTCGTGCAGGAAGCGAACAGTCGCGACCAGTGGATCGGAGTCGGCATCGATGCACTGACTGGTCGCGTTGGAGTTCTGCCGATGTCAACCAGTCTTGAAAGTGCAGTCGAATCGTATCTTCGTGCTCGAAGCTTGTCCCGAGGGACGCGAAACGAATACGCATCGACCTTACGGAAATGGAAACTCTGGGGACAGTCCATTCCAATTGAAGATCTGAGCCGGAAAAATATTCGCGAGTTCCTGGACCGGGTACGAGAGGAAGCCATCGCGGAAAAAGGAACGAATCCCGGACGCGCGGCCAACAAAGCCCGCGAGAATCTTCGAGCTGTCATGTCATGGGCCTGGGAACAGGATCTGCTTGAAACACTTCCGCGTTGCCCTCCGGCAAAAGATCAAAATGATGTGGAGGGCCATTATTATCTGTCAAAGGCCGAACTCAACGCTTCTTACTCTACATCGGACCAGTTGCGGAAACCTCGTGGCTGGAGTCAGTCACCGTCAATTGGCGCGTACAGTCGGAGCGGATTGGAATTGTTTTTCAACTCTGGCGTGGAAACCGGAACGATCTGGAAACCGACTCCCATCCATGAACCGATTCTCTGGCGGCATATCTCCGGGGATCTGTGTGCTACAGATGTCAGACGGAAGGACCGGTCACAGGGGGAATCGATCTATTCCCGCCGCGTAACTACCCCGAGGTGAATTTAAGGCCACACATTCAGTTCCGTTGATTTGCCGCGTCATTTCAGATCGCAACAGAACCACGACGATTTCCTTCACCGGAATAACGGCTCCAGCGAGTGTCACAGCGGTGGTTAGCTGGAGTCCAATGCTTCAAGGTGGTCCTTTCAAAATCGCAACGTGATTGATGCGTCCGATTTGAACCATTTTCATCTAAAACTCCCCAGCTCCTGAACATTGGGCACCACTTCGGCCTCCGGTGTTATCCGAAGGATGTCAAGCCTTGTGCGAAAACATCCCAATGATCTTGCATCCATTTCTGCATCGACATCGCATTGCCCAGACAGCTATGGGTTGGCATGACGTGACGTGAGCCAGACACGGGGATTAACTCAACAGGGACGAAGCCTGTCTTTCCCTTGATCTCAATACGACGCAAAATCACTTCAGATGTCCCGTGCGCGTGCTCGATCAGCAAGGACACGAGTGACGAGGCGTCATTTACGAATGGTTCAGTCATGCTAAGGCTCCATTTTTGTATTAGAATTTCTGAGGTGCTGCATAATTTCACATCAGACTTTCAAGGTGGAAAAACGCCATTCGGTTGCACGTACTTCCAAGGCCTTGAAGACAGGCAGCGTTACAAGGATGGCTCTCCGGCAGACCGGTGTTTCGGAAGGGTAAGTCGCATTTTCACGCTTCGTCAGTTGTGCTTGCCAACTCTGACATAATTCTGTTTTGCCGTAACCTGCGTCAATCAATTCGCCCTGTTATTAAGTTTCCGGTGTAATTGTTAATTTACCACGCGGTCAAATATTCGAACCGCAAGTGTGGTACTTTTCTTAACACAATCAGCAGCGATCTCGTGCGATAACTCAGTAAAGTCAGAAGCAGAACTTTTTTATGAATACGAGCCAGCCCGTCAGTGAAAGAATGCCGTCCATGAAAATCCGGGGCGGCAACAGAGCGACCTGGTCTCAGCTCTCGGTGCCGGGACTGGATCTGTGGGTTTACAGCGAGCCATTTCGCAGTAGTGATGGAGGCGGAGATGTGTACTACCTCTCCTCCTGCCCATCGGGAATAATCACGAGAATGTTGCTGGCTGACGTCACCGGTCGATGGAGTTCCAGTGATGCGGGGACGGATGAAAAATCCACGAACAAGATGCCAATCGGGATCGTAGATGACGGCGGATATCGTCTGTCGACGTTGCCTGAAGCCTTGTTCAGCGACTGGTTTGGGCCGGTGATTCGACATCGGGCCACAATACAGACTCATCACCTGATGCGTGATGTTTGGCCTGCCGAAATCCGCGACTGAATCAGATCGAGTTGCTGGCCGATTTTCACTTGACGCCTACGATTTCACGGTCAGATTCGATGGCGAGAATGAAAGACACCTAATGATCACCTGCGTTTATCATTATGAATTCGCAGGCGTGTAAGACTACTTGCACCACCGTCGGCCTTATTTGATGGTAGGTTCCATTCAATTGATCGGCGAACGTTCAATCGAAACATCCACGCATCTGACTGGCGACGAATACTTCCTTGCCGGTCACTTTCCAGGGCCGCCGATTGTTCCCGGTGCCATGCTCGAGGAAATGACAACTCAATCGGCTGGAATTCTGCTGGCCGCCAGATTCAACCCTATGGAGGAGTTCAACACGCATGACCCGTTCTTCAACAAGTATGCTCGGGGAGTGCTGGTGAAGCTGAAAGGGGCAAGATTCCGAGGCTGTGCGCGGCCGGGTGATAATGTGCACACGCATGTCGAGGTGACGGATCAAGTTGGGGAAATTTTCGAATTCAAGGGTCGAAGCCTGTTGAAGAGTAAGTCGATCATGACCAACAGTTTTCAACTGGCGAACATTTTGTCAACGACATTGCAGGGTGATCAGCAAAGTATACGAAAGCGTGAGAAATGCTGATTTTTGAATGTCTCGGGAACAATGTTAAATGGATATTGTTGCCGCAGCCAGTCTCCCCGAACCCTGATCGCTTCATTCCAATCGAATCAGAATCTCATTCCGCCGGAAAGGGTTTGGCGTCCAGGGCGGATCATAACCAGCGAATTCGACAGAGTCAGTCCCAAGCAGTCCTTTGTTAGCGATCCACTGCCGCAATTTGTCTTCGTTTTTTGCCCTCATTCCCTGATCCATTCGTCCCGAGAATCGGATGACCGCAAATCGCCCACCGTCGCGTTTTTGAATTCGTACGGTTTCGTCCGTCGGATTGGGAATCTGTTCCGACGAAAGTTTTTCAGGAACGACAAAACCCATTTGTCCGTCAACACCTCGCCCCTCGGGTTTCATAAACACAGGAGTCGTCATCGCCACTTTGAGATCATTTTCATTTCCGCCACTAATGTATCCAAACAGTCTTTTAAAACTGCCGTCACTGCCCTGCGACTTCATCGGCGTCGTGACTAACATCAGATTCGGATAATCACGGATTTCACATGGCCCGTCCGATTCAAGCACGCTGTAAGCCGCTGACTCGTAGGAAGTGCGAGCCGTCATTTTCCAACCGACGCCGGCAATCACCAGAAGTAGAATCAACATGGCTGAATAAACCATCTTCGGCACCGTTATTTTGAGTTTCATCGCGAGATTCCATTGAACGAGACGCCCAAGCCAAGGGGATTTCTACAAAAAACTCAGGAACATTGAAATCACGTGAACCGCGATGCAATTCTCTAATTGGCATTAATTCTTCCACTGTGGTTTCGTCCACTTTCCGCAATGGATTCAGCCACGCTGCCCCCGAGCCCGAAATCGACCAATCCGAAAACCTCTTCGTGCTTCATGTTTAGTGCGGCGACCGGCGGTTCTCTTCCGCCAAAGTTTGAATGATCGGCTGCTCAATTGCTGCCGCATCAGTTTTATGACTTCCCCCGGAGTCAGTCCGAATTGAGTTTTAATACAGTCGAACGACGTACGATCCTCCCACCCCATTTGGATGATTCTGTCAATTTCGCCCGGCGTGAATTTTTCGTTAACCATGTCGCTGCACATTGCTGCGGCTCAGAAATCCAGAAGGTCAGGACACAATGATATTGGGGATGCTCCTCGGATGAACCTGTTGTGAGGTGTGCTCCGCCATCGGCACCATGTCTTAACAGACAATAATGCAGTCATCGGCCAACCTCGAAAATGACAATGCAAACCACTGAAGAGCAAGGCATCAGCCGAGACCACTGAGAGCTAATTCCGTTTTCCGGTCGGGCAGGAAAAGTGCTGGTCATCTGGATTGCCCTGTCCGAAGCACGGCGTCGATAATTTAGCTCTTGCTGACAAAACATCCTTTCCGGCACAATTTAATGGCAGACGTCAGGACTACGAATAACTGGCCGGAATTGGCGATCGGCCTTTATGGTGGGTGTAACCGTCGATCCGCCGGTCAACATGCGAGAGTTTGTGGCGTTTAATCTTGCCGCAAGTGGCGATGTTCTTTTCAAGGTAGCCACAGACGTAAGCCAA
>Ga0105047_10004480_pt1 | contig 24277 bp, 12 predicted proteins | sample MAT04_FD_78384 | JGI IMG/M metagenome (GOLD analysis project Ga0105047, IMG submission 78384) | Freshwater microbial communities from Lake Fryxell liftoff mats and glacier meltwater in Antarctica - MAT-04 (megahit assembly) | ecosystem: Environmental > Aquatic > Freshwater > Ice > Liftoff...
AATAAAGCCAGGGCCCGTCCGCGCTGCGGACGGGATTACAGCTGGGGGGCTGTAATTTTGGAGGAGGATGCCGCATGGATCGCTTGATCACGCGCCGGTCGTTTGTAGCACTTTTTTTCAGCGCTATTTTATGCGCTGCGGGCAGCGATGCCGCCGAGCGCATCAATCACGCCGGCCGCATCCTGGAGCCCGTGCAGACGGTCGCGGCGCCCACCCTCTTCAACACGGCGCAGGCGGATACAATCGTTTCGTCGATGCAGATTTTTCCGACGACCAGCCCGTGGAATGAAGACATCTCGCAGCGGACGCTGCTGCCCAACTCGGCTGCAATCATCGCGCAGATCACAAGCGATCTGGCATCCAACCGGCGTACTCTGCGCATGTTCACCGAAATGAATTATGTGCTGGTTCCTGACAACCAGCCAACCGTCCCAATAACAATGTTCAACTACCCTGACGAATCCGACGACGTCAATCAGGCGACCGGCATCGGCAGCTATCCGATTCCCACCGTCATGCCGGTTGAGACATGGCCTGCGGCCACGGGCGCATTGACCAATGCGCAATGGCAGCAGGATATCAACAGCGCCGGCGGCGACCGGCACTCGATCATTGTGATGCCGGGAACCGGATACATCTGGGAGACGTGGCAGACGCGGATGGTCACGGCGAACACGCCGCAGTGGGAGGCCTCGAATGGCGCGAAGTTCCCTTTGAATACGAATGTACCCCGGCCCGCGGGCTGGACCTCGGGCGACGCCGCGGGCCTGCCCATGTTTCCGGCGCTGGTGCGCTATGACGAATGCGAACGCGGCATCATCGAACATGCCATGCGCATCGTTGTGGCCAAAAGCCGGCGCGAATACATCTACCCGGCCACCCATTTTGCATCCAGCATTCCCGCGACCTCCACGAGCTACCCAGCGATGGGGCAGCGCGTGCGGCTGAACTCAGGCTTCGTGATTCCGGCGAACTGGACCAAGCAAGAAAAAGCGGTGGCGACAGCGCTGAAGAAATACGGCGCGATCGTGGCCGATAACGGCGGCTTCTTCTCGATCTCCATCTGCCCAGACAACCGTTATCCGGCCGGCTGCTTCGACAATCTGTCGAGCGTGGCGATCAGCAATTTCGAAGTCATCTCCACGACCGGCGCGACCGAAGGCCCGCGCTCCGCTGGCGCGCCGACTGCCAATGCGAGCGCCGATCAGACCGTCAGTCTTGCCGGCGGCGCGACCCTGACGGGCTCGGCAACCGGAACCGGTCTGACCACAAGCTGGTACCTCTATCCGTACACGGCCGCGCCGGGAACGGTAACGTTTGGAAACGCGGCAAACCTGACCACGTCGGTGACCTTCAGTGCCGTGGGCACCTATACGTTGATGCTCCGCGCCAGCGACAGCACGCATACTCCGGCGTATGACGCGGTGATTGTGACGGTCTCCACGAGCGGCGCGAGCGTCGCTTTCAACGCGGCATCGTCGAGTGCCGCCGAGACCATGTCATCGGTGAATTTCCCAGTGACCCTGAGCGGCACGGCGACACAAGCGGTGACGGTTAGTTACGCAGCAACGGGCGGCAGCGCGACGGGCGGCGGGACGGACTACACACTCGCGAGCGGCACGCTGAATTTTGCAATCGGTGAAACGGCGAAGACTATCACTGTGAATCTCACCAACGATAATGTGATTGAAGGGAGCGAGACGGTTGTTATTTCACTCAGCAGTCCGGTCAACGCAGGGCTCGGCGCCGGTGCGTCGCACACGCTGACAATCACAGACAAACCCACGCCGGTAGTCACTTGGGCCAACCCCGCCGACATCACCGTTCCGACGGTGCTTGGAGCAACTCAGTTGAACGCAACCGCAAGTGTCGCTGGCAGCTTTATCTATACGCCAGCCGCGGGAACGGCGTTGAATGCAGGCGCCGCGCGAATGTTGAGTGTGCAGTTTACTCCGGCGGACACAACAGCCTTCAACACACCTCCCGTAAAAAGCGTGAACGTCAACGTGTTACCGGCGCCAGTCGTGCCACCCTTGCCACCGGCGATCAGCAGCGGCCCAACAGTAAATGTGTCGCCCATCGTGGCAGGCACGCCGGTGCCCATCTCCTGCGCGGCGGACCAGACGGCGACTTGGACATGGGACTTCGGCGACGGCACGATTCTCACTAATGCGGCTGCGTCTGTGACGCACACCTACGCTGCGCCCGGGCACTTTGTGATCACGGTTAAGGCCACGAACGCGCAGGGCGCTTTTTCCGCCGCGACGGTCGCCATTGACGTCGTGGGCGGCGGCGGAGTCATCCCACCCCCCGAGCCGCCCGGCCCCACTGTCGATAGCGACGGCGATGGCGTTCTCGACGCCGCCGAAATTCTGCTCGGCACGAATCCTCTCGACCCCAATTCAAAGCCAGGAGGCACGGCCGATTTCGATCAGGACGGCACTCCCGACGATCAGGATTCCGACACCGACGGCGACGGCGTCAGCAATGCAAATGAAGCCGCGTCCGGGACCAATTCGTACCTCGCGACGTCCTTGAAAAAGCTGCCGGTGACGATTAAGAAGCTGAAGCTTGCAGCGACGTTCTCGACGCCAGACAAGGATACGTGCTCGCTCAGCGGCATCATTCCAGCGCTGCCGAAAGGGTTTGATCCAGCGGGGAAACCGGTGCGCCTGGATGTCGGCGGCGCTGTGTTGAACGTGACGTTGAACGAAAAGGGAAAAGCAAAAACGACTCAGGGATCGATCGCGCTTACGTTGAAACGCAAAAAGAATCCGGCGACAAAAGTAAAAGAGTTTATCGGCGGCGACGTTCCTTTTAAGGCCACCTTCATGCGCGGCCCGTGGGCTGAAAACTGGATCGACGAAGGTGTCGACCCGGCCTCAGGCAATAGCGGCGCGCCGATGGGTGTCACCGTAGACCTCAGCCTGAACGGAAACGTCTATACCGCGACGGCGCAGACCCTCTATAAGGCCAAGGCCGGCAAGAGCGGCAAAGCCAAAACCAAGTAACTCGTACACGACGACCATAGCCGTTTCAAAAAGGGCGTATCATAGGAGACTGACCTGACCTTCCCCACATCCGGTGGACGCGGGGAAGCTCAACATATCAATGGGGACATGCTAAATAAATTCTACGCTTTATGACTTCAAAAGCTCTGGCCATGATAAATAAAAAACCGGCGCAAAAATCTGCGCCGGCCATTGAGACTGTGGATGACTTTTACTTCAGGCTGCTTTGGAAGCCATCTCAGGCGCCATGCCGGTCGGCGACCCCGACGACGTGATCACATACTCGGGATAAGCGGAGATACCGTGTTCGGCCAAGTCCAGGCCATACAGTTCCTTTTCTTTGGACACGCGCAGGTGACCGGTTGCATTCACCGCATACATCAACGCGAAGCCTGCCGTCAGCGTTGCTCCGGTAATGATCGCACTGCCGACGATCTGCGCTATCAAGACCGTCGAACTGCCACCGTAAAGCAGCCCCGTGAGCGGTTGTAATGCATCTTCAGCAAAAAAAACGCGGATGCGATCCGCGTTTTTTGTTAAAGATAATCTTTACGTCGCTTACTTGTTTATGATGGTTGACCCTTTGCGGAATACAGCCGTGGCCGACTGCCCGTCAAAACTAACCTGCTGCAAGTTCACCCGAACAAGGGGTGCGATGGTAATGGTGATCGGCATGTTGAATGGAATTCCGGCCTCAAGAATGTCCACTCCGAACACGTCTTTCGGATTCACGTCAAAGGTCGTGATCTCTACTTTTCCATCTTTATTGTTAATGACGATCGATTTTATATCGGCCTTGCTGGGGTCGGTATTAACGAAGATCAGCTTGCCGTCTTTGCGTTCAAAGGTTGAGGCTGGGAATAAACCAATGGTATGCGGTCCGAAAAGAATCGCTACAAAATCTTCCGGCTGAAAGACTATCGGATCTCCGTTTGGAGCATGCATAAACCCGCGAACGCGGAAGGTCAGACGTTCAACGCGTTTTTCGGGCGACGCCAAAGAAGGATTTTTGGTGATAGATTCCTTGCCCTTTACGCTCGTGATCAGGAAAAGCCCGCCAGGAGGCCGCTTGTCGTTTGCACGCGCTGTACCGCTGCCGCTATTGCTGCTGCGCTTATAGGCAAAGCGGATGACATCGGTCTTATCCAGATTCACACTCGTTGCAGTGGCTGTTGTCGTGTCGGAGGCTACTGCCTTTCCGATCTTGATTTTGGCCGGAATGATCGGGTTGCGGAAGGTGCTGAAATTTGCACCCAGCGGAGCGATTAGATTAATGTTGCTGAAATTGGCCGTCAAGGTGCCTGACTTTGGGTTGAATGAGATCGCATAGCGCAGTTTGACACCCGCTTCCGGGAAGATATTCAAACGGGCATTGGGGAACTTTATTTTTCCCTGCCGGCTGAACTCGTTAGGCAATTTAGTGCTACCCGTGGTCGTACCCGTACCGGCCGTTTCCACCAACGCCGGGGGCAATTTTATACCACCAAACTCCATTTCAAAAGGCACTCCGGCTAGATCTGAGACGGTGCGGATTTTCGAACTGTTCAAATCCGCTTTATTCACGACCACCTTCAATTTCAGCGTGTCGCGGTCGCCCTCGCGGCCAAATCTCAGCTTAAACGCTCCCGCCGTCGCGACAAAGTCGGAGCTGATTGTGCCAGGCAACACGTCCAGGCTGAATGTTTTCAGAGCCGTGCTCCCAAGACTGTCCACGACCGAAAGCGTGAATGGAAGCCCGGGACTGAGAGGAACAATGGGTTTGCCAAAAATGGCTCCGTTTTCGTTCAGTGACAGGCCCGCCGGCAGGTTCGCGAAGTCGAGTTCAGACGCTAATGCAAACTTATAGGGCACCTTGCCGCCGTTGGCCTGAACCGTAAAGCTGTAGGGTTCATTGGCAACAGCGGTATTTAACGCTATGGGCGCAACGGGATTAAGCTGCAGCGGCGTGACGAATACCAAGGGGCCGCCCGAGCGCGACAGCACGGTACGAATCGAATAAAGTCTGGAACTGGATTTGGTACTCAATATTGGAGACGAGTCGCTGACGCGCACTTCAAAAACGTCCGTTACGACCGCCGTATCGGCGCCGTTGCCCACCTTGCCGCTCAACGTGCCACTTTCGGAAAGTACCAGCGCGCTTGCCGGCAGCGGGTCTCCAAAAAAGAACTTGTATGGCTTGAAGCCAAGCTGGCCGATGATCTGCCGCGTAAACTGGCTTCCAGCGACCACGACACCCAGATCCGCCTGCGACACCAGTGTGACTCGCTGGCGCACGAAATTTGAAGAGACCTCGCGACCACTCAGGCCCGTACCGGCACTCTGCGTGTTTCGATTTCCGGCTGTAGCCAGCGCAAAAGAAAATCCGATGCACGCCATGAATAAGCCAAGGCCGAGCGGGCGGGCGAGCACGGAGATACCAGAAAACGTCTTCATTTAAACAATGACCTCCTCGGCAAAGCTAAGTACAGATCCCCAAAAGAAAGCGGGCATCTGCTTGCGTCTTTCGAACCGGCTCTTCGTTGCAAACTCGGTCAGAGATTGCTGCGAATATCTTCCCTCGTTTGCGCCTCGATCCGGTTCGAAATTCGCGGCGCATCTGCCCACTTTCTTTTGGGGACCTGTATTAAGTCCCGCACGGCACCATGTGCGGCGGGGGCGCGGCTTATTGTTCTTGAATGCACTCCAACGTAGCTCTGGCGATGCACCTTGTCAAGCTGTCACACGTTTCCCGTTTGTTTCGTGTCTTTTGCGGCACGGTCGGGTTAGGACAATTTTTTGTCTTCCACTGATCGCCTGAGATTGTTATCGGACGCTGCCTCTGCCGCCTTGAATCCGTTCCTCCTTTTTAAACAGTTCGGGCTTCAACGGCGTCATTTCAGAAGTCAGGTCGATGTTCCATTCAAGTTCCGAGAGCAACAATTTCCAGGACTGAAGAAGCGATGGCTTGCTTAATTGAGCCAGCAGGTCGGCCTCACTCAGCTTCTGCAGCGATCCCATGGCCTTCTGAACTTTAGGGTGTTCGAAGACCCGCAGCGCCGTCGGTTCGCAACCCGGGGCTTCGAAGATCAGCGTGCCGCAGGCCGGAATTTCAATCCTGTACCGCCCGGTTTTGTCCGTGGGAACTTGCCGCGGCGCGGCCCCCGGTACGACTGCAGTGACCGTTCCGGCGATCGGATTGAGTCCGCTCCGCAGCGTGCCGCTGATCCGTGAAATGGCCTGCGTCGGCGCAGAATACGCAGGCCCGCGAAAGTAAATGGGGCTGGTCCAGGCGGTGCCGCCTGGAACGGACGTATTGTTCATATTCCGTTTTTCAACCACGCGCACGACGTACCACGCGGTCGAAGTCTCCGAGAACGTCCAGCACAACCCTGGAATTTCGGACTCTCCCTGGCTGGCCGTCTGCCCATGTATCAGTTCGCCGTTGCGGATGATTTCGATGCGGTCGATCTGAGCACCCTGAGTCATCGACGAGTAGGCCTGAATCTGCATCGTCAGCTTGCGTCCGTCGGCCTGCAGCACTGAGCCCGGACCCGTATCGCGTTCGATGATCCGGCAGAACGCCGCCGGCCCGTAGCTGATTGCCGTATTGCCTTTGCGGATTGCCGCGAGCACTTTCTCGCGCGTGGGCGCGCCGTCACAGTAAATGAATGTCTGTCCGAAGGGCATCTTTCCGCCCTCCAGACTTCCGCCGCTCTCGCCAATGACGCTGATCGGGTAACCCTGGTTCAGCAGATTAAACCAGAGCTTCTCGGATGAAGGCGAACCGTTAAAGGTCATGACGTCGTATGCCGGTCCGGTGACCGTATCGAAAGGCATCTCGCTGCCGGCGTAAAGACGAACACTGCTTCCCGCGGCGGGCTTTGAAAAATAGTCGCTCTTTTCAAGTCTCGGAAAGAGCGAGTAGAGCGTGCGCAGATCCGTGTCGCGTGAACCGTTGAGCTGCGTATAAACCGCCAGTCCGCCGCGCGCGCGGATCTCTTCGAAGCTTTCGCGCAACGGCACTTCGGGCAAGCCGACTTCGGCGGGAAGGTCGTGCCAGGCGCGAAGGCCCAGGCCCATCGCCGTACCGTGAAAGGCATGCCGGGGGCCGGGGAAAAGCGGGATCAGCAGGACGTCTTTGCTGGCCGCCGCCAGAGCCTCGATCTCCTGCGGCGTACGCGCGTTGCCCCAGGGCAATGGCACGCCGAGAATGCGCACGTTCTGGGTCTGTGCCGCAAGAATCAGATCGGGCAGTTCCGGACGGGCGTCACCCAGCCAGACGCCACGCTCGCCCGGTTGAGTACGAAGACCAAAATTCAAGTCCGCCAGATGCCAGCCTTGCGCGGCAAAATTCAGCGCAGAAGGTTGCCCGACGTTCACGTCCCACACATTCTGCACGCCGGCTTTGACATCGATGCGCTGCACCATTGATGAGTAGAAGCGGCCATGATCGGCTTCAACCTTGACCGGGCCGCTGATCACGTTCACCGCAAACCCGCCTCGGCAGAAGAAACCTTCGGGGTGCGCAGCGCCGACAACACTGTTGCTCATGTCTGTGATGCGAACACGCACAGGAATGGATCGCTTGGTCGTGCCATCCACAATTTTTCCGCTCAACATCGCCAGAGGCGTGTTCTGAAGCAACGCTTTCATCGCCTGAGCCGCGCGCGGATCGCGCACATGCATCACTTCATTCTTATCGGGCATCGGCACCGTCCGGTCATTCGCCGCACCCAGAATCCTGGAGACACGCGGTTTCTCTTTTTCCAGCTTCATGATCACATCATTGAAATCCCGTTCGGCGTCAGCAACAGGGTCCGGTTTCTTGGCCGCCTCGACTGGCGTCTTGGCCCCCGTCGAGGCAACAGCGGCGGCAGTGCTCGGCGCCCCCAACGGTTTTGCCGGCGCCGAAGGAGCTTCTGGCGCCTTTGCTACTGCCGGCGCTTCAACCGGCGGAGCCGTTCGGCGTCCGGGAGATGGAAAACTATTTACGTTTTTGATCACCTGTTCGGGGGGAGCGATTGGAGCAGCCGGTTTCTCAGGCGCGCTCAACGGTTGAAGCGCAATTGTTGCCGCGGTCTCTGCGGCATCGCTATCGAGACCCGCGCCGCTTGCAAAGCGAGCCGACTCTGTGGCTTTCTTCAGAGTGATCTGTGTCGCCGTCGCAACGGCAGACTTCGGCGGAAGAACGCTTATTTCCGCGATGTCCGTTACGCTCACACTCGAGAAACGCGGTGCGTCAGCCGTCGTGCTTCGACGGGCTTTCGCACTGCCAGATGCCGCAACATGTTTCGCGATTTCGGCGTTCTCTTCAGCCGCTTCGTCGTCCTGCCATTGCCGCGCTTTTTCAGGTTCAGAGATTGCTTGGGCGGAGCGTTTTGTTGCTGCCACGGGAGCCGGCACAATCGGGCCATCGTCGTCCGCGCTCCACCGAACCTGCTCGGGGTCGCCCGGTTTTGGATGCCCCGCCACAGCCGGACGCGGCGCAGGTTCTTCGCGCGGAACGGTCCATGTCTCGCGGCTTTCAGGTTGCTGCTGTACTGGAACCGACGACGCTTTCAGAGCGTTGAATTTATTTATAAAATCCAGTATCGGCTCAGTTTGAGCAGCCGGTACCGGAGCGACGGGTTGAGTTCCAGACTTACTTAAAATATCCAGTGCATAGGCGGCCGAAATAGCGTTGAGGCATAACGCAGCCATGACGAAAAAACCGCTTCGCCGGACGCTCCGATATTTTTCTAACCCTAAGGCCTCATTGGGCATAATCAGGCTATTAAACGTTTTTTCACGGATTTTGCAACCGGCTTTTTGAGCGAAATTTCATCAAGGTGCTTCAATCATTACAAAAGCAGAAGCGCCGGATCTCTCCAGCGCTAAACTTCTACACGCAACGAGCTGCTTTAAAATTTGCAGTTTATAGACTCGACATCGGCTCGCTGAGCACGATCACAGGACCTTTGACTCGCAGATCCACGGCTTCGTGCGCGCGTTCGCTGGCCTCAACGAGGGAACAGCCATCAGCCAGGCTGGCCTTGCGCGTGGTCATGAAGATCGAAAGCAAACTCGGGTCCGAAAGCCTTGCTTTGCGCGCGTCTCTGATGCCCATGTTTCGTTTCACGGAACTCTCCTTTTGTGTTGATGCCGTCTGTCTATTTTGAGTGTGCTTCAAATGCGGTAACGAGTTTTTTAATCTGGGCGCGCTGTTTTGAATTGTAGTCGACTTTAATAGAAGTCTTGCCTGTCGATTTGTGCTTCTGACGGAGGAACGAGCGGTGGTCGCCGAACCAGTATTCCACTTTCCGCACACCCTTGCCCGTCGTCAGAGCCGCTCGTACTTTGTAATGAATGCGCTTGGTCTTCTCACTGATGTGCTTCTTGACAATTTCGAGAAATTTCACCGGCAATGTTCCGATTGATGATGTTGCGTCGCTCATATGTCCCGCCTTTTCAAAATGTGCCATCACATCTTAGCGGTCTGGTGGCGCCAGCCATCACAGACTCCGAAATGCTGCTGGCCTATAAATTCAATCTCTGGCACGCCCGCCAAAGCTGCATCGCATCACAACAAGTCGAAGGGCATTTAACTGCTAGAAAACGGTCGAAGGAACAGAATTGTTCCGGGATTGCGCGCCTGGCAGATCACTCATCTCATCTCTCTTTATATAAGTATACCATGAAAAACTGATTTAGCTTCTAAATACTTGTTGCGTAATTCGGTGAACGGCGGTATGGGGCGCAAATAACAGTTTTCTAGTTTTCAAACAAAGTCAGATAAAATTCCGTCGGCGACGGTCTGTGCTTCCTGCTTGATCCGGTAGCGGCCGCCGGCATATTCGATCAAATTTTGCTTCATAAATTTTTCAAGCGCCGGAAGCGTCGTGATGTCCAGACCCCAGCGCGACTTGAACTCCGCCGCGTCGACCCCGCGCCGCAGGCGCAGTTCCAGCACGAGCGACTCGCGGGCGCGCGCTTCCGCATCAAGCTGCTCGCTTTCGGCGATCGCGTGGCCGGTCTTTGCGGCGGCATTGATGTACGCGTCCATCTCGTAATGATTGGTGCTGCGCGTCCAATTGGAGAAACTCGCCGCCGAGACGCCCATTCCCATGTACGCCTCATTGCGCCAATAAATGAGATTGTGCTGCGCTTCCAGCCCCGCTCTTGCATAGTTGCTAATCTCGTACTGCGGCAGTCCGCCCCGCTCGAGCGTCTCCATTACGGTGCGATAGTGGAGTCCCTCTTCTTCCGGCGAGAGCCGTTCGATCTGCTTTTTTTCGACTGCATTCTTCAGCGGTGTGCCCGATTCATAGATCAGTCCGTAGGCGGAAATGTGCTCGGTCTTCAAAGCCAGCGCCTGCTCCAGATCGCTCTTGAGATCGGCGAGCGACTGCGTCGGCAGACCGTGCATCAAGTCGATGGAAACGTTATCGAATCCGGCCTCCCGGGCCAGCGCCACCGCCTGCGCCCCCTGCTCCGCCCCATGCACGCGTCCCAGCAGTTTCAACAGATGCGGTTGAAACGATTGCACGCCAAAACTAATCCGGTTGACGCCGCGCGCGCGCAGGAAATCCAGCTTCGCAGGCTCCGTCGATCCGGGATTCGCCTCAATCGTGAACTCGGCGGCCTCGCGCGTCTCAACATATTTTTCGAGCAGATCGAAGAAGCAGGTAAGCTCCGCAATGTTCAATGCGCTCGGCGTGCCACCGCCCAGAAAAATCGTTCGCGGAGCGTAGCGCTCTGTGCCCAGACCCAGCTCCGAAATACGCGCGGCAAATTCTTTCTCCAGAGCATTCAGATACCGCGTCGCCCGCGCCGCCGCGTAGATCTCGCTGGCGAAATCGCAATACGTGCAGATCGCCGCACAGAACGGAAGGTGGATGTAAAGCCCCTCAGGAAAGACCTGCGGGTTGCGCGTCATTTGTAAAGAGGGAATAGCTTAACCTTTCAACAGGATGACAATTCTTTCGATGTTTCGTTCTCCCCTCGCCCCCGCTGTTCAGGGGGAGAGGGGTCGGGGGTGAGGGGCTCGTTTCAAATTTCGGGCAGACAGTAATGTCTGCCCCACCTCATTCATCTTATTTACTTTACTTTTCTCTTCCGAAATTAACCCGGATAGTCCGCACCGGACCCCAGTTGCCGGCCTGATCACAGGCGCGAGCATGCAGGTACCAGATTCCCGATCTCCATTGCAGATTCGCCGATCCAACCAGGTGCGAAATCTGTTCGGCTAATTCAAACGTCGGAGTCTGGCTGAGCGCGAATGCATATCCCGAGATGCCGCTGGGATCAGTCGCGTCCCATTCCACTTTGCCGGGCGCGTTCTGTCCGAAGAGATCGACGTTGTCAATGCATAGCGTCGCGCCGCGCTTGCAGCCTTCGCGGCCCTGGGCGCTCAACATCACCCTGGTTGCAATATCAATAGGCAGATCGGGAAGACTGCGGCGAATCATCTTCTGAAGATCGAAACTGGCGTGATGCCACTTCCCGTCGGCCCGCACGCCGTCCAGTTTGCCGATATTCAATCCCCCCTGCGGCGCCAATCCGTCGCCGGTAAATCCGACGCTCAGCCATTGTCCCATCACTTCAACAAGCAGATCCACGCGCACGCCGGCGTCGACTTTGAAATCGAAATCGAACATCGGCTTGGTGTCCAGATGCCAGGGATTCTTGTGCAGCATGATCTGCACATCGGCGTCGTCATCGAGAACCGTGAAGCGAGCGGCGCGCCGTCCGAAGCAGGATTGCGCGGGGTCATCGAGCCACTCCATGGAGCAGTCGCGCATCGCGTGAACGTGGCCGACGTGCTCTTCAAAGTTGACCGCGAAACTGCTCTCCATATCAATCTGCCTGTGCATCGTGGGGTTCGTCCAGCCCGGCAGAAAACGCATATGCGCGATAGCCGGCCCCTGCGTGTCGATACTCTTGTCGGCGATGAACGTAAAGCTCTGCGTCTGGTCCGAACGGTTGCCCAGGCTGTCGGAGAGTCCCGCCACTTCGACGCGCACTTTCGTGCCATCCTGCCAGGCCGGCTCAAGCATGCCGTTGTAAGTCAGCGTGTTCGTCGCCGGATCGAATTGCATTCCGCGCGCGCCGGCCATGATCAGCGCGCCGTTGACTTTGAGCCGAAGGTTCTGCAGTTCCACGCCGTGCGCTTCGTCGAAGACAATTTTGATCGTGCGGCCTGCGTGTTTTTCACCCTCGGCCGGAATGGTTCGCGCAATCTTCGGCGCGGTGCCATCCAGATAGAAAGGCGCATGGGCCGTCGCCGACCATTGGCCTGTTCCGTTTTTCAGGCGAAGGTGCAGGTAGTGCCAGCCATCCGCGAGCGTCGCGTTGCGCCGCTTCAGCGCCTCGCCAAGCGTCTCCTGGTAGTTGACGTCTTTTTTGCCCGCCGGATCGGCAAAGGGCTGCTCGTCAATGCTCGTTTCGAAATCGACGATGCCGGTCAAGTCGGCCGTCCACCAATCCACTTTCAATTTATCGGCCGGTCCTGCGGGAAGCGGCTGCATGCGGTGAATCCAGTATTGCATGTCGCGCCGCGTTCCCTTCCATCCATTATCGAAGAGCGCCAGTCCACCGACGTTGCTCCAAGCACCGGGGAAGAATCCGCGACGTTGCATTCGTGGATCTGTGCCCGGCATCTGCGCCGACGCGAAAAGTTGTTTGATCGGAATAATGGAGCGCCGCCATGTTCCGTCCGCAATGAAATCCGGCGGCGGTCCGGCGCGGCTTGAAATCTCACCCGAGAGCGGATCGAGCGCGTCGCCGATATCGGTCAGGATTAGCGCGTGCGTCGCTCCGTTTTCGTCCTGAATATGCAGGTTCGCCGGCGTCTCTTGCGGAATTTTGTAATCCAGAAGTATGTAGGGATAGTTGCGCAGATTGTAATGCACGGAATTCAGACTCAGCCCCATCGCCGAGCCGTCGGTCATGTTGACGACGTGAATACTTCGCTTATGCCCCGCGGCAGCCCACGGCGGAGCGTCGTTGCTCTCTTCAATCCGCGCGCCCTGCTCGCCGGCGGACGTCACATCGCTCAGAGTCTGCGGAACTCGGCCGGGAAGCGCGCCCGCATCGTCGCCGCTGACAATCCAGACGGCCGGCGTGATCGGCGGCACTTTCAGCTTCGCGTAATCGACCGCAAAATTCGCCGTAAACAGCGCACCCGGATTCTGCGCGCGATCCTGATAGCCCATCAATTTCAGCGACAATGTTGAACCATTTGCAAGGAGCGGTTTGTTCAGATGCAGCAGATCAACCCGCAGTGTTTGCGTGCGCGCATTGAATTCGTTTATTTCACGCGCCACGCTGATTTCATTATTCAATACGACCTGTAGCGATTCTTCGAGAATTCCCGAGCCGCCGGCATCATCAAAGACGATCTGCAGCGAATGCCCGTCGCCCTCGGCGTCGCCGGGCCAGATCACGCGTTTAACCGTTGGCGCGGCGCGATCGATTTCGCGAGGCGTGAATTTGATTGGGTCGCTGACGCTGTACGAAGCGCCGCATGCGTTGCCGTTCATCCCCGCAAGCAGGTAGCCGCTGTTATCCAGATTTCCAAACATCAGGCGCATCGTCAGCACCATGGGCCGCTCGCCGCGCCCGCGCCAATACTCCCGCCAGCTCGGCTGCAGGTCGAACTGCACCGTATGCCAGCGCCCATCGGCGACGACGCCGGGAATGTCGCCGACCAGTGGCGCAAATTCGGTGCTCTCCGCCGGACCGCTCATGCGCCACCGAAACGCACGCTGATAACGTGGATCGAGCTGTCTGCCCGTGCCCGGCAATTCATAAAGATAAAGATCGACCTTCGCTCCGGGATTGATGCAATACGCCAGCCGCAGAACCGAATCATCCGGATTGAAACGCAGCGCTTTCCACTGCAACGCAAATGGGCCCCCGCCCGTTCCATTCACAACGTTATAGGCCGGCGTTCCATTATAAATTTCAGCCGCCGGCGCTGCCGCAAAATCGGCAGCGGCAGGCACAAACGCTTCGGCCGGAGAACTGAGCGAAGCCTGAATGGCTGGCGGAAGCGCCACGGGTTCGACTGCGGTCAGGGCCTCGCCGTCAAAGAGATTGATGACGCGCTCGTCGCTGAACGGTTTTGCCAGCCGCGATTCGAAGGGCGCCGGCTGCATTCCATTATGAGCGATGCGCAGTCGCGAGAGCATAAAGCCGTTATCGAGCGTCCAGAATCCCACCCGTCCGTCGCCGAGCGGATCGGCATCGATGAACGCGAATGCCAGCGCGCCGTCTCTATAGAAGGAGATTGCATTGCCTATTTTTTCAAGTTTGAGATGGAACCAGCGCTGATGCAGTTCGGGCTTGTCGGGATGCTTGACGCGGTCGGAGAAGAGCCGGTGCTCTTCTTTAGTGGACTCAGCGACGAGTTTGCCTTTGCGGTACAGCCGTGTCCAACTGTTGTTGTCGCCGGCGAAGATCAAGGTGTAGCCGGAGTCCAGATTCACGCCGTCGCCGCAGATGCTGATGTTGTAATCGCCCGGCCGTTCGTACGGCGGGTCTTCCTTCTGCATCATCAGTGCCACATGCGCGTCAACGCTGACATCGCCGGAGAAGATATGTTTGTTCCAGAGCGCCGCGACGGTCTTCGTTCGTCCGCCGAACCACGACCAGCGCGGATCGCAGATCCATTTGTTGAGCAGACCCCAGCGCCCGGACTCGACTTTCCAATCCGCCGGCGAGGTGTCGAAGGTGTATTCAAGCGTGCCCGCTGAATTGACCCGCACCGTCGCCGGATCGCCGAGATTCTTAAGTCCACGGATCGCCACGCGGTCGTGCGTTCGAAGGGCCGCGGGCGCGTTCTTCTCCGTTTCGATTGCGATGCGAGTGCCATCGATATCGACCTCGGTATTGTGAAAAGCAATTCGACCGAATGGCCCCTTCCCCACCGCAGCCTGCGCCGGCTTGATCGACGGTCCGGCAATTTTCGCAACGCCGCCAGCAATGATCAGTTGAGGCCCATTGCCCAGGCTGCCGTCGGACGCACAACCGAGCCGAACTTCCAACTCGCTGAAACGCGGCTTATTTAGCACCACGATCTGCTTGCCGGGAAATCGAGCCTGATGTATCGCCCAACCGGTCTTCAAATCACGCGCCCACTCCAGCGCTGGATTGGCCCACACTTCCATGGCATTTTCAGCCGCAAAGATATCATTGATCTGGCGGTCCGGAAGATTGGCTGCGCGCAGCGCCGTCCGGTCGCTGGTGATTCGCACGTCGTCGAAGAAGACAGTCTCGCCCGCCATCGCATACAGCCCGATCTTCCCGCGCTTGATTCCCGGCACTGCCGCACTGAGCACTTCGACTCCGTCGATCGAACAGCTTATTTTGTCCCCGTTCCAGTCCACGCCCATGCGATAGAATTCATACGGCCGGTAGCGCGCAAGTTTCTCAGCGAGCACCGTCTCTTTTCCGCCGACGACTTGAACGAGCTGCAGCGCTTCTTTATTTGTCTCCGTTTCACGAACCGGCATGGAGGCCCGAGGCCCTTGAGGACCGCGCCATCTGAACAAAACAAAATCCTGATCGGAAGTCACCGCCACGGCCAATCCCGCACCGCCGCTGCCCAGCGGTTTTATGGCGACCTCCGCAGCGTAGTCCGACCAGCCACTTTCGCCGGCGACGATAAGCGACGTGGGCGTACGCTCCCTCCCGGAGCCGGGAATGACAATCGCTTCGGCTGGCATGCCCCAGCGAAATTGTTCGCGCGTCAACACGTAATCGCGGAGCGTCTTCTCGCCGGGCCGGTACATCTTGAGTCGCAGTTGCGCGCCGTATCCGGAGGTAATCAGTTCGTAGACGTGCCTGGGAGAAAGATTGGCCACCACGTGGCCGTCGACTTCCACAAAAATATCGTCTTCGGCCAGACCTGCTTTTGCCGCAGGCGAGCCGCCCGTGATGCGTTCGATATGCATGGTGCCTTCCCAAATCGAGAGCACCACGCCGATGCCAAAATCTTCGTTCTCGCGAAGCCTTCCTTTATAGAGACTATCCTCGGCCGGCGTCGTCAGTCCGTTGGCACGCAGCGAAAAGGGATTGGCGCTGCGCTCCGGGAAGGCCAGCGCCGTCAGTTCCCACTTGCCCAGCACCGGGCGCCAGATCTCGCCTGCCGTATCGCGCATGAAGGTGTCGTCGAAACGAATATTGCTCAGCGCCACCGTCCGCTTCAGCCCCATCCGCAAACCGGACCCAAGCACCTGAACGCCGCTCGGCCCGCGAAGCATCGCGCCGCGCGTGCCCGGCGCGGACCATTGCAGAATCTGCTTTGGCCCCAGCCACGCGCTCAACTCTCCCTTGCGCCAGAGCAGTCCGAGAGTCTGTTCGCCCTTTTCGGCACTGCGCGCTGAAAGCGGCGCGCGGCCTAGCACCACCGCGCGCGGATCGGCCGCGGGTTTGGCGGTCTGAACAAGCTCTTCGATCAGCAGTTCGTCGTCCTTCAATCTGACGCGAACGCCGCCGAGCGTCTGCAGATCAAGTGAGACGTAGAGATCAAGCAGCTCTTTGCCGCGCGCCGCAGCCGGATCGGCGATACTGAAGGATTGCTCCAGCCAGAAGTCCGCGCCTTTACTCTCGGCGTCGTCGGAGACGCGAAGCTTCCCGGGCTCGCTTGCGACGGGGCTCTCCGGAGCCGGCTGCGCCGCCCCCGGCTTTTTGTCGCTAACGCGAACAATGGCAGGCTGCTGCACGACCGGCTTGGAAATGCGGAGCAGGTTCCACTTCACAAAAATGAACGTGCCGATGCATAGAAATAAGACCCATAAGATATTGGTACGCTTTCTGGCCATCGAGTACTCGATTGTTCAGTCGTCTAAATGAGTCCAGTGTGGATAAAGCACAGCCACAGCAAACATGAGCGTTATGGAAGTATACATCTCCCGCCGTCAACTGAAAGCATGAGCCACTCAAAACCACGGCGGAATTTTCTGGAGCCAGCAGGCTCTGCCGCAGCCTCAAATCTATTTCGCAAACATCTATTATTCTGACGCAAGCCGCGATGAATTCTTGCCGATAAGTTCAGTAACAACCATATTTTGTGGCCGGCAACTGCCACATTAGAGGAGAGAGTTCATAAGCGCCATCATGCCCAGTTATGAAACATTGCCGTCGGTTTCCCGCAAGAGTTCGTCCTCTAAGTGCCTCACTCCGTTACGTTTACACATACGTATCAGCGCCGCAACACCGTGGCCTGCGATGCAGATTTCGATCCAGGCGATCATGCTGCACGGCCCGGTTCCGTTCTCGGAATTGAAGGCCGAATGCGGCCTCTTCTTTCATCGCAAGCAGGAATTTAAGGCCGAGACGCTCGACGCCTTGCTGCTGCGCACACTGATGCAACAGCCGCAGTCCGGCGACGGTTACATGATTGGCGCTCGCAATTTTGCGCCGATTCTCGCCCTGTTGAGACAGCATTCGACGCACTGCGTCTGTGAGGAAGACGTGCAGATCGCGGGCATTCAGATTTTGACTCTGCCGCCCGATGTCATCCTGGATGTGCACGACGCCGGAGCCGCTGCGATCAGTCCCGGCAGCGATATGGCCGTCTCGGTCTGCTCGCGCTACCGTTGCCCGGAGACCGGCGCCGATCTGGGCGAGCCGCTGTTTCGAACCGCCAGTTACTGGACTTTTACGCGCCATGTTGCGCCTCCGCCCGACCTGCCCAAAGACAGCGCTTTCAAAATTGTTTTCGAGAACGCCGGCAAGGCCGCAATCTTCTCCGGCGAAGCGGCGCTCGATGCCATCACCCGTGCCCGCAGCGCTGCCAAAGAGAATATCTGCGTGCTGCGCCTTGATGAAAAGCTTTCGAAGGTTAACAATCGCATCTCTGCCAAGCCGCTGCGCACGCGCATCCGCATCGTCACAGATTCCGACGATGGCATGACGCTGAAGCAGGACTGGCTGACGCCCGAAGGCATTGTCGTTCCCGACGAAGTCGTGCGAAACGCGCACTGTGGCAAAACCGCAGACGGCGGCGGCGAGGGCGAGTCCGACTGGGTCAACTGGGGCGGCTGCGCCTACCGCATGCCCGAAAGCGTCGCGCACTTCAAGCTTCCCTCAAGCGGACGGCTCAACGAAGACGACGTCGCCGATTTCATCGCCGGCGAACTGCCCCGACTGCAAGCCGCCGGCGCGGACATCGATCCGCAGCTCACGAAACTGAACGTCTGCAATGCGATGAAGCCGGCGATGCGCGTTAACACGGCCGGCGCGTCAAAAGAGGACGTCTCGCTGCAATGGTCGTTCGAAGCTGCGGCCGCGAACGGTTCCGCCGAGAGCATCGCGCCCGTCGAGATTCTCGCCGCTGCCGCCGGTGGCCGGCGTTACATGCGGCGCAACAATACATTTGTGCGCGTAGATCGCGAAGCAGTGATGCGCAGCAGGCGTCAGATCGAGCAGCTCGAAGCGCGCGCTGGCAGCGACATTGGATTGCATTGCGGCGAAGGCCACGCCACGGGCGAACAGATTCCCGAACTGCTCGCGTGGGCCAACCGGATCAGCGCCGATCCCAATTCGCCGTGGAATCTCTACGTCTCCGAAGCCGTCGACGGCGCGCATAAAGTCAAGGATCAGCCTGCCGGAGTACAGTTGCATCTGGACGTCGAAGAAGAAGAGGGCAACACCTGGTTCACGCTCGACCCGTCGTTCGATCACGGCGGCGAAAAAATGAGCGAGACGCAGCTTCGCAAGATGGTCGCCAAGGGTCAGAAGTGGTTTCGCAAGGACAATCAGTGGATCAAAGTCGATTCGGCCGCGCTGGCAAAGTTCGATCAGCAGATTGAAGCCAGCGGCATCGAACGGCTCGAACCGCCCGCGGACTTGCCTGAAGAGTTGGAGCTCGAAGCAGAGACAGAAGTCGAGACGCCTTCCCGCTGGCGTCGCCGGCGCAAGCAACTCTACTATCGTTTCAAGCCCGCGACACGCGACCGTGTGACCGATATTTTCAGTCTTTCGGGAACGGCCGAACACAGCGACCGTTACCAGCAATTCCTCGATCAGCTCAAAGGCTTCGATAACATCGAGCCGCTGCCCACGCCGAAGGGAATGACGCTCGCGCTGCGCCCTTACCAGCAGCAGGGATTTGAATGGCTCGCCTTCCTGACGCGCTACGGCTTGAACGGTGTGCTGGCCGACGACATGGGTCTGGGCAAGACCGCGCAGACCATCGCGCAGCTCACGCGTATGAAGGAAGAATTCGGCAGCGCGCCCTCGCTGATCGTGACGCCCACGTCTCTGGTCGACAACTGGCGGAACGAAGTCGCCAAGTTCAGCCCTGGATTGAAAGTGCTGGCCTACCGCGGCGCGCCGCAGCGCCGCGACGAACTGCGCACTCAGTTCGCCGATTACGATATTGTGCTCGGCACCTACGCCACGATCCGCAACGACGCCACGCTGCTGCGCAAGAACAACTGGCGCTACGTTATTCTCGATGAAGCACACTTCATCAAGAACTCGGCCGCCGCGACGACCAAGGCAATAAAGACGATTCCCGCTCACCACCGTCTCGCCCTCACCGGCACCCCGATCCAGAACCGTCTGACCGAACTCTGGTCGCTCTTCGATTTCCTGATGCCCGAATTTCTCGGCCGCCAGATGCGCTTCCGCGAGAACTTCGAAGATCCGATCGCACGGCTGCAGTCGGGCCGCGCGGAGACCGCCGAAGAGCAGGAGCAGGGCGAGCAATCCGTCGAATTGCTGCGCCAGCGCATCCGCCCATTCGTGCTGCGTCGTCTGAAGACCGACGTCGCCAAAGAGCTTCCGCCAAAGATTGAGAACGATATCTTCTGCTCGCTCTCGCCTGAACAGGTGGCGCTCTATCGCGGCTTCGCCGACTCCGCCGAAGCAAAAGAAGCCGTCAACGAGATCATCGAAAAAGGCGTCGATGGCGCACGCAGCATGATCCTCAGCGCGCTGACATCCCTGCGCAAAATCTGCAATCATCCCGACCTGATGTGCCTGCCCAAGAACGCAGGCCGCCAGCGCATCGAAAATCCGCTCGAAGGTTATGAAAATCGGTCAGGCAAATTCGAAGCACTCACTGAACTGATGCAGCGCTGCAAAGAAGGCGGGCACCGCGCGCTCATCTTCTGCCAGCAGACCACAATGCTCGACCTGATCGGCCACTTCCTGCGCGGCAAGGGAATGAAATATCTCCGCCTGGACGGTGAAACGCCCGGCAGTTCGCGCCAGGGCCTGGTTGAAATCTACAACAACGATCCGACGATCGACGCGTTCCTGATCTCTACTCGCGCCGGCGGCGCCGGACTGAACCTTACGGGCGCCGATACCGTTATTTTTTATGACCACGATTGGAATCCGGCCAACGACCAGCAGGCCCAGGACCGCGCCTATCGCATCGGCCAAAAGCGCACCGTCAATGTCTATCGCCTGATCTGCAAAGGCACGCTCGAAGAGAAAATCCTGCGCCGCCAGACGCTCAAAAAGATGCTGGCCAACTCCATTGTTCAGCACGATGTCAGCGGCTTGAAGGCGCTCTCGCGCGAAGATTTATTGAGTCTGTTTACGCTGGACGAAAGTTAACTCCAGTTTCTGGTTGAGGCTTCCTCAACCAGAAACGCAATCAGGCTGACGCCATCCAGTGCCGTACGCACCGCGTCAGCGCATTGATCTCAAATGGCTTCGCAAGATACGATGGCACGCGCAGTTCCTCAGCCTTTCGCGCAGCGCAGGTTGCAGCCGTCATCAGAATGACCAGCGTCGATGGACTAATCACTCGCACCTGCTGTAAAAAAGGCTCAATTGTCAATCCGGGCATTGCACAATCAAGAAAAATGGCGTGCGGCGGCGTCTCCTTGATCAGCTCCAGCGCATGATCTCGTGAGGATGCCAGCATCACATTGCAGCCTTCCAATTCCAGCGCCATGGCGACCACATCCTGAATAGCGGCCTCATCATCGACCACAAGTATCGTGGGTTTTTCATTCTGATTCATTTTTATGGCCCTCCAGCTAGATAATTCCCGCATCTGCATTGCGAGAATGACGCAACTAGACGGCCATTGCCATATTTGCTCTAAACAATGCAACCATTGGGTTGCGCATTGAAAAGTCATTTTGCAGGCGCACTCTGCACTGCAAATCGGCGCGGAGGCGCCGCCACCGTCGTCCCGTCAGAGAAGGTCACGGTCCTGGCCGCGGAATCCATATTGTAAACAACGTACGTGCGCGTGGCGTCCTTTTTGAAAACTGCGTACAGCGGATAATCCGCCGTGATCTGGCGATCGACCTGCCCCATCACGTTCAGATTGTGAATCCAGTGATAGACATTCGCGCGCGAATTCCCGCCCTCAAGCGGAAAGCTGTCGGGCTTGGCATCGTATTGCCGGATTGCATCCTTCGGATCATGCAGCGCGCGGTACATGAAAATCTGGCAAGCCCATTCGTCCCAGTTCTCGCCTTTATTTTCCGAAACAAGCGCGTCGTAATTCTTGCGCGTGTACTCCGGATAATGCCCCAGATACAGCGAGCCGCCGTGGATCGGAAGCCAGTTGATCGCGTGCACCGCTTCGGGATTGGCCGTGAACCACGTCTCGTTCACGCTCTTGGCACCCCAGACCATCGTCACCACCGACGGCAAGTACGTCGCCGGCCGATGCCGGTTCTCCACATCGAACCAGTATTGATTGATCGCCTCCATCTCGGTCGTGAATAAATAAATGCCCAGGTCGCGGAGCTTGGTGTCGCCGATGGCCTGTCCAAAGAGGATGATTCCCGTCCACGCATTCATCGCTTCAGAAGATGATTCGTGATTGTTGCCGTCGAAGAAAACGCTTTTGCCCGACGCCCAGGAATGCCCGGCGTAAGGATCAAAGTTGCGTAAAAACGGGAAGAGCGGATCGGCGCGATCGGGACTGGCAATGTCGCGAATGAGCAGTCGCACCATCGCGCCCCAGTTTGCATTGCTGGCCCACGCCGGCTCATGACGCGCGACCTCGGCCGCGGCACGGAGGAAATATCCGTAATGGAAATGATGGTCGCTCAAATCGGTATCGCTGCCGTAGCTTGCCGGATATCCAATCAAAGTTCCCCAGTTTTTGTTGAAATAAAAACAGTCCTTCTTCTTCGGCGCGCTGAATGAATCGGTCGCCGTCAACCACTTCTCCAGCCGCAGCCGCAGTTCGGCGTAGAGCTGCTCTTTCGCATCTTTCGCGTCCACCTGCTCGGCGATGGGCACCAGAGTGGCCAGCCAGCCCAGCCGTTTTCCGCCCCAGTACGTATCCTTCATATCCGTCTCTTTTTTCACGACAGTGCTCTCAACAAGTTTCTTCAACGTCGCTTTATCGTACGTTCCCTTGTCGGGCAGCGACGGAAGTACGCCGGGAAACGCCATCTGTGTGGAGAAACCCATGCCGCGCAGCAGACGCATCTGCCCGCGCACGCTGGGGTAGACCGCCTCCATGAGTTTGTCCTTGGTGTGCAACCACTGGTGCGGATAAAGCGCAAACACGGTGGCGGTCTCTTCGCCTTCATAGGCCTTCGTCTTGACAGAGAATTTCGAAGTGACCAGCGCGCTCTTTTCGTCGTAGCTCCATTCCACCTGCGACCCCGTCACGTGCGCATAGCCGCTCTTTGAAAAAAGCTCCACCGTCTCCGGCGATTTATCCGGCAGTAGCGCCGCCGCGAAATAAGGCTTCCCTTTCATCTGGCAGGTGATCGTCTTCGATCCCACGCCGGTCCATGTGGAGCCCGCCGGCCCGAAGAACAGATACGGCTTGGTGTTGATCAACAGACCCAGCGTGGGCTTATCTGCTCCGCCGGCAAAAACAGTCGGTGTGTTTTCAAAGCTGAGCACCGCGTCGCCGCCCTCGATCAGAGCGTAAACAAACGGGCTGCCGTGCCCGAAGCTCACCTTCAGGCTCTTGGCATCGGCGTTGAACGCCGTCGTCACAAACCAATCGCTGGCGTCATGCAGCCGCGCGTCGACGAACTTTTCCTGAGCCGAATGTCCGAGCACAAAGTCATTCTTGCCCGCCGCCATCGCGCCAAAAATGCCGTTCTTTTGTACCGTCATCTTCTCCGGGAAATAAACGCGCATGCCGCCGGCCTCCGCGCGAAGGACCAGCGGATGCGCATACATGGGCTCGGAGAACGGCACCCAGGCCAGCGAACTCCACCAATCGCTCGTCGGCACCGCGCCTTTAAAATTCTCCGTTTTATAAATGAGCGGCTGCGGCTCCTTCACATTCGGCGGGCAGCGCGTCAAATAACTTCCCGCGCCCAGCACCTCAACGCCCTCGGCGCAGAATAACGAGAACTGAACGCCGCAGACCAGCACCGCAAGCCATAACAATCGCGAATTCAAAAATCGACTCCTTATAAAAGCAAACCCTTCGTTGCAGGCCGCCCGTTTTAATCCCAATCTTGGTGCGTTGCCAGCGCGGACGCAGGAGTGGCAGGCGGCGGGCAATACTAAGGTTACTTGCTTTTACAATCCCGTTACGCATTGAACGCCAGGCTCTCCGTCTTACACTTATGGCTGCACCTTTTAAGGAGGAGCGGGATATGAGCAGAAAAAAGAGCGATTACGGTCCGTCGCGGCGGCGCTTTCTGGGTTTCGGGCTCAGCGCGATCGTGCTGGGGCGGACGCTGAAAGCGGCCGACGAACCCGGCGCCGAATGTCCGGCTACCGGAGAGGACATTGAAGGCCCGTTCTGGCAGAAGGACGCGCCGTTCAAAAATAGACTCCGGCTCGAGAAACACGCCGCCGGCGAACCGCTTCGGGTCTCCGGAAAAGTGACGGGATTCCCCGGCTGCGCGCCGCTCAAGGATGCCGTGCTGGATGTCTGGCAGGCCGATCACGCCGGCAATTACGACAATGAAAAAGGCGAGTCCGCTAAATTCGAATTGCGCGGCCGCTTGAAGACCGACGACAAAGGCAATTACGAATTTGAGACCATCGTTCCCGGCGCCTACTCGATCGGCTTGGGCCGCTCGCGCCCCAAGCACATCCATTACAAGATCAGTTGCCCCGGCTACAAAGAACTGACCACGCAACTTTATTTCACCGGCGATCCCTTCCTCGCCAAAGACCCCTGGGCGAGCAAATCGCGCACGGTCGATCTGGTCAAACACGCCGACGCCGAAGAAATGAAAAAACTCGGGGTGAGCAAGCCGTTTTATACGGCCGTGTTTAATATCGTGTTGAAGAAAGCGTAAGTTCGTAGCGTAATCCTCTGGATTGCGAAGACGGGCCAAACGCGGTACGATGCCACGTATATTGAAGTGGAGAGAAATCGACGATGGGTTCACCTG
>Ga0105047_10004481_pt1 | contig 24277 bp, 20 predicted proteins | sample MAT04_FD_78384 | JGI IMG/M metagenome (GOLD analysis project Ga0105047, IMG submission 78384) | Freshwater microbial communities from Lake Fryxell liftoff mats and glacier meltwater in Antarctica - MAT-04 (megahit assembly) | ecosystem: Environmental > Aquatic > Freshwater > Ice > Liftoff...
GCGCGCCCTGCACAAGGGGCAAGCCGCGCTCTGGCAATATGGCGGCGGCATCATGGGAGAAGTGCGTCTGATCGAGAGAAACTTCGGCATCTATACGAGCTGACCCCGATCCTCGACGGGGGAGGTCAGCCTCAGTGCGTTTTTCGCAACAGAGCCCCACCCGCAGCCTCGGCCCGCATCCAACCCGTCTTGCGCCGCTCGTCGCCAAGCAGCCCATCCAGGAACAGCCCTGCCGATGCCGCTACGCGCTCCTGCGTGAATAATCCCCGCATCCGCGCCTTCAAATCACGTAGCGATGACGCCCAGAGCTCCAGTGTCGTCTCGATCGATGCACCCGCCATCCACGGCCTCCTGCCATGGACACCCACTGATTCAGAGTTTCAGAAAAGACGCGCCTGTAATGCTAGGACGCCGACTCATTGCGCCGCAACCAGATGCGGATTGGTCCGAGCTGGACGGATGCGAGGAAGTTGTCGTCTCGCTTGTCGTACCGGGTGGCGATGGCACGGAAGTGTTTAAGCTTGTTGAAGAAGCGCTCGACGAGGTTACGACATCGGTAGAGGAGCGGGCTGAACGCGGGGATGTGCTTTCGGTTCGGCATCGGCTTCACGCAGGCCCATGAACCAGGGTCTGCGAGCCGGGCGCGCGCGCATGGCATTGCTGTCATAGTGGACACGGTCGACAAATGATCTGCATTAACGGTGTCTATGGGTCAGCCCGGAAAGCGTCCGCCCAGTTCGAACCGATCTCCCGGATGATAGAGATAGGCGACCGACGCAACCCGCTGGTTGCTTGTCCAGATGCGGCGCATGATGAGCATGCAAGGTTCGCCCTGGCCCATTTGCAGGGCCTTTCGCACGGCAGGCTCGGGCATGGCGACTCTGACGGTCTGTTCAACTTCCACGAGCGGAATGCGGCTTGTCAAAAGATCTCGCACAGTCATTGCGGAGAGATCGATAACCAGAAAATCAGGAATAAACGTCGGCAGCACGTATCTTTCTTCATACTGGATCGGCTCTCCGTCCGACATATGGACGATGATAGCTTGGAAGAGTTTCAGCCCCGAGGAAATTTCGAACGGTCGACTGAGGAGTTCACAGGCGATGATTTCTCTTTGTCGCAACATCTTAGCGCTGTGCCGGTGCCCGCGACCGGCCACATCGGCCGCAATATCCTGAACACTTAGCGGATCCGACTTCAGCCGAGGGTCTGCCACAAACGTCCCGACTCCCGGCACACGCTGGAGGTATCCGTCCGCTGTCAATTCCCGCATGGCGCGATTGACGGTCATACGCGAAACGCCCACGAGTTCTGTCAACTCCTGTTCAGACGGAACCCGTGCCTTCGCTGGCAACTCGCCGGACTGGATGCGCTGCAGAACATAGTCCTTCACCCTGCGGTAAAGTGGGCCGATTTCGTCCAGGTCGAGGAAGCCACTGGCTCGCACATCTACAGCGTTGTTTTCGCCCATCTACCATGATCCCCAAGCTCATTTGGTCTTGTCACACACGGACCTAAGGAGCCTTGTGAACAAGAAGCCGCAACGCATAGCACAGGCGCGTACCTCTTGACAGTCATCTAGACCTGCCATACGTGGTATATACTGCCATAGCCAAGCTGCATGGTCGGTAAAATTTAAGGGGGAAATGATGATTTATGGCAAGTTGATACCGCCCGCGGTGAAGCCTCACACATTTAAGCTGTCGGCCTCGTGTACGGCGCTCGCGCTGATGACGGCCGTCGCGGTCAATCCTGTTGCCGCCCAGTCCGATACAACCCCGGCACGTGGATTCGATGATATCATTGTGACCGCCCAGAAGCGAGAACAATCGCTGCTCCAGATACCTTCGTCGATCAGCGTTAAGTCGGGAGACGAACTCGAGTTGGCCCGTGTCAACAATATCGATGATATTGCGCTTGTTGCTCCTAACATCCGGATGTTCAATCGGGCTGGGTCCGCGCTGGAGAACTACATTTCCATCCGCGGCGTTGTGACGCAGAATATTGGCTCGCCTGCAGTCAGCACCTTTATCGACGGCGTGCCTGTAGGTAGCCTGTTGCTGGACGGCGGCCTGTTCGACATCGAGCGGATCGAAGTGCTGCGCGGACCTGTTGGGACCCTGTACGGCAAGAGCAGCACGGCAGGTGCGGTCAACATCATAACCCGAACGGCGGGCGACACATGGCGCGGGCGCGTTGAGGGAAGCTATGGCCAGGATGGATATCTTGACATCACCGGTTCCGCGTCCGGCCCGCTTTCCGACACGCTCGGACTGTCGATTGCGGTGTTCAATCAGCAAAGCGATGGCTGGGAGACCAACAGTTTCAACGGCACAAAGGCCAATCCGTTCAACACCACATCGTTACGTGGCCGGCTGGAGTGGCAGCCTGGTGAAAAGACCAGTGTGTCGCTGGTCCTCGGCCATATTGACAACGAGACCTTCTCCTTCACACGCAGGGCGGCGGCGACGCCAAACTCAGCCCTCGCTCCGTATAGAAACGACCAGAGATCATTAACGTCGGTCACGTCATCATATGGAAGCATTACGATCAATCAAGAGCTTGGGCTTGGAAGTCTTATCGCTCTGGCCGCATTCAATGACTACAGTAACTTGCAACTGATAGATTTTGACTATTGTTGCCGTACAGCGCCGCCATTTAACTTTCGAGCACCAGCGAAAGGGGCCGATTACGCAGCCGAAGTTCGATGGCTAGTCACTAGCCCTGATTGGGTCGACTTTGTCGTCGGCGGTTTCTACGGAGGAGGCAAGGTTACGCAGGATTCAGACACCTTCGTACCGTTTAATAATCCCCTCCCCGCGTTGGTAAGCGAGTTTAGCGGCAGTAGCTATGCGTTGTTTGGCGAAGCAACGTTCAAGGTAAATACAATTGAACTGACTCTGGGTGGACGTCATGACTGGGACAGGAACAGCAGCAACGTCGGAACGCCCACATCCAGGTTCAAGAAGTTTCTGCCCAAGGCAGCGATTCGTTGGCAGCCGATCGAGGATTTGAGCGTCTATGCCCTGTACAGCACAGGCTACCGTGGCGGGGGGGCAAACCGGCCTGGCTCCGCTCCGGCTGACAAGTTGCAGTTTGGCCCAGAAACAGTCAAGAACTACGAAGTTGGGATGAAGGCCTCGGCCCTCGACGGAACATTAACTTTCTCCGGCGCTGTTTATCTTATGGATTTCACCGGTTTACAGGCACAAACGCGGATATTTACCGACAGCGGATTCATTGAGTTTACTGATAACAATGGATCAGCCCGTAACAAGGGGGTGGAGGCTGAGGTCGTTGTTCGTCCTGTTGATAGCCTCTCCGTTGGGATCGGCTTTGGCTACAATGATTTCCGTTATACTGATTTCACCAACAGCGGTGTCGTTCTCGACGGCAAGAAAGTCCTGAACTCCACGGACCTGTCTGGCCTCGTCAATGTCAGCTATGAGACCCCGGTGTCAGATACGTGGCGCGTCTACACTCGCGGCGACCTGTCGCTAACCGGGCCTATCGTATTTGATCGTGACAATGTGTTTGTGCAGAGCAGCTATGTGCTTGCCAACCTTCGACTTGGGGTGAAATCTGACAAGCTGGACTTTTCCTTCTGGGCTAAAAACATCTTCGATGAGACGTATCTGATCGAGTTCGCGCCAGGCGGCGTCCGTGTTGGAACTGATATTGGCGGCATCACCGGGCGCACCAACGGCGGAACACGCGGTACGCCGCGGCAGATTGGGGGAACAATTGGTTTCCGCTTCTGACAGCATGATGGATGCGGGCCGCTCCCAGACGAGCGGCCCGACCGTCACTCGCAGATTCTTCGGATTGGGAGTGGTAGCGGCCAGCCTGTCGGTTTCAAAGGCTGCGGCCGCCGCCAGGAACATAGTTGCGAAGGGACCGGGAAATGCCTCTGAAATATGGAGTATGGTGCGCGGTGCCTTCGATCTTGATCAACGTTACACCAACCTGAGTGCGGGGTCGTCAAGCCCTGCACCAGTGACCGCGCAACGCCGCGTTGCGGAGACGCTGGCGCAGGTGCATTCCGCGCCGACGTTATATTTTCGGCTTCATGAAGGTTCGGACAAGCGAGTTCTGAAGGCTCGTCTGGCCAGAATGATCGGTGCCTCGCCGGAAGAGATCGTCATCACCCGAAACGCGACCGAAGGGCTGATGACGGTTATCTTCGGTCTCGACCTCAAGGCTGGCGACGAGGTGATTACCACCAGTCAGGATTATGCTACTGTAATTGCGGCGTGGAAGCAGCGCGAGCAACGCGACGGCATCCAGGTAAAGATCGTCAACCTCCCGTTTCGAGCAGAAAGCCATCGTCAGACTGTTGACCTCATTCGCAGCGCTATCACACCCAAAACACGGGTCATTTCTGTATGCCACATTCTGTCCACCAGTGGTCAGATCATGCCGGTGGACGAGATTGCGGCGCTTGCCAAAGCAAACGGCATCGAACTGTTGGTAGATGCAGCGCACAGCCTGGCGCAGATACCGGTCAACGTGGATAGTCTCGGCGCTGACTATCTAATGGCGTCACTACACAAATGGCTCTGCGCTCCGCATGGTGCCGGCGTTCTCTACGTCCGGAAGTCGCGGATTGCCCAACTTTGGCCGTTGCTTGCCAGCGACTCGCATATGCCCCGCTCCGAGGACATCGGGAAGCTGGAATCGATAGGAACGGCGCCGCCGGTCTGGGTTGGCGCTCATGCCGCGCTCGATCTGCACGAGGCGATCGGTCAATCGCGCCGGACGGCCCGCATGCAGTGGCTGAAGGAATATTGGACGGAGCGGCTCGCCCGGATTCCCGGGATCGCAATCCATTCCAGACTCGAGCCTGTACATAGCTGCGGTATGGCGCGTTTTTCCGCCGACGGGTTTGAAGATCTTGCACTGGCACGCAGCTTCCGGCTGGATCACCAGCTTCTGGTCGGGGCCACAACACCGGCCGCCAACCGCTTGTACGGTGGCCATCCGGGTGTGCGCGGAATTGCTGTGGATACCCCAGTATTTGTGTCGACCGAGGATCTCGACAGGCTAATTGACACCGTGAAGCTCGTCACGCGCGGCAAGGCTTCCTGATGCTGCTCGACAGACGCGCTGCTCTGATGGCGGGTATGGCGGCTGCCTTGCCCACCACGTCGGGTTTGGCAGCCGTGGCTGAGGCCCGCAGATTCGACATTTCGCTCGCCGAATGGTCACTGCACCGGTCCATCCAGTCCGGCGCAATTAAGCACCTGGACGTTGCGCAGATCGCGCGTCGGCAATTCGGCATCGATGCTGTCGAACATGTTTCCGAACTGTGGGGCGCCCCCGTTTCCGACCGGGTTTACCGTCGCGAACTCGCCCGGCGCCTCGACGGCGAGGGTGTAAAAAGCCTTCTGATCATGCGCGGGCACGACCAGATCCTGGGGCACCAAGATGCAGAGATCCGCAAAGTCGCGGTGGCCGATCATCTTCAATGGCTTGATGTCGCCGCAGAAATGGGATGCCATTCCCTTCGTGTTTTTGCCCTGTCTACCGGGCCAAGCTTGCTGCAGCGGATGCAGACAACAGCGGAGTCGCTCGGAAAGCTTTGCGCGGCGGCAGCGGAACGAAAACTGTCCATCCTGATCGAGAATCATAATGGCAACAGCTCGAACGTGGAGTGGCTGCTGGGTCTGATCGCAATGACCGACGCACCCAATCTCGGGACCTTGCCCGATTTTGGAAATTGGAACATCGGTGACCAGAGTTTCGAGATTCGGCGCGACGCCTACGCCGGCGTTGCGGCGTTGATGCCGTTTGCACGCGGCGTCAGTGCGAAGTCCTTCGCGTTTGACAGCCTGGGACAGGAGACCAGCATTGACTATGCACGGATGATGCAGGTCGTGCTGGGTACTGGTTTTAGGGGGCATGTCGGCATCGAATATGAAGGCGCTTCGCCCGACGAGATCAGGGGCATTCGCGCAACTAGTGCTCTGCTGCTCGCGAACCGGGAGAGTGCGGAAAACCACCGGCCATGACGTGGGGGGTTCCAGGCATGACGCGCCGCGAGGCGCTGGCCGCTGCCATCCTTGCGGCACCACTTCTGCAAAGTTGCTCCAATTCCAATAGCGATTTCGCGGCGGTTGACATCGCCACGCAGCGGCGGTTGGCCGGTCTGGTCGCAGATGCCGCCATCCCGCGAACGGATACGCCCGGGGCAACCAACTCCGGCGCGGCAGAATTCATGCTCAAGGCCATTGAGGACCTGCTGCCGGCGGTCTCACGCCGGGGATGGCATGCCGGACTGCAAGCTCTCGATGCGGCACTGCGCACCGATGTCACCGACACCATCGAGTCGCTCACCCGCATCGAACTCGACGCAGCCGGCACCCTCGCCGGCGCGGTGCTGGCCTGCCTGAAACAATTGGCCGTTCTGGCCTGCTGCACATCGGAAGCGTTCGTCCTTGCCCACTTTGTCTATGATCCGGTTCCGGGCGACTACAAACCGGTGATCCTTTCGGCCGCAGACCGCACAACCTATCTCAGCTTCGGGTCTCCGGCGCTGGATAGGGTGCGGGCGTTTGGCAACTGACGCCCATGTTCGACGTGGTTGTCGTGGGGTCGGGCATCAGCGGCGGCTGGGCCGCCAAGACGTTGACCGAGGCTGGGCTTAAAACACTGATGGTAGAGCGCGGCCCGGCCGTCGTACACGGCGCGGGATATGTTACCGAAAACAAGGAGCCGTGGGATTTTCCCTGGCGTGGCGCGCAGGGTTCAGCCGAGCTCAGGCAAGCATTCGGGGCAAGCTATTCGGGCGAAATTAGCGAGGCAAATCGCCACTTCTTCGCAACGCAGGCAAGCGCCCCCTTTCGTACACCGGCCGGGCAGCCGTTCCACTGGATAAGAGGGCATCAGCTTGGCGGACGTTCGCTGACCTGGGGCCGAGGTGTACCCCGCTGGTCGCCTGCAGATTTCGGGGCGAATGCCAAAGATGGGCACGGCACAGCCTGGCCCGTCACCTATGCCGACATCGCACCCTGGTATGATCTGGTTGAAACTTTCATAGGGGTGAGCGGCGCGCGCGACGGCCTTGCGCATTGGCCCGATGGCATCTTTCAGCCGCCTTTTGCCTTGAACGCCATGGAAGAGCATCTCCGCGCGAGCATCCAGACAAGGTTTCCCGACCGCCGTTTGATCGCCCCGCGGCTTGCCAACCTCACACAGCCGATCGGCACCAGAGGAACCTGCCAGGCGCGCGACCAGTGCAGCAGGGGATGCAGCTATGGCGCCTATTTCAGCACACAGAGTTCCACCCTTCCGGCTGCGGAGGCGACGGGCAGGCTGATGGTGCAGACGGACACGATCGCTGAAAAGCTTTTGACTAACGAACGCGGAGACCGCGTCACCGGCCTTGTCTGTATCGATACGCGAACGGGCGCGCGCACCGTGGTGAACGCGAGATCCTTTGTACTGGCTGCGTCGGCCTTCTCCAGCGTGCATCTGCTTCTGAACAGCCGAAGCAGTGCGCACCCGGAAGGTCTTGGCGGCAACAACCGTCAGCTCGGCAGACATGTGATGGACCATGCGATGTGCAGCTCGGCATCCGGCGTTCACCAGGGCTTGCAGGACGACTACTATCGCGGGCGGCGGCCGATTGGGACAGTTCTGCCGCGGTTCCAGAATCTGAGCGGCCAAACCGAAGATTTTACGCGCGGCTATTTCTATTCGGTGGCTACCTGGCGCGCAGGATGGTCTGCTGCGCTCGACCGACCAGGGTTCGGCGCGCAGTTCAAAGCAAGTTTGGGTAAGCCGGGACCCTGGAAGTCCAGCTTTCTGGCCTTTGGCGAATGCCTCCCCAATACCGAAAACAGGATCACGCTTGGGCACGAGTCAGACCGTTTCGGCACGCCGCTTCTGAAAATTCAGATGCGGTTTGGCGAAAATGAAGAGCGCATGATGCGTCATGCGCGGCGAGAGGCCAAGGCAATGCTAATCGCTGCCGGCTTTGCGCCTATTGCCGAAAGCGAAATCCCGGAGTCGCCCGGCATGGCCGTGCATGAAATGGGAGGAGCGCGCATGGGTTTCGATCCGCGCACGTCGATCACGAACGCCAGGTCCCGCCTTCATGCTGCAAACAATGTCGCAATTGTCGATGGCGCCGTGATGGCGTCTTCGGCCTGCCAGAATCCGTCGCTCACCTACATGGCGCTCGCGGCCCGCGCCTGCACCTATCTCGCCCTCGATGTGAAGGAAGGGCGGTTTGCTTGAGTGCATGCGCCGGTTTAGAGATCGACAGCGCAACCCTCGCGCATCGACCGATCGGCGGCCAGCACGATTTCAAGCGACTGCAGATCGCACTTCAGATGCGGCTCGGCGTCGCCATTTTCCACGATGAGCCGGTACACATGGGCCTGCTCGAGTGCACAGAGGCCGAGATGGCCTGGTTCGTCCATGGCCATATCGATGCTCGATTGCCCAGTGCCGGCGGCTGGACAAAGCCGTAGCACAGACGCAGAGACATGCCCTTCCAGATCGGCTGGGTCGCGCGCAGCCCCTTCCATCAGCGAGACGGAGCCCCGCCCACCCATTACGTCCTTTACGAAATGCGCGGTTTCAGAAATCATTGGTCCCCAGCCGGCTTCGTACCAGCCAACCGAGCCGCATTCGAACAGCAGTTGCAGATGGCTGTAATTGACGCTGTCCGGTGCAATTTCCTGGCTCAGACGTACGCCCATTCCGCGAACCTGCACCGGCCGTGTTTGCGCGATTTCAAGCATCACGTCGACATAGTGAACACCACAATCTACGGTCGGGGACGTCGTGCGCAGAAGCTTTCGGTGGATATCCCAGGCGGATCCGCTCGAACGCTGATTGAGGTTCATGCGCATTACGAACGGCGGCCCGAGGCGTTTTGCTTCATCGATCAGCGCAATCCAGGCTGGATGGTGACGAAGGATGTGGCCACTGACTAACTTTACACCTGCCAGACGAGCTGCCTCCACGAGCGCATTAGCCTCGGTTAGCGTTAGAGCCATTGGCTTCTCGACGAACACATGGGCCCCGGCGGCAATCGCGCGATGCGCGATCGGGGCATGGCTCTCGGCATGCGTGCACACAGCCACAAGATCGGGCTTCAGCGACAGCGCTGCAGCAAGCTCTAGCCGTGGATAACCTGTCAGTTCCGCGTCCAGCTGAACCGGATTGCGGATGATCAGGCCGACAATGTCGAAATCCTTGCTGCGATGATAGGCGAGCGCATGCGACTGGCCCATCTGCCCCAGCCCGACGACAACTACCCGGAGGCGGCGGCTTTCCGATCCCACCACTTAGCGAGGCACCAGTTGAAGGATGTTCCAGCCAGGCGCTGGACCGGCAGGCGCGGGACCGATGGGCGCCAGCTCCCCAGACAGCCACGTCTGCCGCAAATCATTATAGTGCGGCGACAGCGGATGCCCGGACTGGCCAGACGATATGCTGAAACCAGAGCGGTCGAGATCGGCCAGATCATAGACGGCCCGATATGTGGGACCGACATTTGCATCAAAGCGTGGGCTCTCTCCATAACCGAAATAAGCCACATTCAATGTGACCTGCCCGCCGGAAATTTCTGGTGTCTGGTTGAACAGGGCTGCTTCCGCTGAGTCACGCGAAAAAAGCGGGTGTATAAAGAGTGCCCTATGCGCCTTTCCCCAAGTCCAGCCTTGTCGATCGGCACCATAGGTTTGTGACAGGTCCTCGAGAGAGGCAACGTACGCTGCATTCACAATGTCGCGGCATGTCTCGACCGGAGCTGTGCGGATGTCGTCGCACCAGCGTTCCAGCCCACCAACGCCAGCCAGCGCGGGAAACATCAGCCCGGATCGCACGCGCCAGCCGCTGGCGAAGCTGTCGCCCAGCTCATCGGCGTATGTCGCCCGCGTAACATGGCGAACCCAGTTGGCCATGATCAACGCCGGTCGGGAACTTGTCTGCATCTGGCCATCCCACTGAGCCAGCTCGGCAACAATAGCCGGTTCGATGCCTGGCTTCAGCAGTGGCAACATCAGGTCGCGGAACCTGAGGTCCAGATCCGAGTGGACATCAAGCAGCATTGCGCGCATATCTTCCGGACTGAACGTCCGGTCATTGGCGAGCAGGGTCGTAATCCGCTCAAAACGGAAATTGGGAATTGCGTCTGGGAATGCGGCGGGCTGAAATCCCGGCGGGGTCGTCTTTTGATTGGCCGTACCGAGCCAGCCGGACGGTGGATTGACAGTCTCCGGCATCCGGCTTTCCGGCACGAGCCCCGTCCAGACATCCTTTCCATGCCATCCGACGGCTGGAACAAGGCCGTAGGTTTCGCTGCTCTTTGCGCGAACCGGAACGCTGCCAGCCGCCCGGAAGCTGATCGTTCCGGCCGTGTCGGCATAGACAATGTTGAGTTGCGGACCGACATAACCTGCAAGCGCTGCACGAAACTGGGTCCAGTTGCGGGCGCGCCCCATTCCCATCAGCGCCGGCCAGGTTCCATCATCTGCCGAGAAGCCGACCCACCGGACTGCCATGACATGATCGGCACCGATCTGCATGGAAAGAGAAGGGAAGAGGTCGGAAATGACAGGCCCGTCGGGCGTGGTTCTGATTGTAAGTTGTACAGAGGGTTCGCCCTTGACGTCAATCTGTTCGACGCGACTGTTGATCACCGCGTCACCGTCGGGTCTCTGGATGCGGTCCAATTTGCCAGCCACAAGCTTCTCGAGGACCAGATCCTGGGCGTCAGGAGCCATGCTGGTGAACGACCAGGCGAGCGTGCGATTTCGCCCGATCCGGATAGAAGGACCCCCCGGCATCGTGGCACCCACCAAGGGTTCGCCAGCGACGTCTATCCGGGCAAGATAATAGTTGGACACGTGTGAAAGTGGTAGATGCGGATCATTGGCCAGTATCGGTTTGCCGGTTGATGAGCGCGCCCCAGAGATTGCCCAGTTATTCGAACCCAGCGCTTCCTCATGCTGCTTGACGTGATTACCGGTTACGGGACCATGCCGGGCGATGGGCCCATAGATGGCATCAAGATCCAGCATCGTGGGCAGATCTTCGTCTTTGTTGACTTGGTTCAACTCAAATATCTGGCGAGACGTAAGCTGCTTTTGTCCGCCGAACCGTTCCAGTTCCGTACCCCAGTTTTTCCCGAGATCCCAAGCCAACCATTTCATCAGCAGCAGCGAGTGCCAGCCCTCCCACGGATCCGCCTGGTAGTTCAGCATCACGAACTCAGGCGGCAAGTTACCGGCCTGCTGGACGATTGCCGCATTCACGCCGTCGGCATAGGCATCGACCACGGCACGCGAATGGGCTTCCAGGCGCGCATATTCTTGCTTCACCGCTGCTTCCAACCCGAGTGTTCGATAGTAGCGGTCAGAATTTAAATGCGCCGGCCCCGCAACGGCAGCAAGTCGGCCGCCGGCCACCCGCCGGATATAATCCATCTGCCAGAGCCGGTCCTGGCCATGCACAAAACCGAGCCCGAAAGCGCCATCCTTCTCAGAGCGCGCGACGATACGGGGGATGCCGTATCGGTCCCGGGCTATGGTAACCGGCGCTCCCAGCCCAGCCATCTTGAGCGACCCCGTCAACTGCGGCAGCGACGCGGCGTGGCCTGTTGCGAACGCAGGGCCTGCCACGGTTCCGAGCAATATGATGGCTAGAAGTGCTCGCATGGGAGATCCTGACGTATGAATAGGAATGAAACGTTGTAAAGGCGATGAAATCACGGCGTTGCTGACGCTGTTTTCCGCGTTGGCAGCAGATTTTCCAACGACTCGGCGAGGTTCATTAACTGTGCGTCAGAGCCCGGTGCGCCCAGAAGTGCAATTCCGAAATGTGTTGGCAGACGCCCGAACACGCCCGCAGGGATCGCCACATGCGGTGCGCCCGATACTGCGCTGAGCGCACAGTTGCCCAGCGGATAGCGCATATCTTCCCTTCGGGGTGCCTCGACCAGATTGGTCGGGTAGAGAAGAGCGCTCACGCCATGGTGTTTCAGCGTGCGCGAAATGCCCTTCACCAGTTTTGCCCTGGCGGCCGCAAAAGCCTTTGGATCACCCGATCCCTTCGCTATGTCTCCAGCCAGCATGCGCAGGAAATTTCGCGAATATGGCACCATCCGGCCCGGCTCCGCAGCTTCGGCAAGGTCTCCATAACTGCGTAGCCCAGACCCGGTGACACCATTGAGGTAAGTTCGCATGCCGCTGTCTGCATCGGCCGCCGGATAGGTCGCGAACCCGGAATCGGCCAAAGTCGATAGCAATGCGCTATCGATTATCACGATCCTGGCCCCGGCTGCCTCCAGCTTGTTGAGAACTGCCGCAAAAGCTGGGCGCAGTGCCTCGGCGTCGGGCCACATCCCATTGAGACCGCTCAGAACAGCAATGCGCTGACCTCGAACCGAATTGACGCTCGGGCTGGCAGACGGACGTCCGCCCGCAAGTACATCGTTTACCAACCGCACGTCGGCCACGGATTTCGCCATGGTCCCCGCAACGTCCATGGCAGGGAACACAGGCAGAACCCCCTGCATGGGAATGCGGCCATGCGTGGGCCTTGCAGTCGCAAGGCCGTTGTAACCAGCGGGATTGGTAAGCGAATCGCAGGTGTCGGTCCCGATTGCCGCAACCGCGAGATCAGCCGCGACTGCGACTGCGCTCCCCGAGCTTGAGCCGCCCGTTCGACGGTCCAGTGCGAACACATTGCGGGACTGGCCGCCCAGCGTCGATTCACCGAACCCACCCAAAGCCAGATCATCGAGATTCGCTTTGCCGATCAAGATGGCGTCGGCAGCCTCCAGACGGCTGACCAATTCGGCACTGCGCTTGGGCATGGAGCGCGCAAGGATCGGCGTGCCTGCGGTCGTGGGATGACCGGCCATGTCGATGTTGTCCTTGATGGCAATCACCGCTCCGAAAAGTGGACCCATCTGCCGTCCACTGCGGGCGGCCTCATCAAGAGCACCGGCGCGGGCCAACGACCCGGCACGATCGACCGACAGGTATGCAGCGAGCGCAGGGCCCTGTCGGTCATAGGCCTGGATACGGTCGAGATACTGTTGAACGACCGCAGAAAGCGTGGTCTGTCCGCCAATGATTGCAGTGCGAGTTCCCGCGATATCGGCACCAACAACCGAAAATGGTGCAGGTGCCGGTTTTCCCGGTTTCCAGTTCACAATCAACTTGCGCTCGGCCTCGTCGATCCCATCCAGAAGCGGCGTTTCGGCCAAAACCCTGGCGTGCGCCTTCAACCGGCTTGTAGCGGCGGGCAATCCAAGAGCCCTGGCTTCCGTCAGGGGCATACGCCCGACGAAAGTCAGGAGCTTCGCTGTTTCGCCTGGGGCCAGAACCAGGTGATGAACGGCAGCAACGTAACCTGGATCCCGTTTGCCGGTCCAAGCGGTTAGCTGTGGCGCCGACGGATCGGCAAATTCCGGTTTGGTCCGACCGCCATCGCCCGCAAAAACCGCAAAGGATGGCGCAAACCACGCGATTTCCTGCGCTGCTGTGCCATCCTTGGCATCTGGTCGACCCACGGTCGCCGCCACAAGCCAGCTATCGCCCTGCTCAAGCGCGGCGTCACCGCTGGACGTGGCGAGGATACGGGGGCGAGCGGAAATCCGTTCAGCCCGATGAACACCGAAGCCCCCTGCAATCGCAATCTCGATCTCGAGCGATTTGCCCGTGAAGTTCGTAAAACTGTCCAGATAGCGTAGCAGGTCCGCATCACCGACTGACTGGATGTGCCGCGAAGATGCTACGCCATGCCAGATTGCAGGCGTAGCTGTAGCCCAGGCGTCCGGACCTGCTTGCATGAACGATGCCCAGGTCAGTCGCTCTTCGCGCCAGTCTTTGTCGCCTCCGTCTCGCACGCGCAGGATTATGTAGCCATAACCGTTGAAAGGCCGGTCAGCACCACCGGCCCGCAGGGCGCCATTGGCAGGGGCGCCTGAAAGCCCGACATCCGGATCCCAGCCTGGCACAGGTTGGCCCAGAACCGCAGACGCAAAGCCCAACGCAGGAAGAATTGCCAGCAGATGGCGGCGCATATTACGCACGGGTAGGGGCCTCCGGGTCGATGCGGGTGGAACGCGGAAGCAAGGCAAGACTGGCGATTGCCCCACCCAGCATGACCAGAACGAGCCAAGGATAGACGCTGAGCGCCCCAAGTTCGGATGCCGTCGCGCCGACGCTACCCGCCAGTGTCTTGCCGATCGCAAGTGTCAGCAGCCAAGCGCCGAGAAAAGTGGCGCGCAAGGCTGGCGGCGCGTATCGGTAGACAAGCGCATAAGTGCTCGGCCACAGGATCAATTCAGCCAAGGCTGTCAATGCGAAGATGGCCAACGCCCAGCCTACGGCAACTTTGCCACCTTCGCCGGCCAAAGCCGCACCGGCAATACCGGCGCATTGGGCCAAAGCGCACAGCAGAAACCCGATCGCGAACGTCCAGGCAGGCGCAATGCCTAGGCCACCATTCATTCGCGCCAGCATCGCGGCGATAATGGGCGTTCCGATCACCAGAATCAGCGTTCCCAGCGAAAGGAACCACGAAGACGGGATCGTGAACTGTCCAACTGTGCGATCGACCGAACTTTCCACGAAAAGATACCAGAAGCCCTCAAACTGGAACCATCCGACGGCGAAAATCGATGCAAGAACAGCCGCAATAGCCAATGGCTTGAGGCCAGACCATTCGTCAGCAGACAATCTGTAAGCCGAAACATCGCGTCCGCTCAAAGCAGCGGGTTGCTTGCCTCGCTCGCCAAGAAGTCGCTGGGCAAGCGCGCCATACAATCCCAGCGCGACCAGCATGCCGACACCGGCGGCGCCGAACGCCGCATGCCATCCGTACTTTTGAGCAACGAGTCCCACTACGAGCGTCGATGCGAGGGCGCCTGCGTTGATCGCGCTGTAATACAAGCCATAGCCGACCTGAATGCGCGGATCGTCTTTTGCAAACAGTTCCCCAATGAGGGCGATGAGCGGCGTTTTGAAGACGGCATTTCCGGCCATCACCAATGCCAGTGCTGCGAAGATGATGATTTCGGTATTTACAAATGCGGCAGTCGCCAGAAGAATATGTCCGGCCGCCATTATCGCAGCACCGATCCCGATTGCCCGCCGATAGCCAAGCCTCCGGTCTGCCAGCCATCCACCCGCAAGTGGAAGCGCGAAACCCAGGCCGCCATAAAGTCCGAAGAACGTCAGGGCAGCGCCATCCGACCAGCCAAGGCCGCCGGTACTCGGGTCGGCCGTGAGGAACAGCGGAAGGATTGCGAGCATTCCATAATAGCTGAAGCGCTCCCAGAAATCGATAGAGACCAGCAGAAACAGGCCTGGAGGATAGGCCGCCAGCCGATTTGCGGTGTCTAGAGCGGGTGGCGTCAAACCCGCGGATCCAGGCCCAGAATCGTCCGCGCAGCAGATGGGGTCGCCACGCGGTGCCCCAGCACCTCGATCAGCGTCCGCGCTCGCTCGACGAGTTGGGCATTCGTCGCGAAAACGCCATGTTCCAGATAGAGATTGTCTTCCAGGCCGACACGCACATGCCCGCCCAGCAGGATGGATTGCGCAGCGATCTGCATTTGCGCCCTGGCAACGCCCATTGCGGTCCACACTGCATCCAGCGGCAACAGGGATTTCAGGTAAGCCACTGTTTCTGGGGTGGCCGGGGCGTTCCACTTCACACCCAGCACGAACTGGACCATCGGCGGGCCTGCAACCAGGCCCTCGTCGATGAGGTGCCGTGCGAACATCGCATCGCCTGCCTCGAAACACTCCAGTTCCGGCTTGATCCCCAGCTCTCTCGCTTCGATAGCCATGGCACGCGTAGTGCGGGTGGTGTTGATGTAGATGCCATCGCTCGCCCCCGGAACCGGTTGATTGGAGGTGGTCAGGTCAATCGACATGATATCCGGCCGACAAAGCCGCGCATGCGCCATTCTTTCGTGGGAATTGGCAAGGTCGCTGGCAGGCCCTGGCCGGTTTTCATCTGCCTCGTCAGGCAGGAAGTCGCCGCCCACGCCGCCCGTCAGGTTCAGGATGACATCAACACCCGAATCACGCACCAGATCTGTCAACCGCCGGAAAAGGCCGGGATCGCGTGAATGGAGACCGGTTTCCGGATCCCGGACATGGCAATGGACGATAGCGGCACCCGCCTGGGCAGCGTCGACCGCTGCCTGTGCGATCTGCTCTGGCGTGACAGGATAGACAAGGTCTGCGGGATAACGCGGGTTGACCGGCGCTGCGCCGGTGACGGCACAGGTAATGATGATGTCGCGGCTCAATTTTTACTCTCCACGGTAGCACGGTGTTGGCGCAGTCGGCGCAGGTTCGCATCGCGCCAAGCCTGGCGCTCCGCCACGTCGTTGCCGCCACTCGCTCGTAGGGCGTTGTCGATCTCGGCAACGAGTTCGGGCGAAATCGTCACATCACGGGCAAGGCTCGTGAATGCTTCGGTGTAAAAGCGGGCGAACTTCGCCATATAGTCTGCAAAGCCGCCGTCGGCATTCAGGTGTGCGGTTTCTAACGGGCCCATGAAGCTCCAGCGAAGACCAAGGCCATGTTTCATCACGCGGTCCAGATCATCGGGGGATACGTATCCGTCCCTGACGAGCGCCAGGCTTTCCGACAGTACCGCAGCCTGCAAGCGATTCAAGATGAAGGAGGGTATCTCCTTGCGAACGAGAATCGGAACCTGGCCGAGCGCCTCCATGAAGAGGGTGACGCGTTCCAGCGTTCCCGCACTGGTCGATGGTGAAGGGCACAGCTCGGTCAACGGGACCAGGTGGGGCGGATTTGTGGGATGCACCACCAGGCACCGCTCAGCGATGGGAAGGCCCTCGAGAAAACTGGACCCCACAAAACTCGACGTCGAAGACCCGTAAAGGCACCTGCCTCCTGCCGGATCGAGCTGCGCCATGGCTTCAAAGAGTGCCCGCTTCAGCGGAAGGTTTTCCGGACTATTTTCCTGGACATAGTCGGCGCCTGCGAGGGCTGCTGCGAGCGATCCCACAGGAACGATCGTGCCGACACGGTCCGGGCTGACCGCCTCGGCCTCAAGCTGCCGAGCTATGGTGTCGGAAGCCGAATCTGTTGTCGCCCTGTCAGGGTCATAGAGGGCCACAGTGCATCCCGCCCGGGCAAATGCGACAGCCCATGACCGGCCGACCGCACCCAGCCCGACACACGCAACCTGTCCTATATCCACGATCATCTCCCCTCGTTCGCACCATAGCGGTTGCACAATCCGATACAAGCCGGTATATACCGCATCTGCTGGAGGGCGGAGATTAGGGGAGAGACTGGGGTGGCTGCAACCAAGCAGATTCAAGCGGACATTGATGCCACACCTTTCGCGAAGTTCCTTTCAATCAAGGTCGTCGGGTGGGATGCGGGCGCGCAAGTCCTGAAGCTTACAATGCCAATGCAGGACAATCTGGGTGGCGGCGCAGCGGATGGACATATGCATGGCGGCGTCGTGGGTGCGTTCATCGATACCGCAGCCACATTTGCTGTAATAGCAGCCGGAAGTTCTTGCGTAACAGCCAACTATCGGACCGATCTTGTCCGGCCTGTCGTCGGCTCCGGGCTCTCGGCTGTCGCGTCTGTCCGCCGACTGGGCCGGACGCTGGCCATTGCCGACGTTGATGTATTTACGGACGACGGCAAGCTGGCGGCCGTTGGCCGGGCCACCTTCTTCGTAACCAAATCCGGAAAGGGCTTCGTTTGATTGACCATATATTGTGGGCATGCCCTGACCTCGACCTTGCCATAAAAACCTTTCACGATCTGAGTGGCGTTCAGCCGGCTTTTGGTGGCGCACATGCAAAGGGTGGCACGTGGAACGCCCTAGTCGCGCTTGGCAGCGGCAAGTACCTGGAAATCATCGCGCCTAACCCTTCCCAGCCGGAGGCCGATGCATGGCGCGATCATTTCATGACATTGGAAAAGCCAAAGCTTTTCACCTTCTGTGTCGCCCCCGAGGGCGGTGTCGGCGACTTGCCCACGCGCATGGCAGCGGCCGGTCTTACGGGCGCTGGTCCGGTTGCCGACGGCCGCAAGCGGCCCGACGGCACGATGCTGACGTGGAACCTGTATTTTCCCGATCCTGTCGACGACCTGCCAATCCCCTTCTTCATCGAATGGACATCTCCCGAGCATCCGTCCCATAGCTCGCCCGCGGGATGTTCGCTTGAGCAATTGACTATCATTCATCCGCATGCGGACCGCCTTCGCGAGATATACAGGCTGCTGGCAGTGGATGTTGCGGTTGTTTCCGGGCTTGAGGCGGCCATCATCGCCGATCTGATGACCCCTGCGGGCCCTGTCAGGCTGACATGAATCGTCTGGCCGCACTCTCCGCGCCATCGGTCTTGGGCCAATCTCATGGTGATGGCGATGGCGATGGCGAATTTGCCGGGACTTACGCCGAAGCAAGGGATCGATTTCGGCGCAGGGCCGCGGAAGTGGGTGCGCGATTGGCAAGTCACCCACATCCCGCAGACCCTGATCTCGCCTGTGATGTGGCGACCCTTGGCGATCCCGCAGCGCCCACGAAGATCGTGATAAGCTCCGGAGTGCATGGGGTAGAAGGTTTTGCCGGTTCTGCCGTTCAGGCAGCCTGGCTGAAACATGCCAGGTCCGCCACACTGCCGGCCGGGCTGAACGTAGTTCTGGTTCATGCTATCAATCCGTGGGCTTTCGCGCACGCCACACGAACAGACGAACGTAACGTCGATGTAAATCGCAATCTGATCGACCACGCGCAAAAGCCCGATCCTAACTCCGACTATTCCGCCCTGGTACATCTGTTTCATTGCCGGACCTGGACGGCCGACGAAAATTTGGTAGCTTACAGGGCGCTTCAGGCGTTGCAGCAATCGGCCGACGGGGCCAGATCCGCGGCGGCGATGGCAGCCGGGCAATCATCCCATCCAGACGGGCTTTATTATCAGGGAGATGCACCCAGCTGGTCGTCGGAGGTCCTGAATACAGTCCTTATTGAGGTGCTGCCCGCAGCGCAAACGCTTGTCTGGATCGACTTGCACACAGGCGTAGGAGATTTCGGCGAGATCGTATCCATCGATTTCAGCCCGCCGGCGGCTTCCGGTGGCGTTGGCAGCCGGCCCTGGCTTTCAGCAGTTCCCATCACCGCTGCAGACAGCGCATTCGGTATTGGCGGCGTCCCGCCGTACCGGGGGGTCGTCGCCCGGCATGTGGGGCAAAGGGCGGCCGACATAGGCGTAAAGGCTGCTTGCTTCGTCGTGGAATTCGGCACTGTCGACGACTTCACGATGTTCAGGGCCGATCGACTTGACCGATGGCTTCGATACGAAGGCCGGCTCGACCCGAGACATGACGCTCTCCGTCGTGAGTATCGGGACGCTTATGTTCCTCCCTCGCCCACCTGGCGAGAATTCGTGGTGCGGCAAGGGGTGGCGCTGCTCGCAGGCGCAATTTTCGAGGCAGGTGATGCCTATGTCACGGGTTCGGAACAGTCGGGATGTGTTGAATGAGAGCTGCCTTTTACACCGCCCACGGGGATCTTGACCAGTTGCGACTGGGCACACTGCCGGATCCTGTGCTGGAAGCCGGCGACGTTCTTGTGCGCGTTCGTGCCGCAGCCTTGAACGGCTTCGACCCGATGATGCTGGCGGGATCCACCACATTGCAAACGCCCTTTCCCATGATACCTTGCGGAGATTGTGCCGGCGAGATCGCAGCCCTGGGGCCCGGCGTCGACCAAGGCGGCTGGGCCGTCGGGCAGCGGGTGAGCGTCGTCCCCTACAGCGAAGCCCGTGGGATGATGGGCGAGACGGCCACGGGTGGCGCCTGTGAGTATGTCGCTGTATCGGCCGCAAATCTGCTGCTGCTGCCCGAAGGTATCGGGTTCGTTAACGCGGCGGCTTTGCCGATCGCCTACGGCACGGCCTATCGCATGCTTTTCGAACGCGGCGGCCTGTGTTCAGGCGAGACGGTACTGATTCTGGGGGCTGCCGGTGGTGTCGGCATGGCCTGTGTGCAACTTGCGAAGACGGCTGGAGCAATTGTTCTCGCCGCCGCCTCCACAGCCGCCAAGGCGACAGCGCTTGCAGAAGCTGGCGCCGATCATGTGATCGACACCAGCTCGACCGACCTGACCGAAGCCGTACGCGCGATCGTTGGGCGTGCTAGGGTCAGCGGTACAGGCGGCGTGGATATGCTTGTCAATTTCGTCGGCGGGGCCACATGGTCTTCATCGCAGCGCTTGCTGCGCAAGCATGGCAGGCTTTTATGCTGTGGAGCGTCGGCTGGGCATCTGGCTGAACTGGATTTGCGCTACCTCTGGAGCTTCGAACACGTCATTATCGGGTCAGATGGATGGAGCGCCGACGATCAGCGGACACTGCTGACGATGGTTGCGGAAAAGCGACTTCAGCCGGTCATCCATGCTGTTCGTCCGCTCGACGATATCAGGACGGCTATGCAAGAGATGGTCGACCGATCCGTCGTCGGAAAATCCATCCTGCTCGTTTAAAGCCTGAAAGCCCCTCATGAACCTCGTAGAATTGCTGTTGTCGGGGAAACCGGCCAACAGCCTCGCACTTGTTGGTCACGACCCGGCTGGGGGTGAGCTTGCGCTGAGCTATGGCGACCTGTCCACGCTGGTGAACCGGTTTGCCGCTGCACTCGGGCAACGGGGCGTCGTGCCGGAAAGTCGCGTAGCAATCCTGGGCGACAACAGTGTCACGCATGTTGCAGCGCTTCTGGGCATCATGGCGATCGGCGCGATTGCGTGTCCGTTGGGTTCGCGCGCGGGCCAGGACGTGCTGAAACATTGCCTGGATGACTGCGACCCACGGCTCATACTCTCCGACACTTCGCTCGGGTTCGTTCATCCGGCGCCTGTTCTCAAGTCTGCAGACATCGTGCTCGGAACAGTCGAACCGGTTCGGATTTACCAGCCCGAGACCGGCTCGATCGCGATCCTTCTCTACACGTCGGGATCGACAGGTTTGCCCAAAGGCGTGCCGATCACCCATCACGGCTATGCCTGGGCCATCCGCCACTACCTCGACCTGCAACTCCAGGGACGGCGTGCGTTAGTCGCTGCGCCGCTTTACCACATGAACGCGCAGTTCAGTCTGCTCCTTAATCTGGCATCGGGCGTTATTACGGTGCTCATGCCGCGGTTTGAGGCGCGGAAGTTCGGAGCCCTTATCGAGCGCCACAACATCGACGAGGTATCGGGTGTGCCGACGATGCTGGCGATGCTGGCGCGCGAAGTTGACCAGGGGCTTGCCCTCGACACGACGTCAGTGTCGGCGATATCGATTGGCTCTGCGCCGTTGGGTTTCGAGGCCAGTGCTCGTTTCCGGCGGCTGTTCCCCAACGCCAGCATCGACAATGGCTATGGAACCACCGAAAGCGGACCGGTTAGTTTCGGCCCCCATCCGACAGGCCTTGTCAGACCCCCGGCTTCATTGGGGGCAGAATCTGCTGCGGTGGATATAAAGCTTGTAGGTCCCTCGGCGCCAAGGGAAGGCGAACTGTGGATCCGTACACCGATGACCAATGGCTATTGGCGCAATGCCGCCGCGACCGCGGCGAAGTTTCAGGATGGTTGGTACAAGACTGGTGACATCCTGACGCGCGATGAAGATGACTTCTATTTCTTTACCGGCCGCACCGACGATATCATAAATTGTGGCGGCGAGAAGATCGCACCCTCTTCCATCGAACAGATTCTGGAAGCGCATTCTGCGGTGGCCTCGGCAGTCGTTGTGGCGGTTCCTGACCCGATCAAAGGCGAGGTACCAGTCGCGTTTATCGTTGCAAACGTCAGCGCCGAACTCGATCTGGAAGACTTGAAGATGTCCGTCATTGACGCAGGTGCAACGGCCGGCCACCCACGTCACATTTGGCAGTTGGCAGCATTTCCCTGCGGCGCTACCGAAAAGATCGATCGCAAAGCTTTGAGGGCTGAGGCTTTACAGCGTCTTCAGGTCTGAAGTTGGCGCACGACCGAACTTAGCGCCAAAACAAACCGATCGAGCTCGGCTTCGCGCGTGTAGAGATGCGGGGAAATCCGCACGCCATTGATGCCGTTGTGATTCTGGGTGCGGACGAGAATGCCGTGGCTGTCGAGCAGGGCCTGGCGCATCGGAAAACCGGGCAGACCTGCAACCTCGAAGGTTGCAATAGCCCCGGATCGTTCCGGCTCCAAAGGTGTCCGCATGCGAAACCCGGGAACCGACAGGCGGGCCTTGTCGACCCAGTAGGCCGTGAGGTGGTGTAGCCGTTGGACGATGGCAGGTCCACCGATGGACTCACGGAAATCCAGTGCGGCGACCAGCGCATTTTCCCGTCCATAATCGTAGGTCCCAATTGCATCGTCGAACCGATTGATGGGAACCGTTGCGGGGGAATAGGGTGCCATCATCGGCCAGAGCTGGTCCTGTCGCTCTTCGCGAATGGAAAGCATGCCGCTTCCGATCGGCCCGCAGAGCCATTTGTGCAGACTTGCTGCCAGCATATCACAGCCAATCTCACGAAAATTGACAGGAATATGGGCCACGCTATGCGCTGCGTCGACGATACTCCATGCCCGGGCCTGCCTCGCCAGTGCGCTTAGCCTGCCCACGGGAAACACCTGGCCATTATACTCGGGTATATGGGTCATGTGGATGACGCGGGTCTTCGGCGTAATCTTCTCGGCATAGGCCTGCACGATTGTTTCGTCGTTTGCAGGCAGAGGGAAATCCACGAGAACGAGCTTGATCCCATCTCGCTGCTCGCGCTGTTTCCAGGCGTTCAGCATGGACTTGTAATCCCACACCGATGCAACAACCTCGTTGCCAGGTTTCAAATCGATGCCGTAGATTGCCGTGCAAAGCCCCTCTGTGGCGTTCCGATTGAGGACAATGCACTGCGGGTCTGCATCGATCAACGCGGCAAGGCGATTGCGCAACACTGCACGCTTGTCGGCCAAGGCAGCTATGGTCAACGGTGGCAATGTGGCCATCTCGCGGGTCGTGATTTCCATCCGCTGCAATACGGACTTTGGCTGTGGGCTTACGGCTGCATTGTTGAGATTCAGGGTCCCGGGATGAATCAGGAACTGGGCCCTGATTGCTTCCCAGTCGGGCCCGGCGGATGCCGCGGCCGCAGCATCACCGGTCGATGCAGCCATCAACCCAGCCGCCGCGCCTGCGCCAAGCACCGCGCGGCGCGAAATTCCATCCGGGCGATCATTTGTCATTCCGCACCTTTTGAGCAGTCTCAGGTATGCCCCAGCGCGCCAGCCAGGCAAGTTTCTCCTGCATCCACCGCAGCGTATTCTGCGGCGTCAATATGGCATGCCCTTCATTCTCGAACAGGATCAGGCGGGCAGGTACATCGTTGCTCCGCAAGGCAGTGAATGCGTTGAGACTTTGGCCCCAAGGGACGCGGTAATCTTTCATTCCGTGCAGCAACAGCATGGGTGTGTTCCATTCCTTTGCACGCAATATCGGGTTGAACCGGGCATATGCTTCCGGGTTATCAAGATAGGGACCGCCGAACGCCCTTTCGACATAGGGCAGATCGTCCATCTGGAGTGCGAACGTGCGAGTATCGGAAATGCCGGCATGGTTGATCAGGCAGCGAAATCCGTCTGGCCATTGTGAAGCAATCCAGTTGATCATGAAGCCACCGTAAGACTGTCCAAACGCACAAGCCCTAGAAAGGTCTATGCTGGGCTCGATCTGTGCGGCGGCCTTCAACCCCGATTGAAGGTCCAGAAGCGGACGCCCACCCCAGTCGCTGTCGACTGATTCCATAAAGCGCTTTCCATAGCCAATCGATCCATGCGGATCGATCGCAACGACGACGAAGCCCTGCGCCGCATACAGCTGCAGGTTCAGCCGAGGGTGCCAGCGGTTATCCACCGACCGCTTCGGACCGCCATGAATGAACAAAAGCACCGGATGCTTGCTGGCTCTCTTGTGGCTAGGGGGGAGCATGATCTTGCCGCGTACAGTGTCGCCGTCGGCGCCGGCGAATTCGAACGCGCGGGTCTTGCCCAGGTTGTCTTCCGCAGGTTTGAAGCGGCTGGTCACCAGGACCGGAGGAGAGCCGTCGGGCCCCTGGCGATACACCGCCGGGGGCATATCGAGGGTCGATCTACCATACCACACGCCTTGGACCGCATCGGCGGAAAAGGCGCCGACCACGCCTTCACCCGGCAACCGCCGCTGCTGCCCGGTCTTGACCGCAATGCGAAGGAGGGGGAAGTCCATTCGGTCGAAGAAGCC
>Ga0105047_10004482_pt1 | contig 24276 bp, 25 predicted proteins | sample MAT04_FD_78384 | JGI IMG/M metagenome (GOLD analysis project Ga0105047, IMG submission 78384) | Freshwater microbial communities from Lake Fryxell liftoff mats and glacier meltwater in Antarctica - MAT-04 (megahit assembly) | ecosystem: Environmental > Aquatic > Freshwater > Ice > Liftoff...
GCGATACATTTTTGCAGCTTTCCGTTATAGCCTCGCCAGTTCTCATAAATCACATCTAATGTCGATTGAGTATCCGGTTGCATTTGTTTCTCCTTAAGAATTCAATATATTGATTGTAGCATCGTTGAGATTTGAAAGCGGCACCTACGGTTTGCGTTACCTGCGCTGGGGCGGACGGCGGGACGCCTTCCGATGTGAAAAAATGAAAAGGCGTAGGAAAACTGCTTGACGCGAACCAGCGCCAGACTCCCCAGTGTTAGGTGCACGTCTTGTTGGGCGGCTTGGATCATTGTCCTATGACTTGATGACACGGAAACGTAAGCTCGTTAAACCTTGTGTTGTAGTATCCAGTCCAATTCGTTCAAGCTCAATATCTCCTTCCTTTAGATGATCAAATAGGCGAATACCTGTGCCAATCAATACAGCGCCGATTTCCGCCATTATTTCCTGGCTCATTTCGTCTGGGCTATATTTAAATGCCCAATCTATTTCGTCATTGGGTCTGGCCATAAAAACATCCAGCGTCATTGTGGTATGTATTATGACTTTTGACATTATTCTGTCCTTATATTTTCCATCTTTGATCTTCTTAGTCATATTTTAGAACATGCATTCTGTTTTGTCAAGGAGAGAAATATGTTTCAATCTTGCCAAAGCCCAGACAACTCACTTAGAGCCGCATCTGCTCTGGATAGCGCCCGGGGGGATCGCTTTATTAGTTGGCATTCGCAGCAGAACTACCTTGGATATGGATACCACTTTGCGAGGTTATCCGCTCTCCGAGGAGACAATCCAGGAGGCGTTTTCTGAGATTTGCGCGATCCAACTGGATGATGATCGACCCGAATCGACCAGAATGGTCACAGGCGCTGGATGCTGTAAAACAAAAACCGCATCTTAAATCGGGAATGAAGACACATCGGGTGTAGTTGGATCTCCCCGCTTGTGCAAGTGACGGTTAATCGCTGCCAGATCAAATGCCTCGGGATCAAATTCACCATCGAACCATTCCATATAGCTGTCATGCTCTTCGTTTTCGGGGTCGTTCATCGCCTCCAGGAAACCGGCGTAGCCCCACGGTCCGCCCACATCTTCCGGCGGACGGGCCCGTTTCCCTTTGATGCATTGCGGCAGCGCTATTTCACTCTCAAACGGCAGAATCTTTTCAATCACCAAAGTGTGCTCCCAACTATCACCAAAGTCGTACAAATAGGTAAATCGGGCGCCTTCCGCCAGGTTAAATTTTCGCAGCTTGAATTTCGCTTCGTCCTTAATATCAAATTCGCCAAACTCATCGTTGGCCGGATCGCCATAACTCACATTGTAGATTGTGAACTCGTGCAGGTGACTGTCGTACCAGCCAAAGACAACCTGGATCACATCGTGAAGATCCAGCAAGGTCATCGTATCCGGCACCAAAATCCGCCGCCAGATGGGTGGCCGGATGGAATTGAGGGTCACTTTAATTTGATAGACCTGCGCAGCTTGTGAGGTTCTCATTTTTGAAATCCTTTCCTAATTCGGTTGGCGCAACAAACGTCCCAGGTTCTCCAGGGTCAGCAGATCGATATCGTTGGGTCGTTCCAGAAAGGGGCGAACATCTGCCAGAGCCGCTTTCCAGTCACAAGATTGCAAACGCTCATAGATAATTCTTCGCCAATTCTCCGGGGTTGGAAGCGGGCCGGCCCAGTTCGTTTGACTCAGCGCATTTCCTAAAAATACCAAATTGGGCTCAGGCCAGTTGGGATCGCTTAGATACCACATTAAGTCGTAAAGATCCCGCCCCTTTGTGTAATCGCGTTGTAGGATTGCATGCAATTTCCCTGACAGCAGTGATGCTCGATCGTGGTGTTGGAGGCGCAAGGGAACATAATGGCGGGTCAAATCCGTTTCCAGCCCGGCACCATTGGGTGGTCGCGTGTCCACCTCAATTTTGATCGATAAGGCCTCATTTGATTGTGGAGAGAGGTTGAGTTCATACAGAAGACCATAAAACCGCACAAAAGCGGAATGTACTATTTTTTGATCGTTGATCTTGATTTGGATATTGTAACCTTCCGCGAAAAAAACAGATTGGATGTCTTTCAGATAAGACCTGAAATTATAGTCAGCGGAGGGACGTTCCAATGCAAAATCCAAGTCTTCAGAAAAGCGCGCAATGCCGAAAAGAAATCGAAGAGCCGTGCCGCCCTGAAATGCAAGTGGGATCATTGCTCCTGAATGCTGTAAACTTTCCAGAATTCGCGCCTGCAAATATTCTCGGACCAGGTTACGTTTATCCAGTGGATTCTTATGATTACGAATCAAGTCAGACAAAAAATCTTTCATAGAGTCTCGTATCCTAATTTTTCTTCTTCAATCAGGTGCAGAATTGTTGTCACCGCGCGGCTGATTTTTGGCCTGTCTGAAGTGCGCGCCAGTTGCTGGAGCAGCTCCACATCCAATTGACCCAAAGCCTGCAAACGCAGCGATTGCAGGTAATTGAGCGCTTCACCACCTGGCTGCAGGTACACCAGATCCAGCAGGGCTTTTTCCGGCGTGGCAATAAACGCCTGCTGATCATTTCCCAGGTCTACGCGGCGGTAGGCGCGAAACCAGCTGGTTTGAATATGGCGGAAAATCCATTGGCCCAAAGATGTGGTATAGATGATGGGATGTGCGGTTGAAACGCTGGTCGTTGTCGGGACAAACTCAGGAATCATGCCGTAATATGCCAGAGCAGATTGCAGGCTTACGTAGGAACCTGCCATCAGCCGGTTCGCGATCAGAAAGGGATGAGGAACGACTTTTTGGTAAGGTGGAGCCAGGCTGTAGAGACCACGCCGCATCTGGAAGAGCTTCCCGGAAGTGGTCCAACGGGAGAGTTGTTTGCGGATGGTAAAAGGGTCCACATCCCCGGAAAGTAAAAGCCCGGTTTCGAAAACAGGCTCATTTTCAACGATTCTCAGTAAACTCGCAAAATCCATGCTGTTAATTTACCATATCAGGTAAATTAATTCAATAGATTTCACAACTCACTTTCCTCGTCACAGTCTCATCCTGTTCTGGCAACCTTGCAGCGGGAAATTCGCCGGCGGCATTTCTCACAACCAGGCTGTGGTCACGGGGAATACGCTCGTCAGTCCTTGAAATTCCTTGTGTTATTATGCAATTAAACCGCAAAATATCATATTCGGAAGTTGAAATTTCAGGAAATTTTCTGGAAGATATTAAGTGCTATGATCGTATTACATTTTCAGGATCGATTGGAGGATCGTATGAATGAAGTGACCGTGTCGAGCAAATACCAGGTTGTCATTCCCTTGAAGGTGCGGCGTATGCTGGGGATCAAACCGGAGCAAAAAATGCACGTGTTGGTTCTGGATAACCAGAGGGTGCTGGTCCCGGTGCACCCGGTCAGCGCGGCGCGCGGGTCGCTTTCAGGCATCGATACCGATGTGCGGCGCGAAAACGTGGAATGACCGTGAATGAGGCGGATCCAATATTGCGAAAAAAGGGCACCACTTCAACTGGATCCTGAAGCAAACAGCCCCTGAATTCAAACGACGATGGCCTCTTGTTCCAGCTTGAGACCGCGTTTTAACAGGGATTGGATGACCGCATGCACATCTTTGAGATGAGCGTGGTTCGCCAGGCGCTCCAGGTTGCGCCGGTCGGTGCTGGTGAGTGGGCGCGCAAATTGGGCAAAACGATCCAGTGTGTTCACATCCATGTGATAGGGTTCAAAGCGCTCGCTGACTTCTCTGCGGAGCTGCTCCAGGATGTTAAAGCCGCCATAATCCAGGTCGGCCCAGGCGTAGAGCGGGATATGCGCGGGCAGGGATTGGGCCGGGCAGGCCAATAAGCGCCGGCAGGCCGGGGAGGGATTTCCGGCCAGGCACAACAGGGCCGTGGTTTGTGCCCAACCCTCGCGCGTCAGGGTGTGAAAGGTGGTCAGGTTTTCCACGCACACCACCCGCTCCGCGTGAACGAGCACCCGCTCTACATGCATGGCCTGCACCGCGGGGAGCCCCACCGATGGGGAAAATTCTCCCAGCGAAAGCACCTGCCCGGCCGTGTCAACCAGCTTCCACGGGCCTGCAAGCAGCAAATAACTGGGATTGGCGGCCGGGTTAAGTTCGCGCAGCAGGTCATCTTCGGGCAGGCGTTTCCAACCGGGCCGGCCCAGGCGCGCCAGGCGCACAACCGCCGGTTTTAGATCCTCGAAACGTTTACTGTTACCCGGATTCCAGGCCGCCAAATCAAAAAAAAGAAAGGATTGAAGAAAAGACCCACTTTTTGTGTAAAAATGGCGTTTTTTAGCCAATATTGCATCAAATTTCTGTCAAAATTACAAGTCTTCACCTACTTTTGATAGATTTTGGGGTTTGAGGCCAGAATCAATTTTTCACTAAATGAGTGAATCAGGTGTTTTTGGTAGAGATGCCGTGTAAAAATTTTCAGTGAAAGAAAATATGACGCAAGGAATTCGCCCCCTGATATTAAAGGGGACTTTTTCTAGGGGGTATTCCGGGATAATGAATCGTTTCCATCTCAAAATATTATAATTCAGCGTCGATTGAATACGAAAGTGGAATGAGTATGTTTCGCCGCATTGGATTGAACCTGGTCTCCACCCGCTTCGACATCTCTGCCCCGCATTTGGCTCTGACGGCTTTGCCGGCTCACACCATTGCTAGACGGTTAACCGTCTCCTGGACTGCCAGTGACGCCATCTCGGGCGCCCGCCAATCCTGGCTCGAGCTTCAAATCGACGGTGGGGCCTGGCAGCCGTTCGGAACCATCCCTCCGGCAGCGGATCGCTGGGATTACCTTTTCTTTATATAGTTAACTCCGTGTCTATTCGCGCGACCTGGAATGTACCGATCATCCTCATATAATGGAAAATCGTCTCCAGAAGGAGAAACTTTCAGGCTAATTGTGCTGGTCTGACCATATAAGCCGCCACTTTTACCAGAAACCTGAGCCTTATCGTTCCAGGAGGTTTGCGCCCAAGACTCCGGAGACCCATTTTCGATTGGGTTATAAATCACTTCGACTTGCTGCCCAGAAACGCCAACTCGTACCTTCACGCCGTAATTTGTAAGCCGGTAAGCGTTCATGTCTATCTGTTTTCCATCCAGTCTTACTTCGAGAATGGTTGCCGGCGAACTATTCCAATAAGGCAGTTTCAACTCAACAGCGGCCTGCATGTCACCCGTACCGCTAAGATAAGCCTTAGCGATGGCCTTTTTGCCGACCCTTGTAAATTCTGGCGTGACCGTCAATCCGTCTCGCTTGACCCACCAATCATACAACTCGACAGAATTAGCCGACCAGACGCGAGGCTTTTTGACGACATAAGAAGCATAATCTTTCATCAAGCCTTTTTCTGTACTGTTGTGACCATACAAGTTGATGAGATAGCCCTTCTGATAATAGAAGTCAACCAGTTTATGAATGGTGTCTGGCGTATGACCTGATTCAATTGACTGAGCGATATTTGAACCGATAAACCAATCACTGACAGGTATAGCCAATGGGGTATAGCGATGGCTACTTATTTTTGGATCATCTGCCAATGTCCAATGCGGAAATGGGCTGATTTTCTGCTCGCCCATGACGATGGAATGGAGATCTGAGATAATTTTTAAAGAACGATCCCGGCCTGAATTGAAGAATGGCGATACCCATGTTCGCGGACAATTTCCCGCTGCCCCGCATCCTTCCCGCCCGTTATCAATATCTCCAAACCAATTTTCAATATCCTGATATGAGATCTGTATCGAGTCCCTTGCATAATCGTATCCATTGGAATATTGCGAAAACGCCCCACTAAAATTGGTGCGGTCCACCATCTGGTCTCGCCCCTAATGCCAATATTCGTACAGACTGGGATTTGTCACGCTTGGGATTGGATAACCGCCATTATGAGGTCTAATCGTTGCATGATATGTAGCAATCGCGCGGCGCAGGCTGTCAATGATCGGCTTCTTTTCGCTCTCCTTCATCGTTCGCAGGATACCCGTGGAAAACCAATAGTCGCCTTTGACACCAATCGACTCTTCATATTTAGCGGAATATTCGAGATCTATGCCGAGGCTAAGCCGGTTTTCGTAATCATGGCGAACGATGAAAGCAGAATCATACGCATAAGGCCAGGGGCTTCGTTTTATCAATGGAAGATTGGCATGTTCAAAGGCCCATTCGATCGCGCTGCGGTAAATCGTATAGGCGTACATTCCGGCATCCTGGCCGCCTGCGCTGACAATTGGATTGAGGATCGCATGGTAAATAAACCACCCAGAGCCATAGGCCTTGGTGGCAAGCAGAGGGCTATCGCCTGTGCCCGTCGCAATAATTTCGGCCCCTTGAGCAATGGTTTGCCAGAATTGTTGGGCTCCTTTGGTATTCCAAACCACCTCATCGCTATTGCTCAGCATGTTCTAGCCAACCGTACCGGTAGGTATGGGCGAAACCAGTCGATGATCCGTCCAATGAGTAAAGTAAGCATTAGCCGCCCAATTTTGCAGGGAAGGACTGGCCATTTTCAATCCCATTTCTTTTGCCAGGGCAAAGTCACCGCGAGATGAGCCATCAGGTTTTCGAGAAAATGCAGATGAGCTTTCTGGATTATCTAAGTATTATCAAACCCAAGAAGCCCAGCTGCCGGCATGATCTCACCAACCCAAACTCCGTTTCCATCGACGAATCTTGAAGTGGGAAAAGGGTTCATTCCTAACACGCCGGCGCCGACTGGTGAAGCAGCTACGCAACCGGTCACACAGCCGCCAACTGCGACACCACAAAGACTATCCACCAGTACAAATACAGTGGCGAAAACTGTGACTACCACTCCATCCCCGCTGCCAACCTCAGTTATGGCCCAATTACCTACCCTTTTACCTTCAGATCGCTGGAAGGAATGGCCTTTGATGCCCCAAGGTGTTTCACAAACCCTCCGTGATGCTTATCAACAAGCTGTTTCCCAGGGCCGTATTGATCCGCATGCATTGCATGATCTTTGATAATTAAATCCGCAATATATACCCTTGGTCAGTATAGATAACATATGAAGGAACGACCTGATTCGCAGGCTGGTTTGGGCCATGTTGCATGCGCTGAAATTGAAAGAACGAGACAAAAGGGCGCATTTAAGTTATAAACCACGAATTGTGGTTGGGCCGACTTATGCCAAGGGATCATCAATCCCAAGCGCAAAGCATACGGCGCTATTTACTTCCGCCATTTTTTCCATTGATAAGCTAGTAATTAGCCGTCCGAGTTTAATTTTGGGAACTGTTTGAATGTGATCAAAGTTAATCGCACAGTCTTGCTGCATTCCATCTTCAATTCTCAGAATTACCTCAGAAGGGATACCGCGAATAGTAGAGGTAACTGGCGCTATGGTAACTTCATTCAGAAATTGAATCGCGGAAGTGCGCGTCAGGATCAGAACAGGTCTTCGTTTATCAGGTGATTGAAATTCATACCAGTTCACTTCACCGCGTTTCATTATTTACCCCAGGCTTGGTCAGCAACCCAGATATCAAATTCACCGGAAAGGACTGGATGGAGTCGATAACCCTCACCTTGTTTACGTTCTAGTTCCATAATGGCTTGCCTGTGAAGGGCATCTTCTAAAGCCTTACGGATGAACTGCGAGCGGGCAATGTTTTGGTTTTGGGTAGCCAGATCAACCCGACCGAGGAGATCTTCGTCTATTGTAATTTGAATGGTTTTCATAAATCACCTGGTTCACACCGTGGATAGTTATCCACATTATAATAAACAGTGTTATGGTAGTCAAGTGGATCTGTAGCGTCTCAAAGATAACGAGAATTTAGGGGGCAAAACGCCGGTCTGTCTCAATATTTATAAGTACTTACAGCCCTTTTAATGCATTGCAGGACGGCGGGGGTGATATCGATAGATTTTGGGTGTCGTAGACTCATAATGACGATACCCTTTACGGTCACAAATTGCGCGATTTTGCTTAAGGGGAAAGCGCAATTTGTGACTGTGGACAGAATAGCACAGCTTGAAGGAAAATCAATCAGCATGCTTTCTGTTCAATATATGGATATCAAAAAGCAACCTTCGTCTCTGGAGGGTGCTTTTGTCTCGATATTTGTTTCTCATTCAGAATTCTCTACCCCGAATGTGCTGATCAGAATGGCCGGTTTTGGATGTTGGTTGAGGTAGATGAGCTTTCCTTGCATGGGATTCCCATAGGGGGTGCCAAGGTCACTATCAATGCGCAGTTTGAAGAAGCGCGGCACTTCGGTAACGACGAATTGACCCTGTGAGTCGAACTCGACCCTTTTTCCCTTTTGAAAGCGAGCCTGGCAGTTAAAGTTATCACCATTCGTTTAGTAAACCAATCGATCTGGAACCAGGGCGATCATTCGCCGGGATTTTGTCTCTACCAGATGAAAATCGTTCGCTTCAACGTTATAGACAATCTGCTCCTGCAAAATCTCCAACAGATACGAGCCAGGCGCAAGCTTCCCCGATTCGATACGGCGCAATTTGCGCAAAGTGTGTTGGACTTCGCGTTGACGAGCCAGTTGAGGCCACCTGCGCATGTACAGCTCAAAAGCAGCAATGGCTTCAGGCAAGCGTGAGGCGCAGGCGCAAATCACCCCGCGGTTGTAGATGGTCTCAGGATCATCAGGTTGAGTGCGCTGGATTTCATCTACCGCAGCCAGGGCTTCATCGAAGCGATCCAAAGCCAGGTAACAGGCACCCAGGGGTTCTGGTAGGCAATCAGCCGGTCAGCAGGGTTATGGATCAATTCCAGATAGCGGTGCAAGGCGGTAATGGCCTCATCCCAGCGTTCATTGCCCATCATCGCCGCGCTGTGAACGAACAGGGTGACGGGATTGGCTGAGCGATCGGGCGCTAAAACCGGTCTGGATGTTATTGGGATTTTTCGAGTCATGGGTGTTTTCTTACAGTCCTGCTCGTTTCAAAGATCGCTCCACGGCTGAAATAAGGCATGCCCTTTTGGAAAGATGCCGAACCGACCCATTGTTGGATGTCGGCGTGGTTCTGGGCGAGGATCCCGGTGGTCATACGATTACCTGTTTCAGAAAATTGAGCTTCATCATCTCAATTTTATCTTAACGGCCTTTGGGCCGATGACGTTTCCGTGACGGATTGGGCGGTGTTTGGGAATTGAGGGTCACCCCCTTTTCCTCACCCGTTTGGGGATCACGGGATGGTATGGTCCAAGGGCTCGCTTTGTGCCGTTTCAGCAAGTCCAGACCTTCGATCGCCGTGCCGCTTAAAGTATCTGACCGCACAATGGTTGCATCCCCTTTCCCTTCTAGCTCCAGGGTCAGCACCCGCTCATATCTGTTCCTGGCAGCTGCCGGGTCGCCGAAATCGTGTTCGCTAAAACCAAGTGCCAGGGCGATTTCAGCGTCATTCGGGTTCAGCGCATAAGCCTGCCGGTGCGCTTCCAATGCGGCAGAACTGCGGTAAAGGGTGCGCAGGAGGTTCCCCATCCGCAAAAATAAATTGGCATCCAGAGGATTGAGCTTGATACGCCGGCGATATTCTTCCAGACCCGCAAGGGGATGCATTAGCTGTTTAAATACGGTTGACTGGAGGGAGTGCACCCTTGGATTCGGTGGCAAATCGGAAACTGACTTTTTGCCGGTCATCAAGTCGGCCAGATCACCCGGTTTGCTGACCGTCACTAACAGGGTCAGGTGCGCCAAGGGGGTCATCGCGTAGTGGTCTACCGAGCCGCATTTGGGACAGATGATCTCGTGATCCATGATGTAGGGATCATACGCAACCGGCTTATCATCCCCCTGTTGCTTCATTGTATTGATTTCTAGAATTACATTCTGGACGAAATGTTCCCGGATGCGGTTGCAGGCGGTGCAGCGCAGCCGCAGGTACATCCCATCATCACGCCGTTCCGGCCATGGCATGGGCAGCAGACCCCAATCGCGCTGTATTTCCAGCGGTGTGATCACCTTGGTATCTACCCGGTCTTCTACATAGGCGCGCTCGATTTCCGGATACAATGTGCGCGCGTTGAGGTGCAGCGCATCACTAATCAGGAAGCCCACAATCGTTTCCTCGCCGGCCGTATCCGCTTCTGGGCGAGTGAGCATCATGCGGATGAAATCAATAAAACGCTTTCTTAAGGTTTTCAGGCGCTTTACGCGGTCTGAAAGGGCTTCCAGGGCGGAGATGCGGGTGGAAGTTTCGGCTTGCGCATCCACGACGATGCTTTCTAACTCGGAAGTGGTATAACCACCAATTTTTGCAAAGCCTCTGGTAAGCAGCTCATTGCGCCAGTCGCCGTTGGCCCGATCCAGCCAGGCTGAGATTTCTCCTAACTCGGCAGGCAGCGCGTCGCGCAACTGGCGTAAAAGCCTGATGGCCTGGGTGGGGGCGCCGCTGGAGGGTAATTCCTCGTCGAACGCCATCTGGATCAACTCCGGGATCAAGACCTTGCCTTGCGCTAAAATCTCGGCTTCGAGGGTCGCGTCGCCTGACGGATCCAGGTTGAGCAGCCCAGTTATGGGCGGCAGATAGGGCGCGGCTTTTTTAGACCTGGCGGTTTTTCTCTTTTTCGATGGTAAATGCTGGAGCAGCGCGGTGCGAAAATCGGCCAGAACAGCAGGTGAGATTTCGTTGCTGTGTTCAGGCGTGCCGGGTAAACTCTCCTCAATCTCACGGCGCTGATTGGTCAATTGCTTTTTCAATCGTTCCGGATCATTTTGAGCCGTGAGAACCAGGGCGTGGTCCAACACTTCCAACGCAAGCCGGGGCAGCCCAACCTCGGGGAGGATAAAGCCCAGGGTGTTATAGGTCCAGATATCATCCGTGGAAGCCTGCGCCAGGCGCGTGAAGAGTGCCAGCCCCGTGTTCAGGTCGCCGGCTTCCAGATAGATCTCGGCCAGATCGCGCACATGGTTGTCCCTGTTTAAACCGTTTTCATGTTGTTCGTCAAAAGTGATCAGAGTATGCGCCCAGCGCAGCGCCGCCGGAAAATCGTCTTTCCAGCGGTAATACCCAATAATATCCAGGAACAGCGTGCCGTAATCGAGATCATTCTTCTGCGGCGAGCGCAAGATCAACTCAGCCACCGCCATGGCCCGATCTTGATCTTTTTTCTCGGCCTCGAAGTGCTTTAAAACTTTCATGAGATCCGCGTCGCTCCACACGCCAGATTGGAGCGCCAGGATTTGTTGGCGGGTCAAGGGATTCAATTGCTTGATGAGAGAAGACGTGCTCATTGCTGCACCTGCCATGATGATTTCCAACGTTCAAGGTCAAATTTTGGCACAAACGGGTTGATGAAACGCAACCCTTCCAGGATCATGCTACCTGGAAATCCTCACTAAATATAACAGGAATCTGGTTCATTCGCGCTGAGGCTTAGAACTCCGGCGATTCCTTTGTTCCTCGTACAGTTCGGCGCGGTTAAAGTGATAGGGCTCGCCGGCAGTGGCAGGTTGGTCGCGGCGCGCAAAAGCCGCTTTCAGAATCTCTTCCAGCGCGGTGTGACTGTCTTCAGAAAGGGGGATTCCCTGATAGGATGTTTCGCGGTCTATGGCCCGGCGAATGATTTCTGCTTCGCTCACTCCGCGCATTTGCGCCAGTTGGCGTAGTAGATTCTGCTGCTGACGGCGGATATAAATTTGCTTACGAACCATATCGGTTGGCATGTTTGTGTCTCCAGATTCGGATATACATACCTGTTATACATCATAATCACTTTTTCCATCCGTCTGTTGCGGAGACTGTAGCAAATTGAGGATAAGGTCAACGTAGATAAGATCGTTCCGAACTGGCCCCCGCTACCCAGGCAGTCCAGAGTCATCTAACAGGGAATCTGGGACTTCGTTAATGCGCAGTTCGCTGGTTTTGTTGGCGTACGCCACATAATGCCTGCCACCGAAGGCGTAAAACGACGGATACCCAATTTCAAAATCATGGAAAGGCCCCCCCGGGATGCCATCGTTGTAGATCAAGACCTTAGGTTTGTTGAAGAAAAGGCCGGCGTTTTCCGTCACCCCGGGTGCTTCCCGCCCGACCGCGATCCACAGCGGGTCGCGCGGGTACCAGCCCCAACCTTCAGGCCGCACGTTGTGAAATAAAAAGATAAACCGTCCGTCGGGCAGTTTGGTCATCGGGCATGGAGCGCAGGGTTGTTGAAACGGCTCCCCACCGGGGCAAAGGCGCAGGATTTCAGGACGGCTCCAATGCTTGCCGCGATCGGCACTGATCGAATAGAAGGGATGTCCCAACCGCGAGCGGAAGACACACAACAGCCTTCCGCCCGAAAGCCCCACCCATGTTCCTTCCTGTCCGAAATGCCGTTCGGTATCCGGGTAGGGCACCCACAAACCATCATCACTCTCTGGGAGGAATTTAAAGGCCAGTTTGCCTGGATCGTTCTCTGTAAGAATGTTGGTAAGCTCGATGAAAAAAACTTCTGTGGTCCAGCGGTTCGGGCTGCCACCTTGTTCCGAGGTTGGCCGGGTATTCGGATCCGTTCCAGGCAGCGGCTGCCAGTGCTGGTCGTCGTCCAATTGCCAGCCTTCGGGGTAAATCCCGGACCGTTTCATCTTCGTATAGGTTAACAGCACCTGCCCGGTGGGCAGCAGGCGCGGCTGGCCAAAGTTCCAGCCGTGAATGTCGCCGGGTTCGGCCCGGTCCATCGCGGTGCGCGGAATGCCCACCTGCCGGCGGTCCGACCAGGTAAGGCCATCATCATCCGAAACCTTATAGAAGATGTCGCCCGCATCGCGCAAAGGAATGCCGTGCAGGTTGTACCAGTAAAACACGTACACCAGCCCGGTTTGCGGCACCACAAAAGAAACGATCCAGGCCGGCATCTGGTAATGCCTGCCGGCCGGCTCGATCACGATTTCTTCGCTCCACGAGCGTCCCTCATCCTGACTGCGCGCCGCCACCACCCGCTGGTTGGGATCCGATTCAAAGCTGGCCTGCGTCCAGCAGGCGATCCAGGTGCCCCGCGGCGTCTGGCACAACTGCACCTGGTAGTTAAAAAAGGTCGGCCCAGGCTGCCCGGAGATGATCACGCCATGCGCCTGCGCCGCATCCATCGAGGCGGGATGGAGCAGTTCTGGCGTGACTCGCGGGGATTGGGATTGAGCGCCGGCAAATGGCATGGTTTATTCATTTACCGTTGGGCAGCCTGCTGCGCGGCGCCGATTGCCTTGCGAAGAATTTTCACATCCTGCCGCAGCACTTGCTGCAGCATCCAGATATCGGAAGAAAACGTTACCAGCTGCATGCCGCGTTTAATCCAGGCTTCCAGGCGTTCGGTATCCGGAATATGCAATCCCCAGGGAATGCCCTGCTTTTGGCAGGCTGCCACAATCCGCTCGAGCATTTCCACCGCCAGCGGGTGGCGGGTATCTCCTGGAACACCCAGAGACAGGGAGAGATCGTCCATGCCAACAATCACCCCATCCACTCCAGGCACACGAATCAAGTCTTCAATATTTTCTACAGCCAGTTTCGATTCGATTTGAATAATGTTCAGGATATTTTCATTGGCATAAGGGACATAATCTGCCACATTTATATCGCTGAAATTGACGTGTGCGGCCAGGCGACTGAAACCGCGCACCCCCAGCGGTGGATACTTGGTATAGGACATGATCTTCTTCACTTGCTCCACCGTTTCAACCCGCGGCGTCATAATCCCCATGGCGCCGGCATCCAAAACGCGGGAGTAGAGGTGGTACTGCGTCTCACCCACCCGTACCATGGGCGTGATCCCAGCTAACCGGGCAACCAGAATCAAATTGGCCGCGGTCTCAATCGAATAAGGACCGTGTTCCATGTCAATAAACATATAATCAAGCCCAAATTCAGCAAAAAGCTGCACAATGGCCGGTTCGCGCACCTGGACGATCATCGTCCCAATCACGGCCTGGCCTTTCATTAATGCGTCTTTGATTGGATTATTCATCGAAAACCCTCCTATTTTTCATATGATTACCGGGTAATTCCCCAACGGTTTTCAACAGCCGGTTTTACCTGGGGATTTACGATCGTATTGACCCACTTGCCATCCAGCATTTGGGCTGCGATTTCCGCACCCTTGCTGTACAACTCGCCGACAGCTTCAATAGAGTAGCTGGCAAGATGGGGAGTTAAAATCACATTTGTCATCTGGCGCAGGGGCGAATCGGCGGGTAAGGGTTCGCGTTCCATCACATCCAGCGCTGCCCCGCGCAGCCTTCCCTCTTGTAAGGCCAATACCAGGGCGGTTTCGTCTACAATGGGGCCCCGGCTGGTATTAATTAAGAATGCAGATGGTTTGATCAGAGCAATTTCCCGTGCGCCAATTAAATGAACCGTCTGTTCGGTGAGGCGGGCATGGATACTGATGGTATCCGACTGCCGCAGCAGCGCTTCCAGGTCCACTTTTTGGACCCCAAACTGCGCCATCACCGCCGCGTCCAGGTAAGGATCATATCCCAAGAGGCGCATCCCAAAACCACCTAAACGCTGAGCCACCGCCTGCGCCACCCTGCCAAACCCCACCAACCCCAGGGTCTTGCCCCGCAGCCGAAAAATAGGCACGGCTTCATCGCGCGACCAACGCTCGGAGTGCAGGATCTGGTCCAACAGCGCTACCTTGCGCGCACCCGCCATCAGCAGCGCAATCGCATGCTCGGCGACCTCGTTATTGCACCAATCAATCACATTACTCACCGGAATCCCCATCGCCGTCGCGGCGGCCACATCGACCGAGTCGTATCCCAATCCCATGCGAATGATTCCACGGCATTTTGGGAGCAGGGGGATGGTGTGGCTGTTCAATAACGGGCGCACCGACTGGATCATGACCACATCGCAGCCTTGCGCCGCGGCCACCACCGCCTCTTCGCTGCGGTTCTGCCCCACAATCAACTCGGCCCCGGCCTCCGCCAGAATGCGTTCCATTTCAGCGCGCACGGCTGGGGTCAGGTCAAACAAATCGGAATCATAATCGATCAAAGCCACGCGAAATTTTTTATCCATGCTATTTAACTTTCCATACTCGAGCAAATTGATCCACGCTGGCCATCACAGCCTGCCCTTCTTCGATTGAACCGACCTGCAGATGAACGCTCAGGCCCCCGGGAGATAAATTCTCGAGAATGAACCGGTATTCCTCCATTGAAAAACCTTGATAGACCTCTTTGGTCAAGATCAACGGCATTTTCTTCTCTTGCAATTTTCTCAGGACTGGAACCGCTTTCTCCAGGGTTATGGTAGGTGAATCAAAGTAAATATTGATCGCCCGGATATTCGGCACCGCGGCCAGGGTTTCGGCAAGGTGTAAAGAAGGGGCGTGCAGGTGCAAAACGCCATAGGGAAAGCCGGACATCTTTACCATCGGCTCCAAGAATATTTGTTGATAGCGGCGCAGCGAGATCATACTGGAGGTGTCATCCTGCAGCCAGACCGAACGTTCCGGGGACCACAGCCCAAACTGCCGGATGGCATAACCCCCGCGGTATGCTGGAATTAACCCTTCTTGAGCGCGCGCAACCTGGAGGTAAACCTCGGCAATCTGAGATGCCAGCCGTTGAATCCGCTCTGGCTCATCGATCAGCCCGGTTAGCAAGGCCTGCGACCCAAGCAGTGCAGCGAGCACGTCTGTGGGCCCGCGCAAATGACTCATGCTGACCGGATAACGCCCCGCGGCATGTCCGACCACCTTTTGGATCACCTGCAGCAGGCGCTGAAACCAGGGGTTGCTCGGGAAAAAGTGGATCTCTGTGGTCGCCGGGCCGTCGGCCGGCATCTCCGGCCATAAACTCTTGCCATCAGGGATTCTTACCCGGCAGCCACAGATCGCTTCCAACCAGGGAATGCCCAACAGCGGCTCTGCACATGCCACAAAATCGTCTCTAATCTGCTCGTGGATCTCGGCCATCTGGTCATACACAGCCAGAATGGGTGCGGGATCGATCCGTTCGGGCAGCAACTCACCTTCACCAAACGCTTCAGCCACCAGCACCGTATCCTGGTAAGCCTGGTAAAGCGCCACCACCAGCGGCCGGTCAGTTTCGGCACACTGCCAGAAGGCGGTGTGCCGCCGGATCAGTTCATCCCAATTGCGCGCGAGTGTTTTTTGCACCAGGTTTATCCTTTCCCCTGATGGCCATCGCTGCCTGCCCGGGCATTGCCAACCGCTTCCGAGACGCGCAGCGGGCGGTTATAGATTCGTAGGGCTAGAATTTTCCCTTTAAGGCCCGTTCCTACCCGCAGCACATCTGCGCCGTTGGCTCCACGGAAGTGAGGGTTATAACGCCCCCATCCAAACTGGCGGGAATCGCCACCGTCGTTCAGGATTCCATCGATGACAAACAGGATTAATTTGGGACCGCCGTCGACAATGACCGCCACATGTTGGATTTTGCCAGCCTGCAGCATCCCTGCATCGCAAGCCCAACGGTTTTCAGTCCGTCCATCATTTAAAGTCATCTCCAGCGTCTGCGCAGCGGTCGTTAGCAAACAGAAGCCTTTCCCTTGCGGGTCGCGGCTGTCCAGCAGCATCTGCCCGGCTTCCAGTGTATCCAGGCGCAGCCACAGATCGATGGAAAAGCCCTGGCGCAAATCCTTCGTGCCGTAATCGGCGCGTTGGGCATCGCGTTTCAAACAATCGGGCAGCCTGGGCATGGCCGCGGTGAGCGGAGTGAGCAGATCCGCCTTTTGTAGGCTGAATATTACTCCTTCTGCAGATGTTTTCACATTCGAGAACTGATCCCACATGCCTTCCAAAAGGGACGTGGCCACACGATGAACACGAGCCATGTCTTTCTGGGTTTCGCTGAAATAATAGGCCCCGTCCTCTTCTACCAGGTCCGGGTAACTCATGCGGATATAGGGATCGTCATCATACAGCATAATTTCCGGCTGGGACCATTGAATGATTCGGCCTTCCGGACCATCCACTTCCACCCCACCTGAAATCCAGACCGGGTTGCGATCTTCATAGGCTATCGTGCGGCGGTTCGGATGATCGCCGATGAAGCGCCCGCCGTGGTTGTGGAACCAGTAGAGGTATTTCCCGTTTTCGCATTTCCAGACAAAGTTGGCCGCGCGTGGGTGCTTCATCAGCCGGTCACCGGCAAAGCATTTGTACTGGGGTGACGACCAGGTGTGCCCGCCATCGCGGCTGTACGTCTCCACCGGATGACCATCGATGGTGCGGTAGACACAATAGAACGAGCCATCGCTCAACACAACGTAGCTCTGCTCCTCGGCGATGGGTCCACCGCCCGGGGGAGTGGACAGGCCGAAGTCGCCGTCCGGCAGGGTCTCCCAATGGACCTTCAACGGATCTGGCTCGGTTAGCAAGTTATCACTTTTGAGCAGAACCCCTTCTGAACGGGTAAAGAACCCTTCTCCGAAACCACCCACCTTGTGTACCGAGACGAAGGCCGCACCCTGATAAATGAAGGGTTTGCCGACATTCCAAAAGTATTGGATTTTTCCGCCGTAAGCATTTTTGCGGTCGATGTCCATCTCGCGCATCGGGATCGCATAACGCTGGTCCGACCACGAACGCCCGCCATCATCACTGAACTTATAGACAAAATAACCCATCGAATCGACACGGGTGCATTTCCCGTTGGGGAACCAGGGCCCCGGATCGGCCACAATCTCGCGCACGTTATCGGTGTTATGTACATAGAAAATGAACAGCCGCCCGCCGGGAATCTTGAGCAGCACCGCCCAACTGGCTTCCGGTCCGTCCGCCGGCTCAACCGGGATCGGGGATGACCAGCTGCGGCCCTGGTCCGTGCTGCGCATCGTGGTGACAATCTGCCCCGGCTCGCCTTCGCGCCCCACCCCGGTGGTTACACAGCACAGCCAGGCCCCATCCTCTGTTTTCACGATATAGGGCTGATCGCTGTAGGTAATGGTTGGGATTTCCAACCCGGTGGTGATATTGCGCCTGTCAAACGATTCATCCATGCGGAACTTCCTTTTTTCTATAAAAAATGGGGCGCGAACGGTCTGCGCGGTTATTATTTCGGCAGCCCGGCATGATAATTCGATAGGACTTCTGAGGTGCGCAGGTAGCGATTATACAGGCGCAGGTTGTAGATCTTGCCGGGGAAACGATCGCCCACTTTGGCGATCCGATCATCGTCATTGATGTCTTCGAAATAATAATTAATCCACTGCCAGCCCTGGGTGCGCGTCGTGGCGCCGTCGAGGAGTTTCCCATCGACCATGAAAGAGCTGACCTTGGAGGCCCCGTCGACAACCCAAACCAGGTGGTGGATCTTGCCGCACTGCAGGGCCCATTCGTCGGTCGTCCAATTCCAGATGCGGGTGCTTTTTAGCGATGCCGCCGGGTTGGGACCATCCAAAATGTCGAACCAGCGCCGCACCTGCCCATCGGTCATTTCAAACTTGAGCGTGTGGTTTGGCGCGATAGTGATATTGAACCCTTTGCGGCGTTTTCCCATGGTAGTCAGAACCGGGTGGTCCTCCCACAGGGCAGAGAATTCAATCCACATTTCCAGGGTAAAACCGCCGCCGTTCAGGCTGGGCAGTTGGGGAATCTCAAAGGTGGCGCCGGCAGAAAATGGCCCGGCATCGAAAATGACCCCATTGTCGACCCGCCGGTTCGCATCAAACTGGTTCCAAACCCCTACCAACAGGGTGGGATCAATTTTATGGGAACGGGCTACCATTTTTTGGGTCTCAGTGGCCCAGTAATGCCCATTTTGCTCGATAAAATCGGGGTAGCTCATCCCCATAACAGTCGGATCCGGGTCGTAGAGCAGGATTTCGGGCTCACCCCACAGGATGTCACCATCCTTCTCGATCCCGCCGCTGACCCACACCGGGTTACGGTTATTTGCGTTGCCCCAACCCGGATAGCTGTTGTTGTGAAACCAAAAGAGAAATTTGCCATTGCTGGCTTTCCACATGCGTGGGCAGGCGCGCGGGTTTTTCATTGGCCGGCCATCGGCGTAATACATCTTCGCCGGTTTGCTCCAGGTGTGACCATTGTCTTTGCTGGTGGCAAATTCAGGATGCCCGGAAACGGTGCGGTTGACCATGTACAGGGTGCCTTCGCTGAGCACTTCCACGTTTTGTTCCTCGTGGATCAGCCCCAGCTCGGGATTAAAGATCCCCACATCCCCATCCGGCAGGGTATGCCAGGTAATTTCGTCCGGATGCTGCGCATCGACAAAGTGATCGCCACGGATCAGCCAACCTTCGTCATCATCCAGCCGCCAGCCGTTGTGGATCTTGGGAATGCCCAGGTAAACCGACCCATTGTAAAGCACTGGCTTATCGATGCACCACCAGAACTGGGTCTTTCCGCCCTCAATGTTTTCGCGGTCCTTCTTGGTGAGGCGCATGGGCACCTGGAATCGTTCTGACCAGGTCAGGCCGTTATCGTCGGAATAGCGGAAGGCCATTATTCCGCCGTGCATCGAGGAAATGCCATCCTGGTTGTAGCAGTAAATGGCATAGGCGCGCCCTGAGGGCACCACCACGGCGGTCACCCAGGAGTTGATCGGCTCAGTGCTTTTTTCAATGTCGATCAGCGCGGACCAGGTTTTGCCCTGGTCTTTGCTGATGCTGGCCACCACGTGCTGGTTCTCCTGGCTCTCCTGGCCGGGGCCAGTGGTCAGTACGCACAACCAATTGCCATCATTGGTCACGACCACATAGGGTTGATCGACATAATTTTCGCTGGGGATCGGAGCCCCGTAATTTATGTTTCGTAGATCTCTGGTCATCGGTTATTCCTTTATATTGGTTTCTTATTTTTCAGGCACTTTCAAATCGGATAAAAATTCCGGCGTAATTTTTTTGCCGAGCAGGAAGAACTTACGCTCAGGGTGCCAGAGAATATTGTTGCCATTACGGTTGGTGAAGCTGGTATAGCCGCCGATATCAATCCCCTGGCGGGGGCCGAGTTTCACATTGTCATTATCCATCAACACTTTCGATTCGCTGAACCAGATGGGTTGTTCAGCGTCTGGTCTGAATTCACCCAGGGCGACATAAGCCGGGCGGCGGTTGACCCGGGTATCTTCAGGCGCGCAGCCGTTCAGGCGCCCGCTATTGTTATGGTGGATCAGCACGTAGCGCCCGTCCGCCAGGGGGTAGACCGGGCAGCAGAAGATCGGCTGCAAGATCGGCAGGCCGAAATCCTTGCGCAGCAGCGGGCGCGGGCTGCACCAGGTATAGCCATCGTCGTCCGACAGGCTGTACCAGATATACCCCGTCATGGTGCGCATCACGCAGAACAGGCGCTGGTCGGGCAGCCGCACCACGCTCGGCTCATGGGCCAGGCTCAGCAGCGGGTCTTCATAATGTGGCACCCGCAGGGCCTTATCGCCCCAGGCCGACCAGGAGATTTTGATATCCTCAGGCTGAGGGTCGTCGTCGATATTTTCATAGCGCATGAATTCGACCACGCTCTCGAAATACCAGGGGCCCCTGCCGCGCGGCGCGCGCCGCACCGCCGTGCTGATCCAGCGCGAAAACCCGGTGAACCAGCGTCCTTGCAAATCGCGGATCGGGAGCTGCCAGACGATCCAATTAGAAGGCACCTCAGAATCGGGATGGTCAAACGGGCTGCGATCCATCGGTATCGTTTGCGGGGTTGTCCAGGTTTCGCCCAGGTCGTCCGAATAAATACAATCCATCGTACCGGTGAACTGGTCGATGGTATCAATGGAGCCCTGGTATTGGTTGTAGACCACGTAAATGCGACCACTTTTCGAAACAAGCGGGTAACCCCACGATGCAATTTTGCCATCACCCACCCAGCGCGGACCGACCAATCGCTTGGGTGAGGTCCAGGTAATGCCTTCATCCAGCGAGCGGCTGAACATGATGCGATGATCCCCACCGCCTTCCAGCGTGCTTTGCGTCCACACCGCCATCATGTTGCCATCCGGCGCATCGGTGACCAGGAAATGCTCATTGCCGGTGTCAAACGTCGAACCATCGATACTCTTGGGCTGGTAAGCCACGTAATCAGGTTTACTGCGCTGCATTTCTTGCTGCAAAATATGCTCTACACTCTTGTTCATTTGTTTACCTCTTTTTCGAACAAATCAATCAACACAGGCTTCCCTGGATTTCAGAAGAGGAACGAAACAGGATTTGGATCAGCCGGGTACCACCATATCGCTCAAAAAATCTGCGGTGATGCGCTTGCCTAACAGGAAAAACTTGTTTTCGGGATACCACAACACATCCAAGCCGTTTCGATGGGTAAAGCTGCTGTAAAGGCTGATATCGCTGTGGTCCGCGTCCAATGAATCGCGCCAGACTCCATCCGGGCAGATGCCGTTGGTAGCCATGCACAGCTTCGGCGGGCTGAACCAGAGTGGCTGCTCGGCGTTGGGCCGAAACTCAGCCAGCGCCGCAAATAGCGGCTCGCGCGGCAGGGCGTCATTCAACCCGCCGGCGGTTTTTCCGCCGCGGTTGTTGTGATAAAAGAGCAGGTAACGCCCATCCGAAAGCGAATAAATTGGATCAGATGCCACCGGGTTGAGCAGCGGCCGGCCGAAATCGCGATCGAGCAGTGGGCGTGGGCTGCACCAGGTCTCGCCATCATCAAAGGATTGGGACCACCAGATATACCCCGAATCGGTACGGAGCACCACGAACAGGCGCTTGTCTGGCAGGCGCACGATGCTGGGCTCCTGGGCGATACTGAGCAGCGGATTCTCACGGGCAGGCACGCGCAGCGCCATCGCAGGCGACGAGTATTTCACCACCAGGTCCTTTGGCAGAGGATCTTGATCGACATTGATAAACCGCATAAATTCGACCACCGATTCGATCTCTGTCCAATCCGCCGTCTGTTTCAGGTACGCCGCGGCCTGGTTAATCCAATGTGAAAACCCGACAAAATAGTGGCCGGCCAGGTCGCGTTCCGGTTTCTGCCAGACGATCCATTCGGGGGGAATCATCCCTGCGGGATCATCGTAGGGACTTTTTGGCATGGGGATTTCCTGCGCCGTTGACCAGGTGGCGCCATAATCATCGCTGAAAATGCCCGCCATCGTACCGGTGTGGAAGTTGATCCAACCTTTGACACCCTTGTGCGCGTTATAAATGACATAGATACGCCCGGATTTTGAGACCAACGGGAAGGCCCAATTGGTCATAAAGGTTGGGTCACTGCGGTCTTTCGGTCCGGCAATCTGCCTGGGGGTAGACCAGGTCAGCCCTTCATCCGTTGACCGTGAAAACATGGTATGGTTGGTATGTCCGATATCTGCATCAAACCAGGATTGGGTCCAGAGGGTCATCAGCGAGCCATCCGGACCATCGAAGACCAGGAAATGTTCGTTGACATGATCCAACGCCTGGCGGTCTGTACTGGAGGGAATATAGACAAAGTAGTCTGGGTTGGTCAACCGGGCACGAGAAAGTAAATCACTTGTTGGCTGCATCATAGCTCTCCGAATAATATTTCCAGCGATTCTTTATGCATAAACCAGATCCTGCTGGACAGCCTGCTCAAAAGCTGCCAGGTTTTCCGGCGGAGGGTTGCCTCCACCGCGATAGATGAACATGCCAGGATATTGGGCGTGCAGATCTTTTAATAACCGGACCTCTGCTATGATTTGCTCAGGTGTTCCCAAGTCTGCTGTACGGTTTTCGGTTTTGAGCAGGTAATATTTATCCTTCCCACCCCGGCGCATGAACTCCACCGGGTCCATCGAAGAAGACTCGATATATAGCCCGTCGGGTCCAGTCGCCAGGATATCATCCAGCACGGGGGCGTAATTACCGTCCGAGATATACAATACCTTGCGGCCGCGGGCGTGGATCTCTGCGAAGATGCGCGCATACCAGGGGAAGACATACTTGCGGTACCAGCGCGGGCTCATAATCGGTCCACGCGTGGCCGCAATATCGTCGTGGACAATCATAAACTCAACGCCCGGAATGCTGCACCAGCCCCTGACCACTGCCAGCGAGGCTTCTCCAAAGCGGTCGAGGATCATCCCCAGGCGTTCGGGTTCCTGCGCAGACGCCTCGAGAAAGGGTTCCCAACCAAATTCAATCACAGACCGCGTCACCAGCGTGCCGTAATGCAGCGGGATAGGGAAGGCTGTTTTTGCGCAGCCATCGAACAGGCGCCGCATCTCCCCCAACATCTCTGCTCCCACTGGCTCTACCGCGATTTTGGTTGGGTCAAGATTAATCACATCCTCATAGGTATGATATTTCTCCTGGGCGTCCACTGCCCATACTCCGCCGTCCCAGGTCATCTTGCGTTTCCCATCGGTGGTTTGTGCCACTCGCCCGCGTTCCACCTGCTCCATTTCGCCCAGGTGATACAGGTCTGGGCGATATTCGATCGATTTTAAATCTTTGCCCCAGAAAGGCATGCGGGATGGTTTATTCAAAGACAACATCTCGTGTGCCACGTTCCATTTTTCTTTCAGTTGATCTGCCATCTGGTGATGATCCCTTTCACAAGATTGATTCGATACAATTTTCCACGGGGTGGAAAAAATATGGTTCACGCGCGCTCAATTCCTATTCTTTACCTTCTTACATGAATGTGAGAGGGCAGGGATAGGGCTTACCCGGCATCTTCAGAAGCAATATTCATCGGCACCCGGGCGATATAGACGCTGAAGGCATCTTCCCAGGCGAAATGCAGCTCCTGGCGTTCTTCATCGATGAAGCCATCCGGGTAATTCAAATTATGGTCAGGGTCTGTCACCAGGTCCACCTTCACCCGCCAGGTTTTCATGTCATCATCACTGACCCACAGCGAGAGCGGGCTGCGCCGGCCCCATTTTTCAGAACTTTGGATGCCGACCGGGTTGTGCAGCAGGAAGATCCGACCGTCACGCGCCCGCAGGACGCGGAACTTGCTGGAAGGGTTGGGAATATCCGTGAGTTCGATCGGAGACCAGGTTTCACCGCCATCTGTAGATTCGCTGCGCCAGATGCCGCCTTTCCATTTTTCGCGTGAAAGCAGCACCACGCGCCCATCGCTTAGTTCCACCACTTTGGGCTCAATAAAATGTCGGGCTTCTGGGTGGCGCAGGTAGCCGCGCAACTGAAAGGTCTGGCCTGCGTCGTCAGAGATCATTACCCCGGCGGCATAGCGATGGTTGCGATCTGCCCAGGCATTTCCGGCTTGATACAGCTGCGGGAGATCAGCGCCATAAGGCAGTTCCACCTGCGGTTGGGCAGTCTGGCCCACCCAGGGTTCCATGGGGGATCGGCCGATGGCAGGGGGGCACCATTCTTCACCGCAGTGTTCGGCCCAACTTA
>Ga0105047_10004484_pt1 | contig 24271 bp, 25 predicted proteins | sample MAT04_FD_78384 | JGI IMG/M metagenome (GOLD analysis project Ga0105047, IMG submission 78384) | Freshwater microbial communities from Lake Fryxell liftoff mats and glacier meltwater in Antarctica - MAT-04 (megahit assembly) | ecosystem: Environmental > Aquatic > Freshwater > Ice > Liftoff...
TCGCCCTCGCACTCGTCGTCGCGGCCGCGAGCGGCTTCATCGCGCTCTCGTACGAGATCCTCTGGTATCGCGTGATCTCGTTCGCGAGCCTCGGCTTGCCCGGGGCCTTCGGGCCATCTTCCGCCTCCACGACGCTCCCTAGTCCTTCGGAGCTGCGCGGACGTCGACCGGGACGCCGCTGAACGCGGCGTTGCCGCTCAGCGTATCGAGCAGCTGATCGTCGGTGAGATCGTTCACGCTGACGCCCGCGTGCTCCGTGGCGACGCGGAGCTTCCTGGCGCCCTCGTGGCTCCTTCGCCCTCGAACGCGGCCCAGAGCCGAGCGAGAGCCGCGACGAGGAGCGGCGGCGCGAGATCGATCCTCTTCTCCCGGCGAAAGAGCCGCTCGGGGAGCGACGGCGTGAGCGGGCCGAGGTCCACACCGTGCACGGCCTCGCGCACCTTCGCGAGCGTGAGCCCGACACGCGGCGGCCGGAGCCGCGCGCCGAAGCGCCCGAGCCGCAAGCCGACGTCGAGGATGCGCTCGGGCCCGAGGCGCTCGAGCGCGCGGTACTTGAGCGTGCGACGCAGATCGCTCCCGAGCCGCAACGTATCGACGCGGCGCGCGAGCCCGAGCAAGATCTGCCAGTCGTGCCGCGCGTCGGGCCCGGGGTCGAAGAGCGCCGGCGCGAAGCGAGCCGTCTCGTGCACGGCGAGGAGATGAAAGACGACGTCGTAGTGAGGCCGCTCGAGCGGTGACGGCGGCTGGGAGAATCAGGTCCGCGTGCCGCGTCGTCTCGTTCAGATACGGATCGATCGACACCATGAAGTCGAGCGAGGCGAGCGCCCGATCGAGCTGCGCGCCGTTGGGCGTGGAGAGCACGGGATTGCCGGCGATCGTGACCATCCCGCGAAGGCGGCCCTCGCCCTCCGTGAGGATCTCCTCGGCGAGGACCGCCACCGGGAGCTCGCCGCCGAACTCGGGGAGGCCGCGGACACGGCTCTTCCAGCGCCCGTAGCTGCCCTTCCCCACCGACTGGTGCCCGAACATCCAGTAGGCCGCGAGCATGTGCGGTAGCTGGTCGACGGAGGTGGCCGAGAAGCGGTTCTTCGTGCGGAGCGTGCGGATGAACGTCGGCGCGAAGAGCATCGAGCCCGTGTTGTGGACATTCGGGTTCCCGAGATAGACCCCGACCGCGTCGTTGCCGTGGGCCTTCTGCACCTCGACGAGACCGCGCGACGCGACGTCGAGCGCATCGTCCCATCCGAGCCGCTCCCATCCGCCCTTCGTTCGCCGCACCGGGTGCCGCAGCCGATCGGGGTCCTCGTGGAGGTCCTCGAGCGCGAACGCCTTGGGGCAGAGGTACCCGCGCGAGAGCGGGTCCTCCTCGTCGCCGCGGATCTGCGTGACGCGTCCGTTCTCGGCCTCGATTCGCAGGCCGCACATCGCCTCGCACAGGTTGCACGCGCGGAAGTGAGTCTGCATCGTCATCGCCTTCGTCGCGCTGCGGCAGTCGATGCCACCACGCGCGCCGGGAGAGAGTACCGACGATCACGCGAGCACGGCCAGGAATGCCGTCGGCTCCGACCCGGGCGGCGGCTAACGTGCGCCCCATGCGTACGTCGAAGAGCACACTGGTCCTCGCGACATCCCTCGCCGCCGCGGCGAGCCTCGGGGCGATCGCGTCGTGCGGGTCGAGCGACGCGGGCAGCGGCTTCGACGATCCGGACGTCGGCCTTCCCGAGCGGCAGGAGACGTCGGTCGTCATCGAGGCCGCGCCGGTGGTCCACGACGACTTCAAGAACCCGGTCTTCGCCGACGGCGCATCGCCGAACGCACCGCAGGCCTTCGCGCAGCCCGACGTGACGGCCGACGCGGGAGACGGCGGCGCCAGCACCGGTGGCCCGTGCCTCTACGAGCCGGAGATCGGCACGCTGTTTCCGAGCAACTGGCTCCGTCCGAGGTTCCGCTTCGCGGCGGCGCAGTCGGAGAACCTGTTCGAGATCAAGATGGTCGTCCCGAACCAGGTCTCGCCGCTCGTCATCTACACGACGAAGAGCGGCTATACGCTCGACAAGGCGCTCTGGCAGATCCTCACGACGACCGGCTTCGGCACCGTGCACCTCACGGTGCGCAGCGCGGTGGTCGACGCCGCGGGCAAGGTCACCGCCGGACCGTTCAAGGGCACGGAGGGCGACTTCGAGGTCGCTCCTCCTCAGGTGCAGGCCACGGGCTCCGTCCTCTACTGGACGACCAGCGGCGGCACGGTGCTCAAGGGCTTCAAGATCGGCGACGAGACCGTGCAGAGCGTCATCACGCCCGCCGCCGCGCAGGCGCAGTGCGTGGCCTGCCACACGTCGACACCGGACGGCCTCTACGCCGGCCTCACGGGGTCCTCGAACGCGGCCGATGGAACGCCGTCGTCGATCACGATCCGCTCCGTCGACGGCCTCGCGACGGAGCCGCCCTTCCTCTCCGCGTCCGCGAAGACGCTCCTCGCGCGCCAGCAGTACGCGCCGACGTTCTCGAAGGCGCACTGGCAGGACGGGGATCACACGGTGCTCACGATGTTCGCGGTGAGCGGGAAGACCGAGATCGCGTGGACCGACCTCGAGGCGAAGGCGGTCACGCAGGGCATGGGTTGGGACGTGCTCGCGCGCGGCGGAGACACGGGCTCCGCTTCGTCGGCGACATTCGCGCACGACGGAACGAAGCTCGCCTACGTGTCGACCACCGGCACCGGCGCAGGAGTGATCGCGGGTGACGGACGCATCTTCACCGTTCCCTATACGAACCGGGCCGGCGGCCCGGCGACCGCGGTCGCGGGCGCGAGCGATGCGGCGTTCAATCAGTACTACCCGACGTTCTCCGCCGACGATCAGGTGCTGGCGTTCAACCGCGTTCCCGCGGGGCCGAGCGGCACGAGCTACAACAACCCGCTCGCCGAGGTGTTCGTCGTTCCCGCGGCCGGCGGTACGGCGACCCGGCTCGCCGCCAACGATCCCCCGGCGTGCCTGACGACCAAGAAGAGCCCCGGCATCACCAACTCGTGGCCGAAGTGGGCGCCCGAGGTGCGTACCGCGGGCGGGAAGAGCTACTACTTTCTCGTGTTCTCCTCGACGCGCAACCCGGCGAGCGGAGGACCGCAGCTGTACGTCGCGCCGATCGTGATCGAGGGCGGCGTCGTGAAGACCTACGCCGCGCTCTCCCTCTGGAACCAGCCCGAGGCCGAGAACAACCACACGCCCGCGTGGGACGTCTTCCAGCTGCCCGGGCCGAAGTGACCTAAGGTCACGGCGCCCGCTGAGCGGCGACGAAGGGCCATGCATCACGTGCGGCCCGGCGCATCGCCCGCGCGTCGCTATCCGTCGAGGCCAGTCCAGAGCTTCTCGAGATCCTGCGACAGGTGGGCCTCGATGTGGCGGGCTTCTCCGGCGGAGATGTGCAGTCGAAGCACCCGGAAGACCTGTCGGACGATCGCCGGAGCTTCCTGCTCGGGTACGCCGACGCGCTGCGAGAACCTCCAGCAGAAGGTCCGCTGATCCATCGTCGGCAGCGCGAGCACGGGCTGGAATGCGAGGATCCCGTCGAGCCGCGTGGGGAGCTGGCTCTCGAGGGCGCGGACCTCCGCGATTGGAAGTCGCTCCTCCAGCGTCGTGAGCACGCCGACCACGTAGCGTTCCGCGAGCTCCTTCGGGTAGCCAGCTCGGTCCGTGACGTCGCGAATGAACTCCGCATACGTGCTGCCCGCACGCGACTCGTGACGCTGGGCGCGTGTGTCGGGGACGTCGTGCTCGCTTGGCCTGGATGTCATCGCGCCACCTCCGATCGATTCGTCTGTACGAACCAAGGTGCATCGCGCGTGCCGCGCGAGGCGTTCAGGGGCGGATGAGCGCGAGCACGGTGGCGTCGATGCGCGTGAACCAGTCGGCGTCGTTGCCGGGGTCGGGCTGGCGCTCGACGGCGACGACCTTGTGCGTGAGCCGGCCGCCCTCGACGAGGAAGAGCGGTCCGCCGGAGTCGCCGCCCGTCGAGTAGTACGGCGTGCGGAGGCCGGTGTCGTAGCCGGCCGACTTGCCGCTCGTGATCGTGAGGAGCGTGGAGCGGACGAGCGGCGCGGTGCGCGCCTCGAGGCTGCGGCCGACCGCGACGCCCTTGTACGAGGTTCCGCGATCGGCCTCTGCGCCGATGCTGGTCGGGATGCCGTACTGCGTGAGCTTGATCGGCGCGTCGAGCACGAGGATGCCGACGTCGGGGCTCGCGGCGTCGTTCGAGTAGTTGCGCGAGAGCACCTTCGAGCGCACCACCTTGCGGCTCGGTGCGCCCGGCGCGAACGGCGCCTTCACGGTGTACGCCGTGCCCCAGATGCAGTGCGCCGCGCCGAGGACGACCGTCGGGCTCACGAGCACGCCGGTGCAGTAGTCGACCCCGTTGCCGTGGAGGATCTGCACCGCCTCGGGAAAGGCCGTGGCGAGGCCGGCCTGCATCGACTCGACGATCGCCTCGTCCGTCGACGCCGCCTCGTCGGCCGCGGGCTCGACGGCGCACCCCGCGAGCAGCGAGAGGGCGATCAGCGGAGCGAGGTAGGCAGAGGTGCGCACATGACCTTCACCAGCAAGATCCGCTCCGTCTGGACACACGCCAAAAACCCCGCAAATCGGCGGGTTCGGCACCGGGAAGAGTGCGCTGGTGATGGATCTTTCCAGCCCCGGGCAGGCTACGAGCGCAGGCTCTGGGGCGCGGCCTCCGCGGCCGGCAGCGTGACGCGGAACGTGGTGCCTCCGTCGGGCCGCGGCTCGCAGCAGAGCGTCCCGCCGGCCGAGACCACGATGCGATGCGAGATCGCGAGCCCGAGCCCCGTACCGACTCCCTCCTTCGTCGTGAAGAAGGGCTCGAAGATGCGCTCCATCAGCGCGCGCGGGACGCCGGCGCCCGTATCGCTGATCTCGACGACGACGTCCGTCGCGACCGCGCGAGCCACGACGCGAATCTCGTGGTCTCTGCTCTGGTCGTCGGGGATGGCCTGCGCCGCGTTCACGAGGAGGTTCAGGAAGACCTGACCGAGGCGCGTCTCGCTACCGCGTACGACGACCGTATTGCGATAGTCCCGTTCAAGCAGCGCTGCGTCGCCTTCGGGGCGTGACGGGCGTACCGTCCATTTCATGCGTATGCACCGACTCGCACCGGCGCTCCTCGTCCTGCTCGCGGCCGGCACGGCCGAGGCGCGGACCGTGAACGTGACGGACGTCCCTTCGCTCACGGCCGCCATCGCCGCGGCCGCCGCCGGCGACGAGATCATCCTCGCAGCAGGGACGTACCACTTCACGAGCTCCCCCAACTGCAGCGCGGCAGGCACCCCCGCGGCTCCCGTCGTCGTCCGTGCCGCGACGCCCCTCACCGCGAAGATCGAGTTCGACGCGCTCGAGGGCTTCCACGTCACCGGCCCGAGCTGGCGCTTCGAGGGGCTCGACGTGCACGGCGTGTGCGCCAACGACTCGAGCTGCGAGCACGCGTTCCATGTGACGGGCAAGGCGACGGATTTCGTCCTGCGCGCGAACCGCCTCGTCGACTTCAACGCGCAGCTCAAGGTGAACGCCGACGCCGTCGGCCCCGCCGGCGCCTACGTGCAGCCGCATCGAGGCCTCGTCGAAGGCAACGAGGTCTTCGACACGCACTCGAGGCAGACCTCGAACCCCGTCACGAAGCTGAACATCGACACCGTCGACGACTGGGTCGTGCGCGCGAACACGATCTACGACGGCCACAAGAACGGCGGGGACGGCGTCAGCTACCAGTCGTTCATGAAGGGCGGCGGCAAGAACGGGGTCTACGAGCGCAACCTCGTCCTCTGCACGAAGAACGAGACCTCCGGAGGCACGCGCATCGGGCTCTCCTTCGGTGGCGGCGGAACGGGGCCCCAGTTCTGCGCGCCTGCCTTCAATGCAGGCACGCCGTGCGACATCGAGCAGACGAACGGCACGATTCGCAACAACATCATCGTGCAGTGCTCCGACGTCGGCATCTATCTGAACAAGGCGAAGGACACGAAGGTCCTCTTCAACACGCTCATCGCGACGAACGGTGTCGACTTTCGCTTCGCGACGACGAGCGGCGAGGCCTACGGGAACGTCCTCGCCTCCGCGCTGCGCATTCGCGACGGCGCGGCGATGACGAAGTCGACGAATCTCGAGAACGTCCTCGGTACGGATTTCTCGGGCTGGTACCAGGCGCCGCTCCTCGGAGATCTCCGGAAGAAGGGCGACCTCTCCACGCTCCTCGGCAAGGGCACGGCGCGCCCCGACGTCACCGACGACTACTGCGCGCGTGCGCGGAGCGGCGCGTACGATCTCGGCGCGCTCCAGGCTTCGCTCGGCGACTGCACGACGACGACCCCGCCGGGCGGCACAACCCATCCCGACGGAGGCGTCGGCCCGGGCGGCGGTGACGCGGGGGCGGACTCCGGCGTTCCGGGCTCGGGCGGCGGCGACACAGGGGCGGACTCGGGCACTCCCGGCGCCGGTGACGCTCCGGGCGCGGCCGACGACTCTTCCGGCTGCGCGTGCACGGAGGCGCCGGCGCGAAGCGGCGCGGGGTCCCTCGCCGCGCTGGTCGGGCTCGCCTTCGCGTACGGCATGCGACGTCGTCGGCGCGCCTAGCTTCCGCATCTGGCAGACTTCATCCGTGCTCCTCGCGCCCGCCGGCTTCTCCGCGGTCCGCCGCGCACGAAGGCAAGCCGGCTCACGGCTCGCGAGCGGGGAGCAGCGGAGCTACTTCTTCTTCGACGCGGCAGCCTTCGCTGCCGGAGCGGCAGCCTTCGCCGCCGGAGCGGCAGCCTTGGGCGCCGGCGTCCACTTGCCGGACATCACGCCCTCGCAGAGGCTCTTCGTCGACTCGGCGGAGACGTCCGGCTGCTTGTAGAAGTAGTCGACGTCGTTCATGCCGCTGCTGCTGTCGGCCTGCGCGCACGTGCCGAGCAGGTTGTCCTGCGAGCAGGGCGTCGACTCCTTCTTGAAGACGCCGCCGAGGGTCTTGCACGAGTCCTCGGCCGCGATGCCCATCGCGCCCTTGAACTCCTTGCACTTGCCGTCCGTCGCGTTGGTGCACGTCGCCGCGATGCCGCCGGCCGGCGCGGGCGTCGCAGCGCCAGTGAGCGTGGGGGCGGAGGACGCGGGCGCGGCCATCGCCGACGCGAGGGCCGCCGCGAGCTTCTCCTCGTTCTTCTTTTGCTCCTCGGGGCTCGGCTTCGAGCAGCCGGCGAGAGCGACGAGGGCGACGGGGAGAATGAGCGCGAGTTTCATGGGAATCCTGGAGGGTGGGAGGTAGCCGTCCGTTTCGCCGGCAGGCCCGGAACCTACGGGGACGGGCCATCATTCCTTCCCCGAGCCCACAAACCCGAGCAGGCGACCCGCGCGCGACCGGCCTCGCACGCGATGGCCCAGGAACAAGGCCCGATCGTGGGGGGCGAAAACCCGAGGAGGCGGCGTGCTCAGGCCGCCGCGCGGAAGATCGGCGCCGCGCTCGGAGCGCGATGCGTGCGTGCGACGCGACGGAAGACGCCCGGCGGCAGGCCGACGATGCGCTTGAACGCCTTCGCGAAGGCGAACTCGCACTGGTAGCCGACGTCGGCGGCGATCGCAGCGAGCGAGAGGTCCGTCTCGAGGAGGCGCTCCTGCGCACGGCGGAGCCGATGCTCCGCGAGCCATCGGAGAGGCGAGGTCCCGAGCTCGCTCGTGAAGCGGCGGGCGAGCGCGGCGCGGGAGAGACCGGCCACACGACCGAGCGCGGCCACCGTCCAGCGGCGCGCGGGGTCGCTCTTCATCGCGGCAAGCGCGCGCTCGACGTGAGGGTCGCTGGAGACGATGCGGAGTGCCGTCCGATGGTTCGCCATCGCCCGAGAGCATGACGCGTCCGTCGCGCGAGGTCCACGTGTCGGCGAAGATCGAGACGATCGGACATGCGCGAGAGCGTCCCGCACATGGCTCCGGCGCGGCCGTCGCTCCATGCTCGTCTCATGACGCTCGAGAAAGAGGACGAAGATGCGCCGACCCCGCTCCCCGACGATGCGTTTCTCGATCGCGCGGCCGGCACGCTGTTCGCCCATCGCACCGTCCTCGTCTTCGGTGAGGTGAGCACCAAGCTGGCTCGCACCGTTTCGGCCCAGCTCGTGGCCCTCGCGTCGTCCGGCGCGGCTCCGATCCGCATGTTCGTCCATTCGCAGGGTGGCCATGTCGAGGCGGGCGACACCATCCACGATCTCGTGCGCGCCATCGCGCCGGACGTCGTCATGATCGGAACGGGGTGGGTCGCGAGCGCTGGCGCGCTGATCTACGCGGCGGCGAAGAAGGAGAATCGCTACGCGCTGCCGAACACGCGCTTCCTCCTCCATCAGCCACTCGGGGGGATGGGCGGCCGCGCCTCCGACATCGAGATCGAGGCGAACCAGATCCTCCAGATGCGCGAGCGGCTCAATCGGACCTTCGCGCGCGCGACGGGGCAGGACTACGAGACGATCGCGCGCGACACCGAGAAGAACTTCTGGATGAACGCAAAGGAGGCGTGCGCCTACGGGCTCGTGCACCGCATCGTCGAGCGACTGGGCGAGCTACCGGCCTCGTGACCCTGCGTCCCCCATGAAGGTAGATGTGCGCACGGTTCTTGCTGAACTCGTCGTCGGGCCCACGCCCCGAGGTTCTTCCCATGTCATTCCTCCCCCTTCGAGCCCTCGCCGTCGCCGGCCTTTCCTTCATGATTTCCGCATGTGGAGGGACCTCGGGCCCGGCCCGTGGCGCCGGTGAGGTGGGTAAGCTGGCCCCCTCTCTGTCGATCCAGTCACTGAACGGAAAGGGGGCGGTCTCGCTCTCCTCGACCGCCGGGAAGGTCACCATCGTCCAGTTCTGGGCGACCTGGTGTGAGCCCTGCAAGACGTCGCTGAGCCAGCTCGAGGCGCTCCACAAGCAGAGCGGCGGCAAGCTCGAGGTCATCGGGATCTCGGTCGACGACACGACGCGCGGCGTCGCGGACTTCGCGAAGGCGCAGGGCGTCTCCTTCCCGATCGCCTGGGACGAGAACCACACGCTGATGTGGCGGTGGAGCGTCGAGAAGATGCCCTCCACGTACGTCCTCGACGCCAAGGGCACGGTCCGCTTCATCCACGAGACCCAGAAGGGCAAGGACGACGGCGACCTCATCGCGCGCGAGGTCGCAGAGCTCACGAACGACGGGACCGTCACGAGCCCGAAGATCGAGGTCGCGAGCGCTTCGGTCCCCGCGGCGCCCGCGCCCGTCGCCGTCATCGATGCGCCTCCTGCGGCGTCGACGGAAGAAGCGACCGTCCCTTCGCCGAGCGAAGCTGCCCCGACTACATCGAAGAAGAGCGCGAAGCCCGGCTCCGCGAAGAAGAACTTCATCAAGAAGACGACGACGACGAAGAGCGCCGCGCCTGCCAGCAAGGGGACGGGCGTCTAGCCGGCGCCGCGCACGGGTCGTCGTGTGCTCGAGCTCGAGCACCGACGAGCCACGGAGCGCAGCGGGAGGCGCTCTGGATCTGCGTGTCCTTGACGAGGTGGGCGGCGTATCAGTCGCCGAACCCGCGGCACTTCGTTGCTTGGGCACTCCGCCATGAAGCAAGAGCCGACCTACACCAACGTGGACCTCTCCGGCTTCGTCTACGACGACGACGAGCCCGTAGCGCTCACGAGGCCTCGAAGTCGCGCGCGCCGTGCCGCGCCGTTCGCCGCTGCGCTCCTCGGCGTCGCCGGCGCCGCAGGTGCTGGAGTGTGGCGCATGTCCTCGGTGCGGCGCGCGTCGTCACGACGTCGCACGATCGGATTGTGGCTCGGCGCCGCGGGGAGCCTCGCGGTCCTCGCGATCGCGCGCTGGCAGCTCCAGCGTGTCTTCAACGAGATGCCGCCGTACGAGCTCGAGAGCAAGCTCGGCCCGCTCGAAGTCCGCCGCTACCCGTCGATGCGCGTGGCCGACACCGTCGTCGACGCGAGCTGGGATGACGCACTTCAGGAGGGCTTTCGCCGGCTCGCGAGCTTCATCTTCGGCAAGAACGATCGCCACCAGAAGATCGCGATGACCTCCCCGGTCCTCGGCAGCAGCACGCGCTCGGGCGACGCGTTCAAGGTGAGGTTCTTGCTCCCCGAAGGTGTGGAGCGGCCTCCGTCGCCGGAGGATGCGCGCGTCATGGTGCACGAGATGGCGCCACGCCACGTCGCCGTCCTCCGCTTCCACGGTCGCTACAACGCCGAGGGGATCGAGGCCGGCAAGAAGGAGCTCGCGCACGCGCTGGCGGCGAACGGCCTCCGGCCGCATGGCGAGGCGACCTTCGCGGGCTACGACCCGCCGTCGACCTTGCCGCTCCTCCGCCGCAACGAGCTCTGGGTCGAGCTCGACGGCTAGCGTCCGTCCCTGATGCCCTTCTCGGCGGCCGCCGGGGAGATCTTGGTCACCGTCGGCGGAGTGGTGTCACCCGGATCGGGGGCGGGCGTCGCCGGCGTGGACGTATCGGGTGTGCCCGGAGGAGGCGCGGCCACCTCGGTCCCCGGCGCCCCCGTCCCGGCGTCGTGCGTGGCTCCCCGCTCGCGGCCCGCGGGCTACGGAGAGGGAATGCCGCACGGCTCCGTCCGGAGGTGAGCCTTCGCGCCTCGGGCCATGGCGCGCGCACTCGAGCTTCCCTCGGCACGACCATCGCAAGCCGTACCATCCGGACGAAGCGGCGCTCATCGGCGACGCAGCTGGCAAGACCGTGGACCTTCCGCGGCGCCGGCCGCGATGATCGCCGTGGACATCGGCGGAACGAACATCCGCGTAGGGACGGTCGACCTATGGAGAAGGCGAAAGACCTGACCGCATGCCGTGGTCGACTTCGATCTCTGGCGCTATGGCGACGAGAAGCATCGGCCCAACGCGAGGAAACGGTCGCGCGTCTGGTCGGGATGCTCGAAGGACTCCTGAAGACCTTCATCGTTCGTGGCGTCATGACCTTCTCGCGGCTCGAGGAGAAGCGCCGATCGAGTCCGTTCGATCTCCTCTACCGGCCGCCGAGAGCTGGATGCGTTCAGCGCCTCAGGTGACGCGGATGCGGCGGTAGCGCGCCTCGACGCCCTGGTAAGCGCCGTACGCGATGAGCCCGACGGCGACGACGGCGAGGATGACGGAACCGAGCGTCCAGCTTTGGACGGACGCGAGCGCCCCTCCGAGGCCCTTCGCCTCGTTCGGGTTCGTGCGTACCGCGGCGACCACGAGGGCGACTCCGACGATCACACCGACCGCGCCTCGCGCGCCGATGCCGAAGCGGCTGATGCCGATCGTCCACTGCTGTGCGCGCCCGTGAAGGCTCGAGAGATCGAGCTGGTCATCGAGGTCCGCGCGCCACGCCTTGTAGAGCTGGTAGCCGGCGACGCCCGTGACGAGAAGCCCCAGTGCGCCGACGATCCACGGTCCGCCGGGCCAGCTCATCAGGCGGGCCGTCCAGCTCTCCGCGCCGCCCGATGAGCCGCCGCCCGAACCGCCGATCGCAGCGCCGGTCAGCAGACCGACGGCGTAGACGACGAGACCGGCGTGGATCAACCCGGCGCCGAACCAGCCGACACGCTTCGCGATGCCCTTCGCATCGGTGCCCTCGTTCTCCGGATCGAGCGTCGCCTGTACGAAGCGCCATAGGGCGTAGCCAACGAGCCCCACGATGACGAGCACGAGGAGGACCTGACCGAACGGCTGCGAGCGCAGCGTCTGCAGCGCGCCCTTCGAATCGGTCGTCGCGCCGTCGGAGTCCCCGACTGCCGCAGCTGCGGCAAGAATGCCAATCACGGCGTACAGGACGCCCTTCGAGGCGTACCCCGCGCGCGCGAGCTTCGGGACCCAATTTCGCGACTTTTGCTTTGCGTTCGAGAGCTGTCGTCTTGCGTCCATGCCGCCCGCGGTTGCGAGTGCCGTGCCGCAGAACGGCAGAGCTGCGGCTCTTCGCCTTCGGCGCGGCGACTCCCGGACGTCACGCTCGCGGGATGGCGTACGTCAGCGTCGCGCGCGCGACGGGCTCGGCCTCCTCCGCCGAGAGGAGTCGGACTTCTGGCCCCACCACGCTCCTCTGGGTTCTCGCACTCGCGCTGTACACCGTCGCGCGATCACGCTCACGCGCGGGCTCTACATCCACGACCGCCTCGGCGATCACGACGACGGCGCATCGACGAAGCGATGACGCCGTCGCATCGACAAGCCTCGACGACGCCGCCGCCGCGTCGCCTCGAGACGACGCTCAGCGCGTCGCGCCGTGACGGCCGGAGCTGCGCTGGCGGCTGCGCTTCCTGCGGTCAGCCCAGGAGATTCTCCCCCTCGCCCACCCGCTTGGCCTTACGGGCCTGTTCCTCGAGAATGCCGGCCTCGGTGGACAACCCCGCTTCCCCCTTGGTGGACACCGCGTCCACTCCTCCCGGGCGCAGTGCGTCGCCGGATGACTCGAGCGATCCTGGGTCTTTCGTCGGCTCCTGCTTCGCGTCGAGCATCGTGACGGGGACGCCGCGCGGAAAAACGACTTCTCGTGCCTCGTCCGGCATGCTGATGCCGTGTTTCTGAAAAGCACGTTTCACGAGCCGGATTACGGAAGACCGCACCTTGAGCCAACTGTGTTCATGGCCATTGATCCAAAAATAAATTCTCAAATTGACGGTCGCTTTGCCCAGGTCGTCCGCCAGCACCCAGGGCTCTGGCTCCTTCAACACCGCCGGGTGATTCACCAGCACCCTCAGGGCGACGTCCTGGGCTTCATCAATCGCGTCGTCGTAACCGATGCCGACGATGAAGTTCTCGCGCCGGTTGGGGGTGGCGGTGAAGTTTTGAAGCGTACTCTTGTAAACGGTGGCGTTGGGGACTTGCACGAGATTGCCGTCGAGGGTCAGCAGCACAGTGGTGCGGATATTCAACTGCTGCACATAGCCGGTGACCCCGACGATTTCGACCAAATCCCCCGTTCCAAATGGGCGCTGGATGCTCAGGAAGATGCTGGCCAAGAAGTTCTCCGTGATGTCCCGGAAAGCGATGCCGACCGCCAGGCCGACCAGGCCGGTCCCGCCGACGATCGTCAAAGCCAGTTGGGTCAAACCGGAAACCCGCAGGACGATATAGATACCCGCAAGAAACACAGTGACGCCCAGCCCCCCCGCAAGGACGCCGCGCAGAAGTTTCGCCCGGACACGCCCGGCAAGGATTTTTCGAGCCTTGCGCGCCGTGAACCAGCCAGTCCCAGCCGACAACGCCAGAATCAACAGCGCGACGACGAGGAACGGGAGGGAGCGGATCACGTCGCGCGATAGTCCCAGTAGCCCACTCCACGCCCCGCGGAAGTCCCAAGCGGACGGCGTTGACACTTCGATGCGGTTGGCCACGGCGACCACGTCCTGGGTGTTGCGGGCCAGGTCGCCCGCCCACTTCTTGACCTCGTCACTGTCGACACGGCCACTGAGAAAGACAACGCCGTCCACGACCTTGACTTCCGGAGCATCGAACCAACCTGTGGCCTCCATGACGCTCTGGAGGCGCTGGCGGATCTCCTCGTCGTGGGCGAGTGGCTGCACCGCCACCGTTGCCGGCGCGAGGGACACCTCCTCTTTTTTCAGGGAGGGAAGTTGATTGTGCGGCGCGGCCGCGTCGCCCTGCGCCATGACCGGCGTCGTTAGCGCGCTCCAGCAGAGGAAGCCTGACAATGCTGCCCGTAAAATTCGGGGGTGGCCGCAAGTCGCTCGTCGCACCAGTAAACGCAGGAACCAGAGACTGGACCGCAGATTGCTCCATAGCTGTTTGAGCTTATTCATGGATTGGATTTCGCACTGCCTGTTGCACTGCTCATGTATTTTCCATTTTGCGGCGATGTATCCCCGTGACCTGACCCCCCGAGACTGGGCGACCGATTCTGTGTCCTGTAGAGGAGTCACAGAGTGGCGAGGAAGAGCAAGTTTTCGGACGCCCAGATCGTCTGGGCCATCAAGGAAGTCGAGGGCGGCACGCCCGCAAAGGACGTCGCACGCAGGATGGGCGCCTACTTCCAGCACTCCTGGACGCCCGGGGTCTCCCCTTGGACTAGGGCGTTCGTCCGGCGGGCGCACGTGGCAGGCGCCGGAGCCTTCATGCCATGAGCGCAGCGCCGCGAGGCTCTTCAGAACGTTGCGTGCCGCAAGTCGTCCGGGGAAGGAGCCTCAGAGGCCCGAGAGGGCGTCGAGCAGCGACTCGCCTTTCCACACGAGCGCCGCGCCGAAGATGAACGTGGCGACGCCGCAGCCGACCCCCGATGGTCCACGACTCGAAGAAGTGCGCGCCCAAGAAGACGCCACCCGCGAGGGCTGGAAAGTGGGGCTGGGTGGTGGCCGCGAGGCGCAGCTCGGGCAGAGGCCACGCACCTTGCACGAGAAGGCAACCGCCATGTCGTCGCCGCACGTGCGCCGCCTCCTGGCAGTGAATCGCGACCGAGCCGCTGGCGGCGTGCGTGCTAGGATTTCGCCTGGAGCGCACGATGGTGACCGCCAACCCCTCGCGCTGGGCGATCGACTTCGCGGAATACCTGCGCTTCGAGCAGGAAGCCGCGGAACGTCACGAGCTCATCGACGGCGAGATCGTGGCCATGGCAGGGGCGACCAGGCGCCACAACCTCCTCTGCGGACGCCTGCACGACGCCATTCGTCCGCCGCTCGGCGAGGGGCCCTGCGTTCTCGAGCGGTCAGATCAGCGGCTCGCTGTGAACGCCGCGGGGAAGGGTTGGGTTGGCTACTACCCAGATCTGGCGGTCTACTGCGCCGATGACGTGCATCCGCTGGATCCGGAGACGCGCCTCAGCCCGACCTTGCTCGTCGAGGTGACGAGCAAGAGCACCGAGAAGAAGGACCGCGGCGTGAAGCTCGAGGACTACCTCCAAGTGAGCAGCTTAGAGGAGTACCTGATCGTCTCTCACCTGCGCCCAGAGCTCGAGCTGTGGACGAGGACCACAGACGGGTGGACAAGACGCCTCATCACCGAAGGCTCTCTCTCCCTGAAAGGAGGGGCCCAGGTCGTCGTCGAGCAGCTCTACACGGGACTGCCCGCTTGAACCCCGGATCGCGCCCCGACTAAACAGCGACAAACTGCTGCGTTGATGGATCGCGACGCGCACGCCTAAGTGTGCGCGCATGAAGACGCGGCCCGAGGGGACCTCCACGAAGAGCGCGAAGCGAAGCGCTCGCACGTCGAAAGACGTCGCGCTCGATGCGTTTCGCGCGGACCCGAACGGGCAGAAGCTCACGACGGATCAGGGCGGTGGCGTCGTGCAGACCAACGACTCGCTGAAGGGCGGCCTCCGCGGCCCGACACTGCTCGAAGACTTTCATCTCCGCGAGAAGATCACGCGCTTCGATCACGAGCGCATTCCGGAGCGCGTGGTCCATGCGCGCGGCTCGGGCGCGCACGGTTCGTTCTACACGCGCGATCCCGCGCAGCTACCGACCTCCCGCCAAGGGGCGGTCGGACGGGAAGAGCGAGGCGGCATCACCGCCTGGCGTCGTGAGCTCCGGCAGCGGCGCGACGCCGGCGTTCGCGAAGGCATTCGCCGCCGCGATCGCCAAGCGCCGCTGGGCCCGCGCGCCCGGGTAGGGGGGTAGCGGGGCTGTGATAGCTCTCCCGCAGGACCATGGCGCAGACCTACGAAGCCGTCGTCGTGGGCGCGGGCCCGAACGGGCTGGCCGCTGCGATCGAGCTCGCCCGCGCGGGTCTGTCGGTCCTCGTCGTCGAGGCCGAGGCGACCATTGGTGGCGGCGCGCGAACGGAAGAGCTGACGCTGCCTGGATTCCGGCACGACGTCTGTTCGGCCATCCATCCGCTCGGGGTCCTCTCCCCGTTCCTGGCAGGCGCGGTCCTGGCGAAGCACGGCCTCGAGTGGATTCATCCGCCGCTCGCGCTCGCACACCCGTTCGACGACGGAACGGCGGTCGCTCTGCAGCGCGGCCTTTTGCCCACCGCTGCTGGCCTCGCGCCCGACGTGGCGGCCTGGACCGCGCTCTTCGGACCGTTCGATCGTGACGCGAACGGTCTCTTCGCGGAGCTGCTCCGGCCGCTGCGCGTGCCGCGACGGCCCCTCCTCCTCGGCCACTTCGGTTTTCACGCGGTGCAATCGGCGCTGCGCGTCGCGGGAGATGCGTTTCGTGGCGAGCGGACCAAGGCCATCTTCGCCGGCTGCGCGGCGCACGCGATGATGCCGCTCGAGGAGCCTGGTACGGCGTCGTTCGCTCTGGTCCTCGCCATCGCAGCGCACGCCGTGGGCTGGCCATTCCCGCGAGGCGGCTCGACGGCGATCATCGACGCGCTTGCGGCGGAGCTCACGAGCCTGGGCGGCGAGATCCGCACTTCCGAGCGCGTCACGTCGCTCGCTCAGCTTCCCGAGGCCCGGGCCGTCCTCTTCGACGTGATGCCTCGTCACCTCGTCGCGATCGCGGGCGACGAGCTCCCTCGCTCTTACGCGGAGGCGCTCCGCGCCTATCGCCACGGTCCCGGGGTCTTCAAGGTCGACTGGGCTCTCGATGGCCCCATCCCGTGGACCGCTCCCGAGTGTCGCCGCGCGGGGACCGTTCATCTCGGAGGTACCGCCGAGGAGATCGCCGCCGGAGAGCGGCAGCCGCACGAAGGTCGCCTCGGGGAGCGCCCCTTCGTGCTGGTGGCCCAGCAGAGCCTGTTCGACGAGACGCGCGCGCCGCAGGGCAAGCACACGGGCTGGGCCTACTGTCATGTGCCGCACGGCTCGGCGATCGATGCGACTTCGATCATCGAAGCGCAGATGGAGCGCTTCGCGCCCGGCTTCCGCGACCTCGTCATCGGGCGGCATGTCATGAGCGCCGTCGCGCTCGAGCAATACAACGCGAGCTACATCGGCGGAGACATCGGCGGCGGCGCCAACGATCTCGTGCAGACGCTGGCGCGTCCGGTGTCGCGATGGAATCCGTATGCCACGCCGAACCCCCGCCTCTTCCTCGCCTCCAGCGCGACGCCCCCCGGCGGCGGCGTGCACGGGATGTGCGGATACTGGGCGGCGCGCGCAGCGATCGACCGGGTCTTTCGCTAGCCACCGAGGTCCGCCTCGTGCTCCTCGCGCTCGCGTCGTGCGACGAGCTCCTCGATCCACGCAGCGGCGCGCTCCGCATCGGCCTCGCCCAGCGTCTCCACGTCGTGCTGAACCCCTCGTTTCGACGTTCCCTGACTGCGCTCCAGCATCCGACGGCAGACCGCCTTCCAGGTGAGATCCTGGACGACGGCGCCGCCTGCGCGGAGCGCGACGAAGTCGAACGGCGTCGACGAGCGGGCGTACACCTCGACCACGAAGCGCACCGTGGAGCCCGAACGGCCGGTCATGAAGCGGACCACGCCGGCGATGGGATGGCCCTCGACGGTCGCGAATGTGATGCGCCGGGGAAGCGTCTCCTGAACGCGCATCTGAATGTGTCCCCGCAGCGGCAGCGAGGCGGTGAGCGTTCGCCCGCGCACGACGTCGCTCCGCTCGACGCCATTCTCGACGTCGAACGTGATCGGCATGATGTCCCGGCAATTGGCGCGAAACTCTTCGAGAAGGGCTTCGGCAGCGAGCGTGCTCCCATCGATGTCGATCCAGAACCGCTTGTGAGACAGGCCGCCATAGCCCTGGGTCGGAAGCTGCTCCGGCAGCGAAGACGCAAGCCGCTCGAGCGCTTCGTCGAGCGGCGTGCGCGACACTCCGAGGTCGGCGGCCGCGTCCGCTTCGCCGATGCTCGAGGTCGCTCGCTGGTCCAGCCGGGCCAGCGCCGCATCGCCCGGCACCGGCACCTTCATGCCGAACAGATGGAGCAGAGCGCCGCTGACGCCGGTGAGAAAGGCGGGCAGCGCAGGGCGCAAGGGCTTCTTGTCGGCCACCACCGCGAGCCGTCGCGCCAGCTCTTCGAGGTCGACGACGTCCGCGCCGCGCGCGTGATGCACGCGGCCCCAGGCGCCTTCGGTCTCGATTGCACGGACCACCAGCGCGGCGAGATCGTGGGCGAAGAGCGGAGCAAACTTCACCGCCATCCCCGGAAACTCGGGAGCCACCGGAAGCGTGCGTACGAGCGCGAGCAGCGCGCTCACGAGGTCGTCGGCAGGGGAGCTCGGGCCGAATACGGCGTCGACCTGGATCACCATCCACGGCACGTTGCCCGTCGCGACGTCCGCGAACGGCGTGATCAGCACGACGCGGCGTGCGCCGCCGCACGAAGGGATGCGCGGCATGTCGACCTCGCTCGACGCCGGTCGCAGCGCGACTCGCTCGTCGACGACGATCAGCAGGTCGGCTTCTCGGCGTGCTTGCGGCGAGTCGATCGCCTCCGTGACGAGCGTGGGCCAGCGCGCCGCCACCGGTCGCTTGTCGTTACCGAGCAAGGTGACCGAATGGCCGCGCGCCACGAGCGCCTCGACGAGCGCGCTCTCGATGGCTCTCGGCGCGCACGCCAGAGCCACTCTCGACGCTTCGTTCACGTCACGGCCTCAGGACCACCTTGATGCAGCCATTCTTCTTGTCGCGGAACATCTTGTAGGCGGCAGGAGCTTCGGCGAGCGGAACGCGGTGGGTGATGATCTGCGAGGGGTCGATCTCACCCGCCTCGATCTTCTCGAGCAGCGGCTTCGTGTACTTCTGCATGTGCGTCTGGCCCATCTTGATGGTGAGGCCCTTGTTCATCGCGGCGCCGAACGGGATCTTGTCGAGCATGCCGACGTAGACACCGGGTACCGAGACCGTGCCACCCTTGCGGCAGCAGTAGAGCGCCTCGCGAAGGACGTGCGCACGGTCGGTGCCGAGCTTGAGCGTCTTCTTCGCGCTGTCGAGGATCGCGTCCACGCTGCCGTGCGAATGGGCCTCGCAGCCGACGGCGTCGATGCAGCGATCCGGACCGCGGCCCTTGGTCATCTCCTGGAGACGATCGTAGACGTGGCCTTCGTCGAAGTTGATTGTCTCCGCGCGTCCCAGCTTCTGGGCCATCGCCAGGCGCTCGGGAACGTGGTCGATCGCGATCACGCGGCCGGCCCCGAACATCCACGCGCTCTGCATCGCGAACTGAGCGACCGGTCCGCAGCCCCACACCGCCACCGTGTCGCCGGGCTCGATCTGCGCGTTCTCCGCGGCCATGTAGCCCGTCGGAAAGATGTCCGACAGGAAGAGCACCTTCTCGTCGGGCAGGTCCGATTCGATCTTCAGCGGGCCGACGTCGGCGTACGGAACGCGGAGGTATTCGGCCTGACCGCCCGAGAAGCCGCCGAGCAGGTGCGAGAAGCCGAAGGCGCCGCACGGGGCGTGACCCATGGCCTTTTCGGCGAGCTTGGCGTTCGGGTTCGACGTGTCGCAGCAGGAGAAGAGGCCCTTCTTGCAGAAGAAGCACTCTCCGCAGGCGATGACGAACGGCACGACGACGCGGTCGCCCTTCTTCAGCTTCTTCACCGCGCTGCCGACCTCGACGACGATGCCCATCGGCTCGTGGCCGATGATGTCGCCGCTTTCCATGCCGGGCTGAAAGCCGTCGTAGAGGTGGAGGTCCGAGCCGCAGATGGCCGTCGCCGTGATCTTGATGATCACGTCCGTCGGGTCGATCAGCTTCGGATCGGGCACCGTATCGACGCGAACATCCTCTTTGCCGTGCCAGACGAGAGCTCTCATGAAACTTTTCCTGTCGTTGATGGTGGTGTCGAAGACGTGGTTCAGGCGGCGTTGGAGCGCGTGATCGCCGCTTCGGCGTGCAGGGGTTGGCACCGAACGCCAGCGCCTCGAAAAGGGGCACCGTGACGACGTCGCGAACGGCAGGGTGACGCGCGACCTCGAAGAGCGAGGTCGTGGTGAGCGCCTCCTCGCAGACGAGCGCGGTGCCGTCGTCGAGCAGCGTGAGGGCCATATCAAGGTGGTAGAGGCGTGCGTCCCGCAACTCGACGGGTACGACGTCACCGCGCAGGAACGTGTTCAGCGCGGGCGCCGCGCGCCGCGACGACCGGAAGCCGTGGCCGAGAAATGCACCGCGAGCGCCCGGGAGGACGACGATATCGCCGCCTTCGAGCGGCGCGTCGGGGGTTGCTGCGACGCCGATGCCGAGCTCGCGCATGGCCCGTGCTCGCTCGCGCTGCTCCTGCCCGCGCTCCTCGTGCTTCGGGAGCGCGAGCAAGGCATCGAGCGCGCCTGTGGAACGCTGGACGATGACGGCGTTGTCCTTCATGAAAACCGAATCGAACGCGCCATGGACGAACGGTACGCTCACGACGCTCGCGCCAGCCTCTTCGAGAGCGCGTACGAGCCCGTCGTGCTGCGCGACGGCAAGCCGCGGCTCGACGGCTCCGATGCGCATGTGCGGATTGATCGACCACGCCACCTGGAATGCGCACGCGTCGTCACCACGCATGCACGAGACCGCGCAGCGAGGGCGGCTCACGAGAAATCGCATCACGTCGTCGCCTGCAACGGACGCGCCGTACGAAAGCGTGACCCGCGCGACGCGTGGCGCCGCGGTCGCGGCGGACCGAGCACCGCGCGCGAAAGTCGCACGTGGCGTGCGGCACCGACCCGTGACACTTGTCTGCGCGCATGGTCGCGCCTCGATTCGCCGCGCGCGGCGAGCGGGCGCGGTGCGCACCTTGCAGCGTCGTCGTGTCGATGAACGTTGCATCCTCGTCTTCCTGGGCCCTCGCTCGCGACGACTTCCACTACGCGCTGGCTGCGTTCAACCGGCAGCGGCTCACGCCCACCGCTGCAACGACGTCATGGCGAGACGACCTGAACCAGGAGCACCAGTGGCGGTTCTGCGAGGGCCAGCTGATCGAGCGCGAGCGAGCGGAGGTCGCCGACCGCGCTGCCGAGGCGCCGACGGACCCCGCCGCCTTCGTCGCGTGGTTCGAGGCGCTGAAGGAGAACGGCCCCGGGCAAGACGATCCGATCTTCCCGTGGCTCGCCAAGGAGGCGTCCCGAGAGGCGATGATCTGGTTTCTCACGCAGGAGGTCGCCGGCGAGGCGGGCTTCGACGACCTCGTGGCGATGACCCAGGTCAAGCTGCCGGCGCAGGCGAAGCTCGAGCTCGCACGCAACTATTGGGACGAGATGGGGCAGGGCCACGCGGGCGGCATGCACGGACCGATGCTCGAGCGTCTTGCCGCCGAGCTCGGCATCGAGGCGGGCGGACGGGTCGTCGTGGAGTCGGTCGCGCTCGGAAATCTGATGACCGCGCTCGCGATGAACCGGCGCTACACCTTCCACTCCGTGGGAGCGCTCGGTGTCATCGAGCTCACGGCGCCGGGACGCGCAGCGCTGGTGAACGAGGGCCTCAAGCGGCTCGGCGTGGCGGGTGAAGCCCGCCGTTACTTCGCGCTGCACGCGACGCTCGACGTGAAGCACTCGGTCGCGTGGAACCGCGAGGTCCTCGTTCCCCTGGTCGCGCAGGATCCGGCCAATGCCCGCGCGATCGCCGAGGGCGCGCTGATGCGCCTCGAAGCCGGACGGCGCTGCTTCGACCGCTACCGGTGCGAGCTGCGCCACGATTCCGAGGGCTCGAATCGTAAGAGCGGCGAGTATCCGCGTTCGATTCGCTAGCTCGAGCATCGTGTGATCGCTGAGTGACAAATCACACGGGGTGCGCGTTCGCGCCGAGGTGCGCTATCCCTCCCCTTCCCGCCGGTATTTCATCGAGCCCTGTGACGAATATGCGAAGTGCGGCGCCTGCGCACAACACGTCCTTTGCGCTGGTCGACGGACGCTGCCTGGTGCGCCGCCGATCCGTGGCTCGGCGAGCATCCCGTGGCCGTCGATTGGTTCGGTGGTCAGTTCGCGAGCGGCCAGATCCCCGTGGACCACCCCTTGAGGACCTCGTGTCCGGAGCGCACGCCACCCTCGCGGGAGCCGCGCCGGACATCCACGGCGCTCCGTACGGTAGCGACCTCCGGCTCATGGTCGGCCTCGGTGGGATCCCGACGCTCCACTACGGGCCCGGGAACGTGAAGCACGCGCATTCTCCGGACGAGCACGTTCCGGTCGCGCATCTCCGGTCGGTCGTGCGGACCATGGTGCTCTCGCTCCTCCGCTTCTGCGGCCACGACTGAAGATCACGCAACGCGTACGGCTTCGACCACGAGCTCGTCGGTGGCCGCGCCGGCACGCCCGCTCAGCGTGCGGTCGCCACGAGCGCTACCGCAGCGATGCGCTCCACGGTGGCGTAGGCGTCGTTGTGCTCGATCTCCTCGCCGAAGACGTCGGGGTCCAGCATCCGGTACGTCCACGCGGCGCCAGCCTCCGTGCACACCTTCGCGAGCGCCTCGCGGCAGGCGTCGCGGCCGTCCACGATCGCTGCACCAGTGTAGAGGACGAGCCGCCCGCCGCGCTCGAGCCGCGCCAACGATTCGCGCGCGATGCGGATCGCGAGCCCCTCACCGAGCTCGCCGCCGCCGTCGCGGTAGGCGCGCCTCGCGCCATCCGCCATGTACGGTGGATTGGCGATGACGAGATCGATCGGGCCCTCGACGCCTTGGAGGACATCGCTCTCCACGATCTCCGTCTGGTTCTCGAGCTTCGCCAGCGCGGTGTTGGCGCGCGCGAAGTCAAGGGCGCGGCGGTTGACGTCGGCCAGGACAACGCGGTCCGCGTAGCGCGCGGCAACGAGCCCGCCAGCTCCGCCCCCGCAGCCCACATCGACCGCGCGCGCGGCACGGCCGCAGGCTCCTTCGCGCTCGATGAGATCGCAGTAGCGATACGTATCGGGCCCGAAGAAGACGTCGTCCGCGCCGGTCGTCGGATACGCCGAGTGAAGGAACGCGTCTTCTCCGCGTGTCGAAATGCGCACCAGCGACCGCATCTGCGGTCCCTCCTCGACGAGCGCCCGGGCCTGCAACCCCAGCCCGGCGATGCGCCGCGGCAGGAGGCCAGGCGCGAACGGGCGGCTCCAACCGAACACGTCACGCAGGGAGCTCGCGGAGGCGCGGCCGGCTGCGTGGGCGCGGGCGTTCACCCGGCGGTGGGTCTCGGGGCTGACGGTGACGAACTCGTAGCCCGTCGCGCGCAGCTCACGGACGAGCTCGACGAGGGCGTTCATGCGTTCGGCGTCGAAGGAAGTGGGACCCGTCATGGGGACGCGCCAGGCAAAGGCCGTACCCGCTGGTCAGTGCTGCGATCGGCAACCGCCCCACAGCCTCGCCGACCCCGCGCTCCTGGCGGGCTCGTTCGCTCGGCCGCGTGTGCTCATCGCAGGAGACGGAGGCTGAGTTACAAGCGCTTGGACCGCGGCACGTCCTCCTTGCCGACGCCGGTGGCCGAGGGCGCTCAGCACGTCGCTGTCGACGAGGCGGCACTTCAGGTACTTCTCGATGGCGTGGATGTCGAGACGGCGTCCGAAGAGCGGCCGCGTCGCGCGAAGGTGCATTGAAGGCCTCGCACGAGGCGCGATCGCAATAAGTGCAGCTTACACGCGTCTGTCGACAGTGCTCGCGTGAGCGACTGGCAACGGATCTGTGCTTGGACGCGGACCCGCGTGGCTCTCGGAGCTCGACGCGGCGCTCGCGCGCGCCGCGGAGCTCGGAACGACGCTCTCCACGACGGTGTCGGCGAGGAGCTTCGCGACGGAGGCCGAGTCCGTGACGACGGCGCGAATGACGAGTCGACCGCCGCATCGGGCACATACGCGGAGGTCTGTGTCGAAGGTTCGCTTGAGAAGAGTTCGCCAGTCGATGCGTGCGGTCGCTGCGTACAGCTCGCCCTCGAGAATGCGCTCGCGGTGAGCGCCGCGATGCAGAGGACATTCGGCGCCGCCGCTTCGGCATTGCCGGTGGTCGTCAGCGACGAGGTCACGACGGCCTCCACGGCATCGAGACGGAAGACCACCTCGGGCGACGGGTCGACCCGCATGCCGAGGGCCTGCACCGCCTCGACGATCGCTTGCCGCTCGTACGGTGAATAGGCGCCCGTTAGCGACTGCGGAGCTCCCGATGTTCCCCGCGATGCGAGCAGCAGCGCGAGGGCAGAGCCGACGGGAGCGCGGAGCAATTCTTTCAGTGTCGGGTTGCGATTCGGAACGCGAGGGCGAGCCGCGACGTGGCAAACGGACTGTCCATCAGCGCGTCCATCGCGGCGGGGGTCGGCGTTGCCGCGCCCCCTTGGACCGCCTACCCCCCAGTGCACGACGGAAGGACGTTCGGCAACGATGGCGGGGAGCGGCACGCCGTGAAACGAGCGCTCGTGCGCGATGCCGCGTTCTCGCAGAAGCGGAACATCGCCTCGCGGCCCTCGGCGCGTCGCCTACAGCGACGAAAAACTATCGAA
>Ga0105047_10004485_pt1 | contig 24267 bp, 21 predicted proteins | sample MAT04_FD_78384 | JGI IMG/M metagenome (GOLD analysis project Ga0105047, IMG submission 78384) | Freshwater microbial communities from Lake Fryxell liftoff mats and glacier meltwater in Antarctica - MAT-04 (megahit assembly) | ecosystem: Environmental > Aquatic > Freshwater > Ice > Liftoff...
CACGTCGGTCAGCGTGAACCCGACCGCAGCCTGACTCGCCTCACAGGCTGACGCCCGGCCGAGGCCCCGAATCAGATGCCGGGCCGGGGTCTCGGCTCAGGCGCCGGGCTGGGGGGGGTGCCGGGCTGGGTGGTGCCGGGGCCGGCGCTTGGCGTGGTCCGAGCCGTGACAGGTCGGGCGGGGGCCGGGCGGGACGTAGCGATCACGGGATCGGGCATGGCCGGTGCGTCTCGGAGGCCGGCGTGGCGCTCGACGTCGGCCAACTCGTCGTGGGCGTGCTCGAGGAGCTCGATGTGCAGTCGGAGGTCGGCCAGGGGGTCGCCGTGGCCGGTGGTCCAGCCCGTGGTGGGCACGTCGGCCGGGCGGCGCATGGCGTGCAAGCGGACGGCCAGGCGCTCGAGCTCGGTGACGTCGCGGCGGATGGCGTTGCGCTGCGGCTTGGTGTGGCGGCGCGGCGCTCGCGAGAGGTTGACGAGAGCGGCATCGAGGCGTACGGCCTGATCGACGAGGCCGTCGCGAGCGGCGTCGTGGGCGCCAGCGACGCCCGGTCGCTCGACCCATGACACGGCGGTGCGCAGACGGCGGTGGAGGCGGGCCGACGAGGTGGGCGACCACAGCCACGGGATCGGGGCCGACCCGCCCTTGGCCGGGCTCACCCGGTTGTGCCGACCGAGCGCCCACAGGCCGGTGCCCACCATGGCGGACAGGACGAGCAGCCAGACGACGAGCAGCAACGTGACGAAGGTGAGGAACTCGAGCACGGTGCCAGGCTACCCAGCGCGGCGGGCGGTCAGGCCGCGGCCCGGCGGTCGGTTGCAGCCGGGCGGGGCTGGAACGACGGGAGCTTGGGCAGGGCCGAGTCCCAGCCGCCGCCGCACGACACGATCCGACAGGCGTGGGCGTGCTGCTCGAGCCACCGGGTGGTGACGAGGAGCTCGTCGACCAGGTCGGTGGCCAGGGGCCGGGCGAGGTCGGCGGCCCGCTCGACGGCGCCGGCGGCCACACCGAGCAGGGCGTCGGCTTCTAGACCGGGGAGATGAGGCCGGTCCTGCTCGTTCGCGCTCCAGCTGCGGATGAAGATGCCGTGGTGGATCTCGACGCAGCCAGCCGGGCCGGCATCGATCACGAGGTGCCCGGCGGCACGGATGGCATCGAGGCGGCGTTGGCGGGACAACGCCGCGGTCAGGGCCTCGGCCCGGGCACGAGTGTCGGCCGCCTCCTCGAACCGCTGCTCCTCGGCCAGCGCCCGCAGGCGGGCGGTCAGCGGGGTGAGGAGCAGATCGGGGGCGGCGCCGAGGCCACGGAGAGCAGTGGCGACGATGGCCTGGTAGCGCGCCGGGTCGGCATCGCCGGCGCACGGGCACGTGGCCACGCCGAGCTGCGCAGCGGTGCACGCCCCCGACCGCGCCCCTCGCCCGGGCCGGGCCGAGCAGCGTCGCAACGGGAGCGCCGTCTCCACCGCTTCGATGACGCGCTTGGCCGCGGCGGTGGACGAGAGCGGCCCGAGGTAGAGATCGCCGTCGTCCTTCGGGTCCTTGACCACCGACAGCCGTGGGAACGGCTCGTGGAGCGTGAGACGAACGAAGCGGTACTTCGTCCAGTCCTTGGCCTGGCGGTTGAACCGCGGTTGCAGGGCGTGGATCAGCCGCACCTCGCGCACGGCGGCCTCGAGCGTGTTGCTGGTCACGATGTGCTGCACGCCCTCGGTCTCGCGCAGGAGCTGGCCGATCTTGCGACGGTCGTCGCTCGAGAAGTAGCTCCGGACCCGGGCCCGGAGGTTGGTGGCCTTGCCCACGTAGAGCACATGACCTCGGCGATCGGTGAACAGGTAGACGCCGGGCGAGCGCGGGAGCGCGTCGGTCATGCGGAGCTTCATGGCCTGGGCGTGGCCGCTCATGGTCGGCAGCGACAAGAGGTCGTCGAGCCCGGTGACGCCGAGCCCGCCGGCGCGCTCGAGCAGGAGGTGGAGCAGGTCGCCGGTGGCCAGGGCATCGTCGAGGGCGCGGTGGTTGGGTCGGTGGTCGAGCCGGAGCCGCTCGGCCAAGGTGCCGAGCTTGCAGTTGGGCACTTCGTCGCGCACGAGTCGCCGGGCCAGCGCCAGGGTGTCGATCCGGGCGTTGGCCAGGCGAGGCCGCTGGCGCCGTTCGAGGGCAGCATCGAGGAACGAGATGTCGAAGCGGACGTTGTGGCCGACGATGACGGCGTCGCCCAAGAACTCGAGCAGGCTCGGGAGGACCTCGTCGATGGTGGGCGCGGGGATGACCATGGCCTGCGTGATGCCGGTGAGCACGGTGATGGACGGCGGGATGGGCGACCCGGGGTTCACGAGCGTCTGCAGCGTGCCGAGGCACTCGCCGCCCCGCAGTTTCACGGCGCCGACCTCGGTGATCTCGCACGAGGCGGGGGAGGCACCGGTGGTCTCGAGGTCGATCACGCAGAACGTGACGTCGCGCAGCGGCGTGCCGAGGTCATCGAAGCCTTGCTGGCCGAGCGGCCGCACCGGTCGGCTGCCGGTGCGTCGTGCTCGTGGTCGGTCGGCCATCGCCCCATCGTGGCCGAACAGGTGTTCGCTTGGCAAGGACCCCCGCCATCGGCCTCGGCCGGGTCGACGGCGCGGTGGGGGCGGATAGGCTCGCTTCGTGCCTGTGACCCGTTATCGATGCACTGCGTGCGGCAACCTCACCCGCTTCGACGTGACCACCACCCGTCAGACGCAGGGCTTCCACCACTACACCGTGGGCGGCGAGCTCGAGATCGAGGATGAGCAGGTGCTGTCCGAGGTCGTGGAGTCGGTCGTGTGCCGCTGGTGCGGCCCGTCCGGCCAGGTCGCCGTCGTCGACGATGCCGACGTGGCCGCCGAGGACACCACGGCGTCGAGCGTGGCCGAGGGGTGACGGCAGACGTCGACCTGGCGCTGATCCGTCCCGCCCTCGAAGCTGCCGTGGTGGTGGCCCGGGCGGGCGAGCTGGCCCGGCCCCGTGTTCCGGCTCCGTCACCGCTGCGCAAGTTCACGTCCTTCACGAAGCTGCCGGACCGGGCCCTCGACGCAGCCTGGCGCGCCCTCGACGACGATGTCTTCCGCGCTCGGGTCCTGACCGTCGTGCGCTCGGTCGCCGAAGGCGACGACGAGTCGTTCGGGCCGGCCTCGTTGCTCGTGCTCGAACGTCCTGAGGGCTGGCACGACCGCCTGGCCGAGCTGGCTGCGGCGGCGCAGGTCGAGGCGGACGAGCGGTCGGCGGCGGCCACCGTCGAGCAGCTCGAACGCCGGCTGGCCAAGGCGGACGCGGAGGTGGCCCGGCTGCGGGCGGCCCTCGTCGTGCGCGACCACGAGGTCAGCGACCTGCACGCCCAGCGCTCGGTGGCCGAGGGTCGCCTGGTCGCACTGGAGCGCGATCGGGCCCGCACCGCCGAGGCGTTGGCGGGAACCACCACTGACCGCGCCGAGGCCGTCCGCCAGCTCCAGGACGAGCGCGCCCTGCTCGCCGGCCGCGACGTCGAGCTGCGCGAGCTGCGGGCCGAGCTCGCCGTTGCTCTCGACGAGCTCGAGCGGTCCCGCCGCCAGGAGTCGGCTGTCACCGAGGTGGCGTCGACCGTCGTCGCGTCGACGGCGGCCGAGGTGCCGAGCGACCGGGTGGTGGACGAGGTCCGAAGCGATGTCGTCGACGAGGCGGCGGCCCGCCAGACCGAGCGCCTGGCCCGGCTGGCTGCGGCCGTGGCGGCCGCAGGCCGCGCCGCCGATGCCCTCGGCGCTGCGCTCGCCGATGCCAGCGTCCTGGTCGGCGGGGAGGTCCGGGCGACCGAGCCGACCGAACCGACCGAGCCGACCAGCCCGACGCCGCGTCCCGCCCGCCGAGCCGACGATGCCCGCCGGCGTCCGGCGCCACTGCCCACGGGCACGTTCGACGACGGTGCCGATGCGGCGTGGTTCCTCGTGCGGCTGCCGGGTGCCATCCTCGTCGTCGACGGGTACAACGTGACCATGGCGTCGTGGCCGACCAGCCCCTCGGGGTGCAGCGGCGCATGCTCGTGGACGGTCTGCGGAACCTTCAGGCTCGGACCGGCGTCGAGCCCCTGGTGGTGTTCGACGGCGCCGAGCCGGACAGCGGGCCGGCCGGCTCGCTGCCCCGCTCGGTGCAGGTGCGCTTCTCCCCGGCCGGGGTGAAGGCCGACGACGTGGTCGTCGACCTGGTGGATCGCTACCCGGCCGATCGACCGGTCATCGTGGTCACGAACGACCGCGAGGTGCGCGACGGTGCGTCGGCCCGCGGTGCGAACCTCCTGCGTTCCGAGCAGCTCGGCGCCATGTTGCGCACCCCCTGACCAACACCTCGGCGTTCGCGCCATGACTGTCATACCCCCTTCCTAGGGTGGCCACGAGCGACGGGTGCACCGTCGACCGACAGGTATCGGAGGTGGTCATGGGAGATCCATTCGTGATCGAGTGCGAGACGTGCGTGGCACGCGAGACGGCGGCCTGCGAAGACTGCGTCGTCACGTTCCTCTGCTCTCGGGAGCCTGATGAGGCAGTGGTGATCGATGTCGACGAGGTCCGGGCGCTGCGGCTCCTGCACGAGGCCGGCATGGTGCCCAAGCTTCGCCACCGGCGCCGGGTCGGCTGACCCGAGCGGGCAGGTCCCTGCCAGTAGCGTGTCTGGCGCGTCGAACCAGGGGGTGGCGCGTGCGCCGGTTGCCAGCTCGAACATTCACGGCGCTGATCGCGTTGGCTGCGCTCTTCGTCGTTCTGCCGGGTGCCGCCTCGGTCGAGGCGGTCGACCTCGACCCGGCCGCGGTCATGGCGTCGGCCGACCTGACCCGACCACGAATCCTGATGGATGCCGCTGATCTACCCGCCGTCCGGGCTCGGCTCGGCCGCGAGCCCTACCGCTCGCTTCTCGGCTCGGTGCGAGCGCGGGCCGAAGGCGCGCCGCCACCGAACGCGGCCGATCAGGCCGACTGCGTCCAGACCGCCAACGTGGCCCGCGAGATGCTCAAGGCCAGGGCCTCGTTCGACCTGTCGGTGCTGTACCTGTTCGAGCGCACGACCGACCCGGTCACCGGTGACGTGGTCCCGTTGGTGGGGGCCGAGCGGGAGGCCGTGGGCGATCTCGCCCGCGACTACCTGCTGGCCATGTGCCGGGAGAGTCGCATCAAGGTCTTCACCGACCGCGACATCTCGACGTCCCACGAGTTGCTGTCGTCGGCCATGGCCTACGACAACCTGCTGGGTGGCGGCTACGACTTCGGCGCCAACGGAGCCTCCGTCGTCGACAACCTCACCACCTTGGCCGGCGAGTTCTACAGCCACTACAACCAGCCCGCCAGCCCCAACGTCTGGATCATGGGAGCCACGAAGTTCGCGGTGAACAACCATCGGTCGAAGGGGTCGACCGCGTTGGGCGCTGCCGGCATCGTGCTGCACGACTACGAGGCGCCCGCGGGAACCGACCCATCAGGCTGGAAGGATCCGGCGGCGTGGCTCGACTTCGGGCTCGAGCGAACCGACCGCGTCCTGCGTTGGACGTACGGCGCCGGCGACGGGGCCTACGGCGAGGGGCCGCACTACGCGCGGTTCACCCTCGAGAACCTCGTCCCGTTCGCGTCGGCCTGGGACCGCATCTCGGGCGGGGCGACGGTGACCACCGCTGCAGGCGCCGAGGTGCCGAGCCTGTGGCGTCACCCGCAGTTCAGGCGCTTCCAGCGGTGGCTGCTCGACCAGGCGCTGCCGGACGGCACCGGCGCGCCCATCGACGATGCCAAATCCGACGAGTCCGGATTGCACGGGGTGTTCGGCCCGACGGCGCAGGACCCGGGCGCGGAGCGTTGGCGGTGGGAGACGTCGCGCACGCCATATGCCACCGAAGGCAACATCGACCTGGCTGCCTTCTCCATCGTGGCCTTCGACGACAGCATCCCGCCGTCGCTCCCGGCCGGGTCCCCCACGGCGTTCTACGTGGAGGGCGGCAACGCCATGTTCCGGTCGAGCTGGGGCACCGATGCCTTCTTCGTGCTGGCCCAGGCCGAGCACGGCGCGGCCCGGGAGTTCGGCCTGGAGCGCGACGGAACAGGGGAGAAGTGGTCGGCGGCCCACGACCACGCCGATCCCGGGGCCTTCCTGCTCCACGCCTTCGGTGAGCGCCTCGTGATCGATCCGGGCTACGTCGACTTCTCGTGGTCGCGGCACTTCCTGATCAACAAGCCAGCTGACCACACCATGGTGCTGGTCGACGCCCTCGACCAGCCCCGTTCGCCGATCGATCCCTTCAAGGCCTCCGCCCACAGCGCGCCCGCAGCCCTGTGGGCCATCACCTCGGGCTCCCCGACACCGGCCGACGGCCACGCCTCGTGGGCATCCACCCTCGACGGGGCATCGTTCGACGCGGGCACCGCTGTGGCCCGCTACGGGCTACCCGCGGCGGACGCCGCCCTCGTCGAGCGGCGGTTCGTCACCGTCGACGACCGATTCCTCGTGGTGGCGGACGACGTCACCTCCTCGGCGCCGCGCACGCTCACCTGGCCTGTGCACGGGAACGCCGGCGGAAGCGACCACACCTTCCCGGGTGCGCCGGCGCGGTCGCTCGCCGCTTCCCCGCCCAACGGTGCCGGCGCCATCCCGCCCACCCCGGTGGAGGCCAGCGGGGGCACCTTCACCGAACTCGACGCCGGTGCCACCTGGGAGCGGGCCGATGCTCGCCTCACCGTCGGTCTCGACACCGACGTGGGCGATCCCACGATGTCCAGCGGGGTCGGCTACCACGAGCGGGCCCGCAACGCCGTCGGGGAGCACGCGGTCCGCTACGGCACCGTCGACGGCGACGACGTGCACGCCCTGTCCGTCTACTACCCGACCCCCACCGCGGCCGCCGCCCCGTCGATCGAGCGGCTCGAGGTCCCCCGGGCCGCCGCACTCCGGCTGGTGGACCCGGCGACGGGCACGACCACGGTGCTCGTGCACCGCCGAGCAGGTGCCGGCATGCTCGACCTGCCGGCATCGGTCACCGGCTCCGTGGCGCTCCACACCGACGGCTCGCTGGTGGTGCTCGAAGGCACGGCCGGCGGCGAGGTCCGGTCGGTCTACGCCGAAAATGCCACCGTGCTCGCGGCCGGCGACGCCACCCTTCGGATGGGCGAGCCCGCCGTGCTCGGCCTGGCCCGACCCGATGGTCTGGACGGGCGCCTCGAGCTGACCGGCCTGCCCGGCACCGGACCGGCTGGCGAGCCCGACCTCGCCATCGGCGGTCGGACGGTGGCCGACCCTGTGCTCGTGGTCGAGGTGGGCGACGGTTCCGCCTCCCTTGCTCACGGCTGTGCCGTCGACGGCCCGGTCGAGGGCGTCCGCCTCGTCCACCCCGGGCGCGACGGCTTGGCCACGTTGCACCCCGACCCCGCCGGAGGAGGCGCGCCGTCGGCCGACGCCGGCGCCGACCGTCGCGTGGCCACGGGCACCGTGGTGACCCTCGACGGCCGAGCGAGCTGCGATCCGGACGGCGACGAGCTCACCCCCCGCTGGGAGCTCGTGTCGGCGCCGCCGGGTAGCGACTGGGATCTCCGCGGCGTCGACACGTGGCAGCCCACGATGACCATCGACGTGCCGGGGCCGCACCGCGCCCGGCTCGTCGTCACCGACGACACGGGGGCGGTGAGCCGTACAGCCGAGGTGACGGTGGTGGGGGGCACACCGGCGAACGACGGCATGGACAACGACCTCGACGGCCGCTTCGATGCGGCCGACGGCGACGGTGAGCCCGATCGGGCCGTCGTGTCCCCGCCGCCACCCCCCACCCTGCCGACGACGACCACCACGACGACGTCTTCCTCCACGTCCAACACGTCGACCTCCACCACCTCGTCGACCCCCACCCCGTCGACGACGGCCGTCGCCGCTGCGCCGCCCGTGGGCCCGACCGCACCAGCCTCAGGCGGCGGCCCGTCCACGCCCGACGGCCTGGCCGCATCGGCCGCGTCGGCACCGACGTCGGGGAAGCTCCCCCTCACCGGCATCTCGCTCCTCCTGGGCGGCATCGGTCTGGCGCTGGTGCTGGCTGGCGCCATGACCTTGGCTGTTCGGCGACGGCTGCATCGGATCTGATCGGGTGCCACCTGGCATCGCCCTCGTGCGGTCGGCCCGGTGCGGTGGGACGATGGTGATCGTGAGTCGACCCGTGGTGAGCGATGACCTCCGAGGCAGCAGCGACGGCGTCGCCGAGCTTCGCCACCGTCTGTCCGACGTGGGTCGAGCAGCTGGTCTGGTGGCCGTGGGCTTCGCGTCCGTGGAGCCCTTCGTCGACGCGCGCCGGGCGCTCGAGGATCGCCTGGCGACGGGGATGGATGCCGGGATGCGGTTCACCTTCCGCAACCCGGCGCGATCGACGACCCCGGCAGGGGCCCTGCCCGACGCTGCTGCCCTCGTGGTCGGCGCGTGGCCGTACCCCGCCGTCGACGGCGGCGCCGACCCCGGGCCGGAGGGGCTGGTAGCCCGCTATGCGGTGGGTGAGCAGCACGAGCGCCTCTGCCTCGCGCTCAGAGCCATGGCCGACATCCTGCGGGCCGCCGGCCATCGCACGCGCGTGCTGGCCGACGACAACGCCCTGGTGGACCGTGCCGCCGCCCACCGAGCCGGGCTCGGCTGGTACGGCAAGAGCGCCAACCTGCTGGTGCCGGGCCACGGGCCATGGGTCGTGCTCGGTTCGGTGCTCACCGACGCCGACCTGGCCGAGGAGACCCGGACGGTGTCCGACGGTTGCGGTTCGTGCCGTCGCTGTCTCGACGCCTGCCCGACCGGCGCCATCGTGGATGACGGCATGGTCGACGCCCGTCGCTGCTTGTCGTGGCTCCTTCAGGACACCGGGGTGTTCCCCGCCGAACATCGTGTCTCGCTCGGCGCCCGAATCTACGGCTGCGACACCTGCCTCGAGGTGTGCCCGCCGGGACGCGCCAACGCGGTGACCGTGGCGCCCCCGGGTCGACGTCGGGACGTTGTCGATGTGCTGGAGCTCGACGACGATGCCCTCCTGGCCAGCGCCGGTCGGTGGTACGTGGCCGATCGCGACCCGCGCTACCTGCGGCGAAACGCCCTTGTGGTGCTGGCCAACGTGGGGGATCCGACGTCGCCTGGCGTGAGACGCGTCCTCGGGCACCACCTCGGTCACGACGACCCGCTGGTCGTGGCCCACGCCGTGTGGGCCGTCCGCCGGCTGGGTCTCGACGCCCTGCTCGACGAGCTGCGTCCGTGGCACCGTGGCCATCCCCTCGTGGTCGCCGAGCTCGACCGTCCGGTCGAGCAGGGCTCGTCGGCCGGTAGCGTGAGTGCGGCGAGCGAGATCCGCTCCGTCGACCCCAACCGATGAAGCACCTCCTCGTCACCAACGACTTCCCACCCAAGGTGGGCGGCATCCAGAGCTATCTCTACGACCTCTGGCGACGTCTCCCTCCGGGCGATGTCACCGTCGTCACGTCCACCCACCCGGACGCACTCGGGTTCGACGCCGCGCAGGACTTCCGCATCGAGCGCGTGGGCGCCTCGCCGTTGCTGCCCACGCCGTCGCTCCTGCGCCGGATACACGATCTGGCCTCCGAGGTCGGAGCGGAGCTGGTCCTGCTCGACCCGGTCGTCCCCCTGGGCGCCCTCGCCCTCAAGCTCGAGCTCCCCTACGGCGTGGTGGTGCACGGCGCCGAGCTCGTCGTCCCTGCCAACATCCCCGGCTATCAGCTCGTCTCCCGTCAGGTCCTGCGCGGCGCGAGCGTCGTGGTGGCTGCCGGCGACTATCCGGCGGCCTCAGCTCGCCAGGCGGCGGGGCGCCCGGTGCCGACGGTGGTGGTGCCCCCCGGTGTCGACGGCGAGCGCTTCCACCCGCTCGACCGCGATGCCCGGACCGCGGCCCGCGCCGAGCTCGGCCTCGGCGACGACGACCTGCTGGTGCTCGGCCTGTCCCGCCTGGTGCCCCGCAAGGGGATGGACGTCCTCATCCAGGCCACGGTCCGGCTGGCTGATCGCCATCCCGGGCTCCGGTTGGTGATCGCCGGCACCGGTCGCGACCGCGACCGCCTCGAGCGGCTGGCGGCCGACCTGGGGGCGCCCGTCACGTTCCTCGGTGCGGTGGCCGACGATCGCATCCCCGGCCTCTACGCCTCGGCTGACGTGTTCGCCATGTTGTGCCGTGACCGATGGGGTGGGCTCGAGCAGGAGGGCTTCGGCATCGTCTTCCTCGAGGCGTCGGCCTGCGGCGTGCCGGTGATCGCCGGGCGCAGCGGTGGTTCGCTCGACGCCGTGGTCGACGACCTGTCGGGCATCGTCGTCGACGACCCCCGCTCGGTCGACGACACCGCCGAGGCGCTGGGCCGTCTGCTGGCCGAGCCGTCGACCCGGGAGCGCATGGGCAACGACGGCCGTCGTCGCTCGCTCGAGGCCTTCGCCATGGACGACCTCGCCCGCACGCTCGGCGCCGGCCTCGACGCCGTTGCGCTCCGTCCGGTGCGCGGCCGCGACGTGGACGTGGCGCATGGCCGGTGAGCGGCGCCCCCACGACGACGACTTCGGACCCGACGTGGGGATCGAGTCGGCTCGTCCGGCGCTGGCTGCCGACGGTGCCGGGGCCGGGCTCGTGCGGATCGACCTGGCCGGAACCGCCGTGTTCGCCGTGGCCGCCCTCGGATCCTTCGTGGCCCTCGACGCCTTCGCCGCACCGCTGGCCATCCTCTCGCTCGTGCTGTGCGCGATCGGCTTCGTGGCCTTCGCGTGGGCGTACGTGATCGCCATCGGGCGATCTCGGACCGACGCCATCGGCATGGGTGGCCTCTACTTCCTGGCCGGCACGGCGCCGAAGGCGGTGCAGGCCCGGATGCTCGCCGCCCTCGGCGTGCAGGTGGTGCTGGGCATGGCCGCGGCGGCCGTCCACCCGTTCACGGAGACGGCGTTCGCGGTGCTGGCGCCGTTGTTCGGGATGGGCCTGGCCGGGCTGTGGGCCGCTCGCCACGGCGCGTTCCCACCCCGCGTGGTCAAGGTGGGCGGCACGCGGCGGGCGACGACCGGCGAGACCCGCACCGAGTAACGTCCAGGCGTCCTCACGACGGCGGCCGCACCCCCGCCGTCGGTCCGACGCGAAAGGCGCCCGATGCCAGAGCAGGCCAGAGAGCAGACGACGATCGATGCCCCCCTCGATGCGTGCTTCGGGGTCCTGGTCGACTTCGACCGCTACAGCGAGTGGGTCGAGGACCTGAAAGCCGTGTCGGTGGTCGAGGCTGACGACGAGGGCCGCGGTCTCGTCGTGGAGTTCCGCGCCGCCGGAATGGGTCGCAGCACGACCTACCGGCTGCGTTACGACTACGACGGCGCCCCCGGACGTCTCGGTTGGGCCCTCGAGGAGGGTGACGTCACCCGAGCGATCGACGGCGCCTACCTGCTGACCCTTGGCGACGGCGGCACGACCGAGGTCGAGTACGAGCTCTCGATCGACCTGATCATGCCCATCCCGGGGTTCGTGAAGCGCCGAGCCGAGGACCGCATCATCCGGTCAGCCCTCTCCGCGCTGAAGGCGCGCGTCGAGTCGCTCGACGCGTGACCCCCGATCCGTCCGCGACCACCCGCGTCCTGCTCTTCACCGGAAAGGGAGGCGTGGGCAAGACGACGGTGGCTGCGGCCACGGCGGTGGCCTGCGCCCGAGCCGGGCACCGCACGCTCGTCGTCTCCACCGACCCCGCCCACTCGTTGGCCGATGCGCTCGACCAGCACCTCGGTGACCGACCGACGGCGGTGAAGGGCGACGACATCGGCTCGCTCCTCTGGGGCCAGCAGCTCGACGCCTCGATCCGTCTCGAGGAGGCCTGGGGCGAGGTCCGCGAGTGGTTGGTGGAGCTGTTCGACTGGGCCGGCCTCGAAGGCGTCGAGGCCGATGAGCTGTCGGTGCTGCCGGGGCTCGACGAGATCTTCGCCCTCACCGACATCCGCGAGCACGCCGACAGCGGCGAGTGGGACGTGCTGGTGGTCGACTGCGCGCCGACGGCCGAGACGATCCGCCTCTTGTCGTTGCCCGATGTCTTGTCCTGGTACATGGACCGGGTCTTCCCGGTCAGCCGGCGGGTCAACAAGCTGCTGTCGCCGGTGTTGTCGCGGGTCACGAACCTGCCGGTGGCCGGCGACGACGTGTTCCGGGCCACCGAGCGGTTCTACGGACGCCTCGCTGGCGTCAAGGAGTTGCTGGCCGACGCCTCGCGCACGTCGGTCCGCCTCGTGGTGAACCCCGAGAAGATGGTGGTGGCCGAAGCTCGACGCACCGCCACCTATCTGTCGCTCTACGGCTACCGCGTGGATGCGGTGGTGGCCAACCGCCTCCTGCCTGTCGACGTGGTCGACCCGTGGTTCGATGGTTGGAAAGCGTCGCAGGCCCTGCACATGCAGGCCATCGAAGAGGGCTTCGCGCCGCTCCCGATCCTGCCCTTGCCGCTCTCGGTGGCCGAGCCGGTCGGTGTGTCGGCGCTCGGCTCGCTGTCCGAGGTGCTCTACCGATCGATCGTTCCCACTGCCGTGCTCCACGACGGGGAACCGCTCACCGTCACCCGCGCGGGCGACGCCATGGTGCTCACGCTGGAGCTACCGTTCGCCGAGCACGACGACCTGGAGGTGGGTCGACACCAGGACGAGCTCCTCGTGCGCGTCGGTCCCTACCGGCGCTCGATCATGCTCCCGGATTCGCTCCGTCGCCGGCGGGTGTCGTCCGCGAGCCTGCGATCGGGCATGCTTCGGGTTACGTTTGACGACGCTCCGACGACGACGACGTCGACCGGGCGCCACGACGACGCGATCTGACGGCGAGGGGACGACATGAGCGATGAGCGAGCGACGGAGGGCCTCGGCCACCTGCAGCGCGCCGCCATCGAGATGATCGCCGCCGCCCGCGCCTTCCTCGACGTGGCCGAGGAGGTCGTCGCCGATCCCGACAAGGTGGCCGACGTCGTGTCCGTCGTCAGCACCATGGCCACGGCCGCGGCCGCCAAGGGTCGGGCTTCCACCGGCCACACCTCCACCCCATCGCCCGGCGTCGAACACATCGACGTTTCCTGAGCGCCTGTACCTCCGTTCCGGGAGACCACCATGCGGTTGCTGCAACTGAACCCCAACGGCAGCGAGGAGAACGCCCTCGACCTGCATCCGATGCTCACGGTCGTGACCGGGCTGTCCCCGGCCGCCCGCGAGTCGCTCCTCGACATCGTCACGGCGCTGCCCAAGGGCATCGCCCCGTCGATGCACGGGCTGGTCGAGTGCCACGGCATCTTCCTCGACCTCGACGCGCCGTCGCTGGCGCTGCTCGATCTGTCCGACGCCAACGTCGACGTCCGGCTCCGCCCCGAAGACATCCGCACGGTCCTGGACAAGGCCGCCGTCGGTGCCGTGGCCGTCGACCGCCTGGCGTTGCAGGAGACGCCCGTCACCGCCGAGGAGATCCTCGAGAGCTCGGCGCCTGGTGTGCACCCTGAGCTCGACCACGCCCGTGCCCAGCAGGCTGATGCCCGCGAGGCGCTGTCCATCCTGCGCGACGCCGTCGACCGGGCCATGGTCGAGCTCGAAGGGGCATCGAGCAAGCGCCGCCGCTCCGAGGCCGCGCTGCTGGCCGCCAAGGGCGCCACGGGCCGTCCTGGTCTGCGGCTCGTCGGCGACGACCAGGTGGCGTCCGAGGTCCAACGGGCCCGGATCCTCGAGGAGATCGCCGAGTTCGAGGAGGCGATCGAGCGGGCCACGCGCGGCGTCGCCCAGCTGAAGGGCCTCGACGTCCGCCCGCTGCAAGTGCTTCTCGAGGCCATCCAGAACCCGGAACCGGTCGAGTACGTCACGTCCGATCGGGCCCGCCAGCTGGCCGACGAGTTCGAAGCCCTCCAGGCCCGCGTCGAGTCCTTGGAGGCGTCGGTCTCGGTGCAGGGCCTCAAGCCTTCCGACGTCATGACCCGCCTCGAGCAGGCCCGTGGCGAGGTCAAGTCGGCCGAGCGGGCCATGCAGAAGCCGAACTTGTCGAACGACGACGTCGCCGAGCTCGAGACGGCGCACGAGGCGGTGCTCGAGGCCGAGCGCAAGGCGTCCGGCGGCATCGGCAAGCGGGCGGCCCAGAAGCGCTACGAGGACGCGCTCGAGGCTGAGCGCACCATCCTCGACCGCGTGGGGTTCCCGACGTGGTCGGCCTATGTCATGGGCGCCGGTCTCATGTCGATCGACCCGGTGGCCGAGGAGCGCCTCAACCGGGCCAAGTTCGACATGGAGGAGGCCGAGACGCTCTGGGCCCAGGTCACGGTGGCGCTCGAGGACACGCCCGAGCACCACGAGGTGCTCGATCAGATCGAAGGCGTGTACCTCGAAGCCGTGGACCTGCTGGGCGGTGACCAGGAGGGCCAGGACATCGCCGCGGCACTGCGCGAGCTGAAGGTGGCCAAGCGCGAGGTCACCATGGACGAGCTCGTCTATGCGCTTGCGTACCAGCTCAAGGAGGTCGGCATCGACCTCGGCCCCGTGCCGTTGCTCGACGTCACCGTGCAGGTCGCGGAGGTCTTCCTGGAGGAGGCGGCTGGCGTGCAGCCGCGGATCGCCGAGCTCCAGGAGGAGCGCACCGTCCTCGAGCAGCGGCTGGCCGTGGCCGAGCGCGAGCTGATCGACGTCGACGCCGAGCCTGCCTCCGACGAGGCCGCCGTGATCGGCAGCGCTGTCGGCGACGGCGAGCTGGCTGCGCTGGCCGAGGCACTGGCCGTCACCGAAGAGGACGAGCGTGACATGTTCGAGTTCGTCGAGGCCCGCGAGGCGCTCATGGATGCGGCCATCCAGATGGAGAGCGTGGCCACCGGTCGGGTCAAGAAGGTGGGCACCGACGTGGCCCGGACCGTGAACGAGAAGCGAGCGTCTGATCCGCTGGCCGCCTTCGACTCGCTGTCGCCGTTCGACGAGTCGTCGAGGCAGCTCACGTCCGACATCAGCTTCGACGACGTGTCCGGGGTGGACGTCGGGCGCGAGGCCGTCGAGTTCTACCTGCTGGCCCGGCTCGCCGCCCTCCGGTCGGTGTCCTATGGCGGCTCCGTCCCGATGGTGGTGGACGACGCCCTGGTCGGGATCGAGGCGGGCGACCTCGAACGGCTGCTCGACCGGCTCGACAAGATGGCCGATGCCGTCCAGGTCATCTACCTCACCGACGATCCGGTGGTCATCCGGTGGGCCGAGCGCCGAGGGTTCGAGCGGGCCGCCGTCGTCCCGGCCCCGGCCGCGTTCTCGAGCTAGGCCTCGCCATCTCGTCGTGCTCGAGGCGACGGATCCGCGCCCGGCCAGCGTCCGTCGGCAGGCGCGTGCACAAGTGCCTAGGGTGGGGTTCTGGATGCTCGACCGGGAGGTGCTGTGACAACGATCGCCGCAGACGTCATCAAGGAGCTCGCAGCGTTTCGGAGCGGAACCGCTCCGGTCGTGACCATCTACCTCGACGTGGACGGGCGGCGACACGCCCGGCCCCTCGACTACGAGCTGGAGCTGGACCACCTCGTGCGCGAGGCGCTCGACCGACCCGGGGGCGCAGCGGCCAGCGATGACCTGCAACGGATCTCCGACCACGTTCGGGCCGGCCTCGACCGCACGCGCGTGCGCGGCCTGGCGATGTTCTCGTGTGTGGCCGAAGGGCTGTGGCGGGTCATCGAGCTTCCGGTGAGCGTGCAGGACCGCGTCGTCGTCAACGCCGCCCCGGCGCTCGCCCAGCTCGAGTCGGTGGCTCAGGAGTCAGCCCGCGTCGGCGTCCTCGCCGTCGACAAGCAACGCGCACGGGTGTTCGTGTTCGAGCTCGGCGAGCTGCTGCACAGCGACGGCCTCACCGACGAGCTGGCACGCGACATCGATCATCTGGGCAACAAGGACCAGGGCGATCCGTCCCACCACGTCGACGAGCTGGTGGCCAACCACCTCCGAAACGCCGCCCGCCAGGCGTTCGACGTCTTCCAGCACACCGGGGTCCGTGACGTGCTGCTGGCCGTGCCCGATCAGCTGCTCAACGCGCTCGAGCGCGGCCTGCACCCCTATGTCGCCGAGCGGGTGCGGGGCCGGCTGCACGTGCGCATCGACGGGCCGCTCGACGAGCTGCGCGAGTCGGTGCTGGCCATGGAGCACGAGATCACCGTGGCGCGCGAGGACCAGATGGTGGCGCAGCTGCGGGCCGCCGTCGGCACCGGCAACAAGGGTGTGTCCGGCCTGGCCGAGACGCTGGCTGCGCTGGCCGATCGCCGGGTCGACCTCCTCCTGGTCTCGGCCGGCTTCTCCACCTCCGGGTGGCACTGCTCGGGATGCGGCTGCATGGCGTCGGTAGGGCGTCGCTGCGGTCGGTGCGAGGGTGAGATGGATGCGGTCGACGACATCGTCGAGGATGCCATCGATGTGGCGCTGGCCCAGGGTTGCCGGGTGGAGATCGTGTCCGAGAGCGCCGACCTCGACGTCCTCGGTCGCATCGGCGCCGTGCTCCGCTTCTGAGCGACCGACCACCCATGCCATCCCCGACGCTTGTGGCGTCTGCCGTGGGCATCGACCTCGGCGGCACCAAGATCAATGCCCGCGTGGTCGACCCGGCCGACCTGTCGACGCCGGTGGCCGCCGGTCGCGTGGCGACGCCGACCGGTGGGTCGGCCATCGTGGCGGCCATCGAGCAGGCCCTCGACGAGGTGACGGCGCAGCTGGAACCGCTCGGACGGCGTGTGGGGTCGGTGGGTCTCGGGGCGGCCGGCCTGGTCGACGACGACGGCATCATGCGGTTCGCCCCGAACCTCCCGGGGGTGCTCGACTTCCCGTTCCGATCCGAGCTCGAGCGTCGGCTCGGCGTGCCTGTGGCCGTGACCAACGATGCGACGGCGGCTACCCTCGCCGAGCAACGGCTGGGTGCCGGCCGCGGGTCGGCCGACCTGCTGATGGTGTCGTTGGGCACCGGCATCGGCGCCGGGTTCGTGAGCGGTGGTGTGCTCCAGGTCGGGGCCCACGGGTTCGGTGGCGAGGCCGGTCACATGGTGGTTGACCCGACCGGGCCGCGGTGCCCGTGCGGGCGCCGTGGTTGCTGGGAGCGCTTCGCCTCGGGCAGCGGCCTCGGCCGGTTGGCGCGTGAGGCGGTGGAGGCCGGACAGGCCGCGGCCGTGGTCGAACTGGCCGGCGGCGACCCCGCGGCGGTGCGCGGCGAGCACGTGGGCCTGGCGGCCGCCGCAGGTGACGGCGACGCCCGCGAGGTGCTCCGCGCGTTCGCCTGGTGGGTGGCGCTCGGCATCGCCAACCTGGTCAACGTGCTCGACTGTGAGGTCGTCGTGGTGGGTGGGGGACTGGTCGACCTCGGCGACCTGCTGCTCGAGCCCGTGCGCAACGCGTTCGACGAGCTCGTGCTGGCGGCGCGCCACCGCCCGTCCGTGCGCATCGTGGCGGCAACATTGGGCAGCGACGCCGCGGCTGTGGGCGCCTGGCTGCTCGCCGACGACCTCCTCGCCGTCGGCCGTCGGGGCTGAACCCGAGGCCACCGCGCGGCGGCAAACGTCGGTCGGAGCCGAGGCGTCGGCCGACTACGTTTGGTCGGCATGGAGTTCCGCCGCATCACCGCACTGCCGCCCTACGTCTTCACGATCATCGACTCGCTGAAGCTCGAGGCACGGCGGTCCGGGATCGACGTGATCGACCTCGGGTTCGGCAACCCTGACCTGCCCTCACCCAAGATCGCCGTGGACAAGGCGGCCGAGGCCGTGCACAACATCCGCAACCACCGCTACTCGGCCAGCCGCGGCATCCCGAAGCTGCGCGAAGCTGCGGCTGCGCTCTACCTGCGGCGGTTCGGTGTCGAGCTCGACCCCGACACCGAGGTCATCAACACCATCGGTGCAAAGGAGGGCTTCAGCCACCTCATGTGGGTGCTGCTCCAGCCAGGCGATGCCGCCCTCGTGCCCTCGCCCTCGTACCCGATCCACATCTACGGCCCGCTCCTCGCCGGTGCCGACATCCGCGAGGTGCCGCTCGGCACCGGCGACGTGTTCTTCGAGAACTTGCGTGAGGCATGGGAGTACTCGTGGCCGAAGCCTCGGGTCATCGTGATGTCGTTTCCCCACAACCCGACGACCACCTGCGTCGACCTCGCCTTCATGCAGAAGGTGGTCGACTTCGCCCGGGAGAAGGAGGTCATCGTGGTGCACGACAACGCCTACGCCGAGCTCGGGTTCGACGGCTACGAGCCCCCGTCGATCCTCCAGGCGGAGGGCGCCAAGGAGGTCGCCGTCGAGCTCTACTCGATGACGAAGTCGTTCTCCATGGCGGGTTGGCGCGTGGCCTTCCTGTGCGGGAACAAGGAGGTGATCGCGGCCTTGGCCAAGCTCAAGAGCTACCTCGACTACGGCACCTTCCAGCCCATCCAGATCGCGGCCACCGTGACGCTCAACGAGGCGCCTGACTACCCGGCCGAGGCGCGTGCGGTCTACCAGGCTCGGCGCGACGCGCTCTGCTTCGGCCTCAACCGCATCGGGTGGGACATCAAGCCTCCCCAGGGCACGATGTTCACCTGGGCGCCCATCCCCGAGCCCTACGCCGGGATGGGCTCGATCGAGTTCGCCAAGCTGTTGGTCACCGAGGCCCAAGTGGCGGTGTCGCCCGGTGTGGGCTTCGGCCCCGGAGGCGACGGCCACGTGCGGTTCGCCCTGATCGAGAACGAGCAGCGCACGCAGCAGGCCGTGCGCAACCTGCGGCGGGTGCTGACGAAGCTGTAGTCCGGGCTGCGGTCAGTCGGCCGGGACCTTGATGCCGTCGAGCACGAACGAGACGGCGGCCTCGGCCACCTCCTCGGGCGAGCGTCCCCGCTCGTGCACGAACACCCGGGCCAACTGGGTGGTGACGCCGAGGATGCCGTGGGCGATGAGCTCCGGGTCGATGTCGCGGACCTCACCGGCATCGATGGCGTCCTGCACGTGCTTCATGGCGTCGCGGACGGCGATCTCCTGGCCCTTGCGGATGGCTGGCGCGAACGTCTCCTCCGTGGCGGCGAACTGGAACAGCGTGTACATGTCGCGGTGGTCGCCCGACCAGGCCAGCGAGGCCCCGATGCCGAGTCGCATGCGCTCGACCGGGTCGTCGACGCCGGCGATGGCCTGCGACTGCGCTCGGCGGAGGCTGGTCTGCGCCTCGCGGAGGATCTCGAAGAAGAGCTCCTCCTTCGAGGAGAAGTACCAGTAGAAGACGCCCTTGCCGACGCCCAGGCCCTGCACGATCTCGGCCACCGACGTGGGGTGGTACCCCTGCTCGGCGAAACGTGCGGCAGAGAAGTCCATGAGCTGCTGACGTCGCTCACGTCCACGCTGGGTGAGCCTGCGGGTCATAGTGCCGAGACGCTACCAGTCTTGACCGGGCGGTCAAGGCTGAGCGAGCCCGCACGCGAGCCACCGGTTCAAGCAGATGTTCCCGACGCGAAACGAACCGTTCACATGCCGTCGGTAGGTTCCTGTCCATGACGACGTACGTGCTTCGCATGTGGTTGCCCGATCGGCCCGGTGCGCTCGGGGCTGTCGCCAGTCGTGTCGGCGCGGTGGGAGCCGACGTGGTCGGCATCGAGATCCTCGAGCGAGGCGCCGGGCGAGCCATCGACGAGCTGGTCATCGACCTCCCCGACGACAGCCTGCTCGATCTGCTGGTGGCCGAGGTCATGCAGGTGGACGGCGTCGACGTGGAGGACGTGCGCACCATCGCCGACTCGCTGCGTGATCCGCTGCTCGACGCCCTGGAGACCGCCGCCATCCTGGTGGGCGCGGGCACGCCCACCGATGCCGTGGACGCCCTCTGCGAGCACGCCGTTCGCACCATCGGTGCGGCGTGGGGCACGGTCGTGACCCTTGATGACGGCGACATCGTGTCGGCCGTCGGCAACGTCCCCGACGTGGCTTGGCTCGTCGCCTTCGTGGCCGGGAGCCAGTCGTCGGCCCGGGTGGCGGTCGGCTCGGCCGGGCCCGACGATGTCGTGTGGGCGCCCCTGCCGTCGGCCCGGATGGCCCTCGTGTTGGGACGCAACGGGCAGGCCTATCGAGCAAGGGAGCGTCGACAGGCGGCCGCACTGGCGCGCATCGTCGACACTCGGTTTCGCGAGCTGAACGAGCTGCGCTCCCGTCGCGCTCACCCGTCGTCGAGCCGATGACCCACGGGCCGGACGTCTCGGCGCCCGGTTCGGGGGTTGGGGGGTCGTTGGGCGCGGCCTGTCAGGCGTCGTCGGTGGCCCAATGGCGCGAGCGCTCGACGGCGCGCAACCAGCGGGCGTACCCGGGGTCGTCGGGGTCCCGCTCGCCGGAAGGCGAGACCTCCACGTCGAGCTCCCAGTTGGTGGCGATGGCCCCCGTGGAGGCCCACACCCCCTCGGCCAGGCCGGCCAGGTAGGCGGCGCCGAGCGCCGTCGTCTCCTGCACGACCGGTCGGGCCACGGGCACGCCGAGTTGATCGGCCTGGAACGAAAGCAGCAGCGGCATGGCCGAGGCCCCGCCGTCGGCTCGCAGGGCCACCACGTCGTGACCGGCGGCCTGGCACATGGCCTCGACCACGTCACGGGTCTGGTAGGCCATGGCCTCGACCACCGCTCGGGCCAGCTGGGCCCGACCGGTTCCCCGCGTGATGCCGAGGATCGTGCCCCGGGCGTACGGGTCCCACCACGGGCTGCCGAGCCCGGTGAAGGCCGGGACGACGACCACGCCGTCGGTGTCGGGCACGGACTCGGCCAACGGACCGATCTCGTCCGCCGACTCGATGATGCCGAGGCCGTCCCGCAGCCATTGCACCGCCGCGCCGGTGACGAAGATGGCGCCCTCGTAGGCGTAGGTGGTGACGGACGTCCCGTCCGGGCCGGGGAGCGACCACGCCACGGTGGTGAGCAGTCCCTCCACCGGTGGTGGACAGGTGTTGCCCACGTTCATCAGCACGAACGACCCGGTGCCGTAGGTGTTCTTGGTCATGCCCGGCGTGAAGCAGGCCTGGCCGAACAGTGCCGCCTGCTGGTCGCCGGCGATGCCCGAGATCGGGATGCCGGCCCCGCCGGGGACGTGGGCGGCGGTGGTGCCGAAGCGCCCCGACGAGGGCAGGACCTCGGGGAGCACGTGGACGGGCACGTCGAACAGCTCGCACATCTCGGGTGACCACGCACCGGTGCGGATGTCGAACAGCAGCGTGCGGCTGGCGTTGGACGGGTCGGTGGCGTGGACGGCACCGCCGGTGAGGTTCCACAGCAGCCAGGAGTCGATGGTGCCGAAGGCCACGTCGGCCGTGGCCTCGACGCCCCCGTGCTCGAACAGCCAGGCCAGTTTGGTGGCCGAGAAGTAGGGGTCGAGCACGAGGCCGGTGACCTCCCGCACGGCGGGTAGGTGACCGGCGTCGCGCAGCTCATCACACACCGATGCCGTGCGTCGGTCCTGCCACACGATGGCGCGGTGCAGTGGCCGGCCCGTGCGCCGGTCCCAGACCACGACCGTCTCGCGTTGGTCGGTGATGCCGATGGCCGCAGGGGGCTCGTCGAGGTCGGCGACCACGTCGCCCAGCACGTCCACGATCCGGTCCCAGATCTCCGCGGCGTCGTGCTCGACCCAACCCGGTCGCGGGAAGTGCTGCGTGAACTCGCGGTACGACGACGTGACGATGCGACCGGCGACGTCGAAGGCGATGGCACGAACCCCCGTCGTCCCGGCATCGAGGGCGATGACGATGGACATGGCGAGATCGTACGGTGCCCCACGCTCGGCCACCGACTGGCCCCGTTGTGGTCTGCGGGTGTCTAGGGTTCTCGGTGCGCGACCGCGCCGGACCGGAGGTTGACGATGAAGGTGGCCATGTTGACGGGCGGAGGTGACTGCCCCGGCCTGAACGCGGTGATGCGGGCCGTCGTCCGCAAGGGCGAGCGGCACTTCGGCGACGAGCTGATCGGTTTCCGCGACGGCTGGCGTGGGGTCATGGAGGGCACGACCATGCCGCTGTCGGTGGAGACGTTCCGGGGGCTGCTGCCCCACGGCGGCACCGTGCTGGGCTCGTCGCGGACCAACCCCTTCTCGATGGAGGGCGGTGTCGAGTCGTGCAAGGCCAGCCTCGATGCCCTCCGGGTCGATGCCCTGGTGGCCATCGGCGGGGAGGACACCCTCGGCGTGGCCCACCGGCTGTCGGAGCTCGGCGTCCGCGTGGTCGGAGTGCCCAAGACCATTGACAATGACCTGTCCGGCACCGAGCTCACGTTCGGGTTCGACACTGCCGTGCAGATCGCCACCGAGGCCATCGATCGGCTGCACACGACGGCCGAGTCGCACGACCGCGTCATGGTGGTCGAGGTGATGGGTCGGCACGCGGGGCACATCGCCGTGTGGTCGGGCATCGCCGGCGGCGCCACCTACATCCTCATCCCCGAGGTCCCGTTCGACATCGAAGCGGTGGCCGACGCCATCCGACGCCGCCACGAAGCCGGTCGCTTCGCGTCGATCATCGTGGTGTCGGAGGGCGCGGTGCCGGTCGAGGGCTCGTTGGAGGTGGCCGCTGACGGTGTCGATGCCTTCGGCCACGCCCGGCTCGGCGGCATCGGTGCCATCGTGGCTCGCGAGATCGAGGACCGCACCGGCTACGAGACCCGGGTCACGATCCTCGGGCACGTCCAGCGGGGTGGGACGCCCACGGCGTTCGACCGTGTGCTCGCCACCCGTTTCGGCGTGGCTGCCATCGACGCCGTCCACGACGGCGCCTGGGGCTCGATGGTCGCTCTCGTCGACGGGGAGATCGAGCGCGTCCCGCTGTCGGTGGCCGTGGGCACGCTGAAGACGGTCGACCCGGCGCTCTACGACGTGGCCAGCGTGTTCTTCGCCGGGTGAGCGCGGGGCCAACCATCGAACTGCTGCGGGCGGCGGACGCCGAGGACCGCCAGCGTCGCATCGCCGGCGGCCTGCTCGCCGTCGGCCTTCGGCCGGGCGATCGCGTGGTGCTGCGCACGCCGTCGACGGGAGACATGCTGGCCGCCATCCTCGGGGCGTTGCGCGTCGGCATCGTGCCCGTGCTGCTGCATGCCGGCCTGCTCGAGCACGAGCGGGCGCTGCTGCTCGAGGATGCCGCGCCCGACCTCGTGATCGACGAGGTCGGTCTGTCGTCGCTGCTCGCGGCCGAGCCGACCGAGCTGGCGCCTTGGCCACTGGCGCGACCCATGCACTACACGTCGGGCACCACGGGCCATCCCAAGGGCGTGTGGTCGGGGGTCCTCGAGGAGGCCGAGGCCGCCGCCTTGGTGGCCGAGGAGCGCGACCTGTGGGGGTTCGCAGCCGACGACGTGCACCTGGTGTGCTCACCGTTCCACCACTCGGTGGCCATCCGCTTCAGCGCCGGGACGCTGCTGGCCGGTGGCGACGTCGCCATCCTCGGTCCGTTCGATGCCGGGCGAGCCATCGACGCGCTCCATCGGATCGAGCCGACCACCACGTTCATGGTCCCCGCCCACCTCCAGCGGGTCTTCGCCGCGTCGCCGACGCCCCCGCTCGCCGGGCTCCGCCTCTTGGCCCACGCCGGGTCGCCGTGCCCGGCGCCGCTGAAGCGCCGGGTGCTGGAGGCGGCGGGCGACGACGTGGTCTGGGAGTTCTACGGATCGACCGAGGGGCAGTTCACGGTGTGCTCGGCCGAGGAGTGGCGCGAGCGGCCAGGGACCGTGGGTCGGGCTCGTCGCCACCGGTCCCTCGAGGTGGATCCTGACGGCACGGTGTGGTGCGCCGTGCCCGAGTACGCCCGTTTCTCCTATTGGCGAGCGCCCGAGGCCACGGCTGCGGCCTGGCGACCGGCGCCGCCTGGTGCGCCCGGGCCGTCCGCGTTCACGGTCGGTGACCTCGGCCGCCTCGACGATGACGGGTACCTCTTCCTCGACGGTCGACGTGACGACCTCGTCATCACCGGCGGCGTCAACGTCTACCCGGCCGAGGTGGAGCAGGCGCTCGTGGCCATCCCGGGCGTCAGCGAGGCGGCCGTGTTCGGCGTCGACGATGACCGCTGGGGACAGCGGGTGTGCGTGGCCTTCGTCGGCGACGCGGCGCCTGAGGACGTGGTGGCCGGCGCCCGCGAGCGCCTCGCCGCCCACAAGCGGCCGAAGCAGGCCTTCGCCGTGGCGTCGCTGCCGCACACGACCACGGGGAAGGTCCAGCGCAACCTGCTAGCCGGGCTGCTCGGCCTGGGCGGGAAGGGTCGGGGGTAGCCCGAGGGCGGGCGGGGCGGGTGCGGCCGGTGCCGTCGTGGTCGAGCTGAACGGCGAGTCGGCGAACTTGGGGAAGTCG
>Ga0105047_10004486_pt1 | contig 24263 bp, 25 predicted proteins | sample MAT04_FD_78384 | JGI IMG/M metagenome (GOLD analysis project Ga0105047, IMG submission 78384) | Freshwater microbial communities from Lake Fryxell liftoff mats and glacier meltwater in Antarctica - MAT-04 (megahit assembly) | ecosystem: Environmental > Aquatic > Freshwater > Ice > Liftoff...
CCGCGAGGTCGTAGACGGCGTCGGCGTCGGCGTCGGACTGCACCCCGAGCCTGCTGGCGAGCACGAGCCGCAGGTCGGTCAGCGCGGCCGCCACGGCCGGTGCGTCGCGCGGGACGACGGCGAGGTCCGGTCTGGCGTCCTCGATCGCCGCGCGCAGGCGAGCGAGGTGGTTCAGCTTGGTGCCGCGCAGGTCCGACTCGGTCAGGCGGCGCAGCTCCGCGGCGAGCCAACGGTCGGCGGCGGCGTCCGGCAGCAGGCGCAGCAGCGCCGGATCGGTCGGGGTGCTCACCGGCCCGGCGCCCAGACGCAGCGCCCGGAGCGGGTCCTCGAGCGGGTCCTCGAGCGGGTCCTCGAGCGGGTCCGCAACCGGGTCCTCGAGCTGGCCCGCACGCGGCTCGGCCACCCCTCGGCCGGCGCGCCCCGCGCGCCCCCCGAGCAGCTCGACGACACCGTCGACGACGTCGAGCAGCACGGTGCGCTCGGCCGGCTCGAGCGCGGCGACGTAGGTCGGCCCGTCCGCCAGCACGAAGGCCCTCATCGCGTCCACCGGCATCGGTCCCGGCTCATCGGTCGTCGGCCTGGACGGTCGCCCACAGACCGAAACCGTGCATCGCCTGCACGTCGGCCTCCATCTGCTCGCGCGGACCGGTGGAGACGACCGCCCGACCCTCCTCGTGCACCTGGCGCATGAGACGCTCGGCCCGCGCCGCCGGGTAGCCGAAGTAGCTGCGGAACACGTAGGCGACGTAGCTCATGAGGTTGACCGGGTCGTTCCACACGATCGTCACCCACGGCACATCCTGGACGACGGCGAGGTCCTCGACCGGCTCGGCGAGGCTCGAGGGGGTGGACACCCGTCCACTGTAGGAGCCCATCCCGACGTCCGGCAGCCGCCGCCACCGGGCAGTCACCGGCCCGTGCCCCCTACGGTGTCCCTCATGAGTGCAGCGCCGCCCTCGTCCACCGCTCTGCTCACCGACCGGTACGAGCTCACCATGCTCGACGCCGCGCTCGCCGACGGGACGGCCGGGCGGCACTGCGTCTTCGAGGTGTTCACCCGCCACCTGCCTGCCGGGCGGCGCTACGGCGTGCTCGCCGGGACGGGACGCGCGCTCGAGGCGATCGTCGCGTTCCGCTTCCGGGACCAGCAGCTGTCTTACCTGTCCGAGCACCGGATGGTCACCCGGGCGACCCTGGACTACCTCGAACGGTTCCGGTTCGCCGGCTCCGTCACCGGCTACGCCGAGGGCGAGTGCTTCTTCCCGCTGTCCCCGGTGATGGTCGTCGAGGGCACGTTCGCCGAGGCGGTGCTGCTGGAGACCGTCATCCTGTCCGTGCTCAACGCCGACTCCGCCGTCGCCTCTGCCGCGTCCCGGATGACCAGCGCGGCCGGCGAGCGACCGTGCCTGGAGATGGGCTCGCGCCGTACCCACGAGCAGGCCGCCGTCGGCGCCGCGCGAGCCGCCGTGGTCGCCGGGTTCGCCGGCACGTCCAACCTCGAGGCAGGCCGGCGCTACGGCCTGTCGACGATCGGCACGGCATCGCACGCCTTCACCCTGCTGCACGACCACGAGGAGGAGGCCTTCGCATCCCAGGTGGCGGCCCAGGGCCCGGGTACGACGCTGCTGGTCGACACCTACGACGTCGCCCGGGGCGTGACGCGCGCGGTCGCGGCGGCCGGGCCCAGCCTCGGCGCGGTCCGGCTCGACTCCGGCGACCTGCTGTCCCAGTCCCGCGAGGCGCGCGCACAGCTCGACGCGCTGGGCGCCAGGGGCACCCGGATCGTCGTGACCTCCGACCTCGACGAGCATGCGATCGCCGCGCTGGCCGCGGCCCCGGTGGACGCCTATGGCGTCGGGACGTCGGTCGTGACGGGCTCGGGCGCGCCGACCTGCGCGATGGTCTACAAGCTCGTCGCGCGTGAGGGGGCCGACGGCGTGCTGGCCCCGGTCGCCAAGGCCTCGACCCGCAAGACGAGCACCGGCGGGCGCAAGACCGCGGCCCGCCGGCTGGGGCCGGATGGCCGCGCCGTCGAGGAGGTGCTCGTGGCCGGGCCCGACCAGGCCGTGGCGACCTGGGCGCCAGGGGTCCAGGACCTGCGCCCGCTGCACGTACCGCTGGTAGCGCGCGGGGCTGTCGACACGCGCTGGACCGGCCCGACGGGCGTCCAGCTCGCCGTCGCCCGCCATGCGGCGTCCCGAGCCGAGCTCCCTCGCGGCGCGCTCCGCCTGTCCCCCGGCGAGCCCGCACTGCCCTCGGTCACCCTCCACCTCCCCTGAGCAGCCGCGAACCCGCCGCCGTTCGGCGAACAACCGTCCGGAGCGCGAACTCCAGGAGTTCGCGCTCCGCCGCTGGTTCGCACAGTGCCGCTGGTGCGCGCAGGGCCGCTGGTTCGGCGGGCGCGCGGTCAGGCCCGGGAGCGGCCGCGCCCGACGAGGCCGAGGACGAGGCTGACGACGAGGACCACCACGCCGAGCCAGATGAGGAACTGGGCGGCCTCGACGGCCACCCCGAGCACCAGCAGGACGACTCCGACGAGCAGGATGATCAACCAGGTGGGCATGATTCGGGCCTTTCCGATCGGCGGCTCAACCGGGGTTCCGGGTGAGCACAACCTTCAGGGTCACACCGGTCGGGGCATCGCGCACCCGCTGCGGTTCAGGGTGCGCGAGCGCGCCGTCCGTGCTACCGCTCACCCCTGTCAAGCCCCTGACCTGGCCCGATGGTTGCCACAGGGCCGTCCGCTCCGCCACCTGCCGCCGCCCGCGCCGGACCGGCGTCAGCGGCGACCGACGAACCAGCCACGGACGACGGTCGCCCTTCCCTCGAGCTGCTCGGCGCTCGCCAGGGCGACCTCGGGGCCACCGGAACGACGTCGCAGCTCGGCGTGGACCGTGCCGTGCGGCTGGCCGCTGCGCCGTGACCACGCCCCCACCAGCCCGTTGAGCTCCTTGCGCAGCTCGGTCAGCCGCCGGTGGTCGACGGCGGGTGCGGCCGGCGCCTGACCGCGGCTGCGCCGGGCCTGGACCTGGTCGGCCTGTCGCTGACGCAGCAGCGTGCTCACCTGGTCGGCGTCGAGCAGCCCGGGCAGGCCGAGGAAGTCGAGCTCCTCGGCGGATCCGACCTCAGCGCCGGTGCCGAACTCGCCGCCGTCGAACAGCACGCGGTCGAAGGTCGCCTGGGCGTCCAGGGCCTGGAAGGTGCCGACCATGCCGTCCGGACCGACGGCGTCCGGCGCGGCATCGGCCCGCTCTGCCGCGGCGAGCAACCCGTCCTCGAGGGTCGGCTCCCCCTCGAGCAGCGGCCGGTCCAGCGCATGATCGCGCTCCAGCTCGAGGGCCGCCGCCAGCCCGAGCAGCGGGGCGACGCTGGGAAGGAAGACGGACGCCGTCTCACCGCGCCGCCGGGCACGGACGAACCGGCCGACGGCCTGAGCGAAGAACAGCGGCGTGGCCGTGGAGGTGGCGTACACACCGACCGCGAGCCGCGGCACGTCGACCCCCTCGGAGACCATCCGCACCGCGACCATCCAGCGCGCGTCGCCGTCGGCGAACCCCTCGATCCGCTCGGAGGCACCCGAGTCGTCGGAGAGCACGACGACGGGCTGCGCCCCGGTGATCCGCCGCAGGTGGGCGGCGTAGGCCCGGGCGTCTGCCTGGTCGGTGGCGATGACCAGACCGCCGGCATCCGGCACGGTGCGCCGCACCTCGGCCAGACGCCGGTCGGCCGCGGCGAGGACGGCCGGGATCCACTGGCCCCGCGGGTCCAGCGCCGTGCGCCACGCCTGGGCCGTGAGGTCCCTGGTCAGCGGGGCGCCCAGCACCGCGCTGACCTCCTCGCCCGACCGGGTGCGCCAGCGCATCTGCCCGCTGTAGGTGAGGAAGAGCACGGGCCGCACGACGCCGTCGCGCAGCGCGTCGCCGTAGCCGTAGGTGTAGTCAGCGCTGGACCGCCGGATGCCGTCGGCCCCGGCGAGGTAGGTGACGAACGGGATCGCGGCGGTGTCCGATCGGAACGGGGTCCCGGTCAGCGAGAGCCGCCGGGTGGCGGCGTCGAAGGCCTCGCGGATCGCCTCGCCCCAGCTCAGGGCGTCGCCGCCGTGATGCACCTCGTCGAGGATCACCAGCGTCGGGGCGGCCTGGGTCCGTGCGGCGTGCAGGGCGCGACGCATCGCGACCTGGGCGTAGGTCAGAGCGACGCCGTCGAAGTGCTCGCCGTGCCGTCCCTGGCTGTTGCGGAAGGTCGGGTCGAGGTGGATCCCCACCCGCGCGGCGGCGTCGGCCCACTGCTTCTTGAGGTGCTCGGTCGGCGCGACGACCGTGACCCGCCGCACCACGCCTCTGGCCAGCAGGTCGGTGGCGACCCGCAGGGCGAAGGTGGTCTTTCCCGCCCCGGGCGTCGCCACCGCGAGGAAGTCACGCGGGGACGCCGCCTCGTAGGACGCCAGGGCCGCTGCCTGCCAGGCCCGCAGCTTCTGCGCCGTCCCCCAGGCTGCCCGACCAGGGAAGGCCGGCGACAGGCTCGCCGCTGCCGCAGGACGTCCGACGTGCGCCGCCCCCGCGGGGCGCACGACAGCGTGCGACGCGTCGGTCGCGGCGAAGAGGTCGGGCTGGTCGGCGGCGCTGTGCCGGGGGCTCACCGGCCGCCGGACGGGCCGCCGGTGCCGCCGCCCGACCCGCCGCCGGGCTGGTCACCGTCCTGCGGCTTGCGCAGGCCCTCGTAGATCTCCTTGCAGACCGGGCAGACGGGGAACTTGTTCGGGTCCCGGCCGGGCACCCACACCTTGCCGCACAGCGCGACGACGGGACTGCCGCTCAGCGCGGAGGACAGGATCTTCTCCTTGCGCACGTAGTGCGCGAACCGCTCGCGGTCGCCCGGCTCAAGGTCCTCGCGGGTCTCGGTGCGCTCCAGCACGCTCGTCGAGGCCCCCGGACCACCGGGCTCGCGTGGGTCGTCGGACGAGGGAGGCGTCGGCTGGCTCATGGTGGTCGATCCTACGTCGAGGGGTCCGACACCCGTCGCGGCGTGCCGACCAGAGCGGTCACAGACCCTGCCAGCCCGGCTTGGCAGCGAAGGTCTGGCGGTAGTAGTCGGCCAGCTGCAGGCGCCCGGCGGCGGCCTCGTCGAGCAGCACCGTCACGTGCGGGTGCAGCTGCAGGACGGTGGCGGGCCACATCGCGCTCACCGGCCCCTCGACCAACTGGTGCACCGCCTCGGCCTTGCTCCGTCCGGTGGCCAGCAGCACGACGTGCCGGGCGGCCAGGATCGTGCCCAGCCCCTGGGTGAGGCAGTGCCGGGGCACGGCCTCGACGTCGCCGCCGAAGAACCGCGCGTTGTCGGCCCTCGTCTGGGCGGTGAGCGTCTTGATCCGCGTCCTCGAGGCGAGGGAGGAGCCGGGCTCGTTGAACGCGATGTGCCCGTCCGTACCGATCCCGAGCACCTGCAGGTCCACCCCACCGGCCTCGGCGATCGCCCGCTCGTAGTCGGCGCACGCCGCCGGCAGGTCGACCGCCAGCCCGTCCGGCCCGCGCACGGCGTGCGGCACGAAGTCGACCCGCCCGGTGAAGTCACGCTCGATGACCGTTCGGTAGCGCTCGGGGTGGTCAGCCGGCAGCCCGACGTACTCGTCGAGCGTGAAGGCCCTGGCCCGGCCGAAGGACAGGCCCTCCTGGGCGTGCCGCCGGACCAGCTCGTCGTAGACCGCGAGCGGGCTGGACCCGGTGGCCAGGCCGAGCACGGCCTCGGGCCGCCTGCGCAGCAGCTGGTCGACCGCGTCGGCGGCGAGAGCGGCGAGCCGGGCCGCCGTCGGTGCGATCACGACCTCCATGAGACCTCCGTGGTCCGGGTGCGGGGCAGGACGGCGAGCGCGGCGCCGACCGGTCCGACCGGGGCACCGCCGGGGACCAGGGCGAGCCGGTCGGGCACCGCGAGGCTGCGCAGGAACGCCGACGACGCCGCCCTGCGGGTCAGCGCGTCGCTGACCGCGTCGAGCAGCGCGGGGCCGACCCCGGCCACCCCGCCGCCGAGCACCACGTGCTCGACGTCGGTGGACAGCACGAGCACGAGCACCGCTGCGGCGACGGCGTCGGCGAAGGCGTCCCGCAGCGCGACGGCCGTCGGGTCGCCGTCGGCCGCGGCCTCGAAGACCTCGGCCGGGACGGGGCGACCGGACCGGCTCTCCCAGGCGGCGTCCAGCGCCGAGCCGGACGCGTACAGCTCGAGGCAGCCGCGCTGCCCGCAGCTGCAGATCGGGCCGTCCGGCCGGTAGGTGACGTGCCCGACCTCGCCGGCCGCGCCCGTCGCGCCCCTGCGCAGCCGACCGTCGAGGACCAGCCCCGCGGCCAGCCCGGTGCCGAGGGCCAGCAGGGCGAGGTCGCCACCGAGGCCGAGCAGCCGGGCCGCGCCGAGCGCCGCGACGTTGAGGTCGTTGCCGACCACCACCGGCACCCCGAGCTCCGCTCCGAGCAGGTCGGCGAGGGCGAGTGGCTCGACGATGCCGAGGTTGACAGCGTGCGACACCACCCCGGCCACCGGGTCGACCAGCCCGGGTACGCCCACCCCGACGCCCTCGAGGTCGGCGGGCGCGACGCCGGCCGCGGCACAGACCTCGCGAACGGTCGCCGCGACGGCAGCCAGGACGCCGTCGTGCCCGGGTACCGAGTCGCGCCGCGACTGACCGATGACCTGCGAGCCGTCGAGCAGCGCCGCAAGCACCTTGGTCCCGCCGACGTCGACGCCGACGCGCAGCCCCGCGCTCATCCCTTCACCGCCCCGCTGACCAGGCCCGACGTCATCCGCGACTGTACGACGAGGAAGAAGACGATGACCGGCAGCGCGATGAGGGTGGAGGCCGCCATGACCTCGCCCCAGTCGACCCCGCGGTTGGCGCTCGCCGCGAGGAAGGAACGCAGCCACAGCGGCAGGGTCTGCGTCGACTCGGCCGGCAGTACCACCAGGGCGACGGTGAACTCGTTCCAGGCCTGCAGGAAGGCGTAGACGCCCGAGGCGATGAGCCCGGGGGCGAGCAGCGGGAAGGTGATCCGCCAGAAGGCCTTGGCTCGGCTCAGTCCGTCGACCATCGCTGCCTCCTCGAGCTCGGCGGGGACCCCGGCGACGAACCCCCGCAGCATCCACACCGTGAACGGCACGATCGCTGCGGTGTAGAGCACCGAGACCCCGATGACCGAGTTGAGCATGCCAGCGGCCGACAGCATCTTGTACTGGGCGATGAACAGGCCCTCGGCCGGCAGCATCTGGATGAACAGCACGGCGAGCACGAACGAGGTGCGCCCCCGGAACCGGAACCGGCTGATCGCCAGCGCGGCGAGGAAGGCGAAGGCCAGCACGGCGACCACGGTCACGGCCGTGATCGACAGGCTCATCCGCAGGGCCGAGGGAAAGCTCGAGCCCTCGATGACGGCTTCGAAGTTGCGCACCGACGGCGAGGCGGGCCAGAACGATGGCGTCTCCGAGCGCAGCAGGGCGTCGGGGGTGAGCGAGGAGATGACCATCCAGTAGACCGGGAACGCCCAGATCGCGGCGACCACCAGGGCGACCGTCCCGAGGAGCCAGCGGCCCAGCCGACGGCGCCAGCGCCCGGCGGCCGCGGGGGCGGGCCTCGAGGGGTCGGGGTCGGCGCCGACCCGGCGGCCGGTGGTGATCTCGACGGCGCTCACGCGGCGTCCTCCTTGAGCAACGTGCGAACGTAGGGCCAGCTCAGCGCCACGGTGAGCGCGAGCACGAGGATCGAGACCGCAGCGGCGCCGGCGAAGTCCTGTCGACCGACACCGAGCTCGAAGATGAAGTTGCCGAGCAGGTTCGTCTCGGCGACCGGCGCGCCGGCGTCCTGCAGCAGCCGGATCTGGGCGAACACCCGCAGGTCCCAGATCACCTGCAGCAGCAGCACGATGGACAGCACCGGCCGGATCATCGGGACGGTGATCCGCCAGAAGACCTGCGCCGGTCCGGCGCCGTCGATCGTCGCGGCCTCGACGACCTCGTCGGGCACCTGGGTGAGGCCGGCGTAGACCGACAGCGCGACGAACGGCACCGACATCCACACGATGATGACGGTGGCGACGAAGAAGAAGGAGAGCGGCTGGGCGAGCCAGTTGTGCCCGTCCATCCCGGTGAGGCCGACCTGGACCAGCAGCCAGTTGATCACCCCGGTGCGCCAGTCGAAGAGCCACTTCCAGACCGTCACCGAGGCGACCATCGGCATCGCCCAGGCCAGCAGCATGGAGATCTGCAGGACGAGCCGCACCACCGGGTGGGTCGCCTTCATGAGCAGCGCGACGCCGATCCCGATCGCCAGAGTGACGAAGGCGTTGGCGAGGCAGAAGATGATGGAGCGCGTGACCACCGCCCACAGCCGCTCGTCGCCGAAGATCCGCGCGTAGTTGTCCAGACCGACGAAGGTCGGTGGCTGACCGAACTGCTGGGCCAGGCCGTACTCCTGGAAGGACGTCATCACCTGCCAGAAGACGGGGTAGCCCATCCCGACGAGCATCACCGCGATCGCGGGCAGAAGCAGGGCGTAGGGCGCTCGCGGCGGACGACGACGTCTCGGCGGCGGCGCTCCAGGGGCGGTGAGCGGCGGGGCGCTCACGTCGGGGCCGGCGGTCATGGGTCCTCCACGCTCGGGCGTGCCGGGGCACGGTCGGGTGCTGCTGCGACGGTCGCACTTCCGGGCGCCCGGTGCGGGCTCGTCGGGGTGCTGATCCGGCGCGGGGGCCGGGACGGTGGCCCGGCCACTGGCCGGGGTGGTGCCCCGCCGGTCCGACCGCGGGGGGCGGCCGGACCGGCGGGTGACGGCCTCGGTCAGCCCTGACCGTTGAGCATCGGGGTGAGCATCTCGTCGTACTCGGCGGCCAGCTCCGTCACGTCGCCACCCTCGGCGATCTTCTGGAACAGCTCCTCGTAGACGAAAGCACCCTCCACGGCGGCCCAGCCCGGCGCGGCCGGGGTGAGCTTGGAGGCCGCAGCCGTGGCGATCATCGTCTGGGCGAACTCGTCGTCGCCGAGGGCCGAGACGTAGTCGCTGTTGGCCGGGCCGAGCCCGTTCTCGCCAAGGAGCGTCTGGTAGGCCTCGGAGAAGATGATGCGCAGCAGGTTCTCGGACAGCTCGGGGTGCTGGGACGTGGCCGAGATCGCGATGTTGGACCCGCCGGCGAAGACCGGTGCCATCCCGCCGTCCAGGCCGGGAAGGGCGAAGATGGCGAACTTGTCCATGTCGGCCATGCCGTCGCGGACCTCCTCGCCGGCGTCATTGGTCATCAGGTCGCCGATCGACCAGCGGGCCCAGCCCGGCGCCATGATCGTCGCGGCGTCGGGCGGCGTGCCGTCACCGGCGTCGTTGAGGAAGTCCCAGTACGCGACGTCACGCTCGGTCGAGGGGATGATCGAGGCGCCGGCGTAGACGTCCTGCCACATCTCCAGGCCGGCGATCGTCTTCGGGTCGGACAGCGTGGAGGTCCACTCGGTGCCGTCGACGGTCGCGAGCTCCCCGCCGTTGGCGAAGACCCACGAGATCCCGTTGCGCCAGTCCTGGCCGCCGATGGCGAACCCGGACAGCTCGTCGGTCTTCAGCGCGGTGACGGCGTCGGAGAACTCGCTGAGCGTGGTGGGCACGGCCAGGCCGGCCGCGGTCCACATGTCCTTGCGGTAGAACATGTAACGCGAGCCGAAGTAGTACGGCAGGGCGTACTGGGCGCCGTCGACCGAGCCGACCTCGACGAAGGACGGCAGCAGCTTGTCGCCACCGAGCTCCTCGTACAGGCCTGAGACGTCGCGGAACGCGCCGATCGTGGTGAAGGTGGGCGCCTGGGTATTGCCGAGCTCGACGACATCGGGGGTGTTCTGCGAGTCGGGCAGGGCAGTGGTGAGCTTGGTGACGAGGTCGCCCCAGGACTGCTCCTCGATGACGAGCGTCGAGCCGGGGTTCTCGGCGGCGAACGTGTCGACGAGGTAGTCGCGCAGCTCCTGGGGGGTGTCCCCGCCGGCGAGCCACAGGGTGATCTCGGCACCCTCGGTCGCGGCAGCGGTCTCGTCCGTCCCGGTCTCGGCGCCGTCATCGGCCGCTCCGCCGCACGCGGTCAGGGCGAGCACGCCCACCAGACCGAGGGCGAGGCCACTCTTGCGTAGCATTCTCACGTTGGAGTTCCTTCCTGAGGATGGGACGGTGCCGGACAGCGCCGTCCCGGGTGTGTTCTCCGACTGCAGGCTGGTCGGCTCGGGGTCCTCACGTGACCCCGAGCTGGCCGGACAGCACGAGGACCGCGGCCCCGGACAGGGCCCCGTCCTCGCCGAGCGTCGTCATCCGCAGCGCGAGGCCGCTGCTGATGGCCGGCATGGTGCGCTTCTTGAGGGTCGCCAGCGCTGCGAGCCGCAGAGGACCGTCGAGAAGTTCGGGGGGACCGCTGACCACCACCTCGGCGAGGTTCAGCGCACTGACCACCGGCGCAAGGACGATGCCCAGCCGGCGGCCGACCGACGCCAGGGCGGCGTCGGCGGATCGGGGGTCGAGGCCGGCGATGCGGTTGCGCAGCGCGGGCACCGACATCACGGTCTCCAGGCAGCCGAACTGCCCGCAGGCGCAGGGGACGGGCGCGCCGAGGGGCGAGTCGTCCGTGTCACGCTCGTCGACGGCGGTGACGTGGCCGAGCTCGCCAGCCGCGTGTGCGTGGCCCTGGACAAGCGAGCCGTCGACGACGATCCCGGCGCCGACGCCCTGCCGGACGGTCAGGACGAGCAACCCGCTGCCGGCCGCCCCGCCGAAGGTGAACTCGCCGAGGGCCGCGGTGTTGGCGTCGTTCGCCACGTGCACCGGGACCTGGAGCTCGGCACTGACCAGCGCGGCCAGCGGGACGTCGTACCAGCCGCGGTTGGGGGCCTCGAGCACGCGCCCGCCGGGGTCGACGACGCCGGGCGAGCCGATCCCGATCCCCAGGACCGGACAGCTGGCGGCGGCGGCGAGATCGGCGCAGAACGCGACGAGGGCGTCGACGGCCGCCTGGCCGGTCAGTCCCGCGTGGCTCGCCGACCGGCGGTGGACCAGGGCGCCGGAGACGTCGACGATCGCGCCGTGCATGAGCTCGTCGTCGGCGAGGTCGACCGCGACGATCTGGAAGGCGTCGGGCCGCAGGTCGACGAGTGTCCCCGGCTTGCCGACCTTGCCCTCGGTGCGGGCACCGGTCTCGGCGACCAGCCCATCGGTGAGCAGCCCGGCGACGAGGTCGGAGACCGTCACCCGGGTCAGGCCGGTGGATCGGGCGAGGTCGGCCCGCGAGCTGGGGCCGGTGTGGAAGAGGTGCTGGAGCACCATCGAGCGGTGATGGGCACGCGCGTCCTCGGGGAGCACCTTGGTCGTGGGTCGAAGGGCTCGCCCCCATCCCATCCGCGTCATCACATTTGTTAGTAGACCTTCCTTACTTATCGGAGGTCAACCGCCCGGTCGGTCCTGTGACCACATCGTGACCTCGCCGGGCCGGGCTGGTGGACTCATTCCGCGTGTGGGGACCCGGGGTCGGCCGGCGGGGACCCCGGGTCCGCCGGCGGTGACCCGGGGGCGGCCGGCGGTGACCCCGGGGCGGCCGGCGGTGACCCGGGCTCGGCGGCGTCCAGGGCCCACCGGATCGCGCCGGTGAGCAGGTGCCCTCCCCCCCGCACGACGGACCGCTCGAGCAGCGGCAGGTACGGCAGCCCGAGCGGCTCGCGGGCGAACGCCGGGAGCATTCCGATCCCCGCGGCCGCGATCGCGCCGAACCCGGGGCGCACGGGCAGCGGGAGCGGAGTGTGCAGCAGCAGGAAGCGGGTGGCCTCCCGGGCAGCGGGGGTGCCGCGCAGCTCGGGCCGGTAGGCACGGAGCGCCCGACCCAGGCCGTCGACCGTGGTCGGCAGGTCCAGCGCCCCCAGTGCGTGGCCGACGACGGCGGCCTGGGCGACGTACTCGTCGCAGCCCGCGGGGTCGAGCGGGCGACGGCCGTACCGCTGGTGGGCGGCGAGGAAGCTGTCCACCTCGGCCACGTGCACCCAGGCCAACAGGTGCGGGTCGTCGGCCCGGTACGGTTCACCGTCCGGCGTGGTGCCGTGGACCCGCTTGTGGATCGCCCGGACGATCCGGACCGTGCGTTCGGCCTGCTCGACAGGGCCGAACGTCGTCGTCGCCAGGAAGGTGGCCGTGCGCTGCAGGCGGCCCCACGGGTCGCCCTGGTAGCCGGAGTGATCGGCGACGGCGGCCATCGCGCGGGGGTGCAGTGACTGGAGCAGCAGGGCCCGCACGCCGCCGACGAACATCGAGGCGTCGCCGTGCACCCGGGCGATCGCGCTGTCCGGGGCGAACCAGCGCGGGCCGGGCGTCAGGTGGATGGCGTCGCGGGCCACCGACGGGTCGGAACCGGCGACCCGGCGCAGCACGGCCATCGCCGCGGCGGCGCGCAGCCCGCCGCAGCCGGAGCCGGAGCCAGGGCCGGACGGTTCCGCCCGCTCGTCAAGGACCTCGGTGCGCGCCACCGGCTGATCGTCACACGGCCACGGTCCAGTGACGAAACGATCACGATGCGCCGATCCTCCCCCGCACCCGCCGCCGCCCGCCTACGGTGGCGGACATGCGCACCCTGGCTCGAGCCGTCGCCTTCGCCACCCTCCTCGTGCTCGCCGGCTGCTCCGCCAGCGGCTCGTCCGGTGACTCCGGCGTCGTGACCGAGGAGATGGCCCCGGCTGCCGACGGCGGCGGGGTCGAGTCGGACGGGACCGTCGGGGTGGTCGGCGCGGACACCGCCGTGGCCGACGAGGACCGTCAGGTCGTCGTCACCGGGTCGGTCTCCTTGCAGGTCGTGGACCCGGTTGCCTCCGCGCAGGATGTCGCAGAGCTCGTCGAGGCCGTCGGCGGGGTCGTCTCCGAGCGGGTCGAGCAGACCGCCCGCGAGGGGATCGATGGCAGCGCCTACCTCGTGGTCCGGATCCCCGCCGACGAGGTCAGCGCCACCCTCGAGCAGCTCGGCCGGCTGGGTACCGTCGTCGACACCTCGCTGATGAGCACTGAGGTCACCGCCCAGGCGCGCGACCTCGACGCCCGCATCCGCGCGCTGGAGATCTCGGTCGCCCGCCTCGAGGACCTGCTGGGGCGGTCCGGGACCATCGCCGACGTCGTCGAGGCCGAGCAGGTGCTCACCGACCGGCAGTCCCAGCTCGAGTCGCTGCAGTCCCAACGCACCGACCTGGCCGACCAGGTCGACATGTCCACGATCCGCCTGGACCTGTGGACCGAGGCTGCCGTGCCGGACGAGCCGCCGACCGGGTTCCTCGCCGGGCTCGAGACCGGCTGGAAGGCGCTCGTGGCGACGCTGCGCGGAGCCCTTGCCCTGCTCGGCGTGCTGCTGCCCTGGCTCGTGTTCGGCGCCCTGGTCACCGCCGTCGTCGTCGCCATCCGCCGCGCCGTCGTGCGCCGCCGCCCCACCCGGGCCGTCGTCCCCCCCGACGACCTCCACCCGAGCCCCCCTGCCCCCGGCCCGACCCCCGGCGCCCCGAGCCCGGGCGCCAGCCCGACCCCAACCCCCGGCCCAACGACCACCCTCCCCCCGCCCGCACCCCCCACCCCCTGACCCGGCGACCACCCCGTCGTTCGGCGAACAACCGTCCGGGGTGCGAACTCCAGGAGTCCGCACCTCGCGCCGATGTCCGCCATCCACGGAGCAGGCGCCACCGGGCGCATTCACCCGAACGAGTTGTCCACACCCCCCTGATGTCGAGGTCGAGACGTCCCCTATGCTCGGCCCGTGCGGGGAGCGCCTCCCACGGCGGGCAGGGGGTCCGGTGGACGTCGTCGTACAGCTCGAGAACGACGTGCGTGAGCTCGTGCGACGCCGGGGCATCGACCCGGTCCGCGACCGAACCGCGCTGCGCGAGCTGGTGCGCGACGCCGTCGACGACTACGACGACCGTGCCCTACGCGGTCACGTCCCCCCGCTCGTCGACCGGGCAGCCGCAACGCGCGCCGTCGAGGACGCCGTCGGCGGGCTCGGCCCCCTGCAGCAGTACCTGGACGACGACGACGTGGAGGAGATCTGGATCAACTCACCCGCCGAGGTGTTCGTCGCCCGGCGGGGCACGGCGGAGCTGACCACGACCATCCTCACCGAGGGCCAGGTCCGCGAGCTCGTCGAGCAGATGCTCAAGGTCTCCGGCCGCCGGCTCGACCTGTCCAGCCCGTTCGTCGACGCCGCACTGCCGAACGGCGAGCGCCTGCACGTCGTCATCCCCGACGTGACGCGGACAGCGTGGGCCGTGAACATCCGCAAGTACGTCGTCCGGGCCGGGCACCTGTCCGACCTCGTGGCGCTCGGCTCGCTCACCCCGGCCGCGGGGCGCTTCCTCGGCGCCGCCGTCGCCGCGGGGCTCAACGTGCTGGTGTCCGGACCGACGCAGAGCGGGAAGACCACCCTTCTGAATGCCTTGGCCGGCTCCATCCCGCCCCGCGAGCGCGTCATCACCTGCGAGGAGGTCTTCGAGCTGCGGATCGGCCACCGCGACGTCGTCGCGCTCCAGTGCCGCCAGCCCAGCCTCGAGGGCACCGGTGAGATCACCCTGCGCCGCCTGGTCAAGGAGGCGCTGCGGATGCGACCGAGCCGGATCATCATCGGCGAGGTGCGCGAGGCGGAGAGCCTTGACATGCTCATCGCCCTCAACGCCGGCGTGCCGGGCATGTGTACGGTGCACGCCAACACCGCCCGCGAGGCCTTGACCAAGATCTGCACCCTGCCGCTGCTCGCCGGAGAGAACGTCACGGCCGGCTTCGTCGTGCCGACCGTCGCGACAGCGATCGACCTCGTGGTGCACCTGGAGGTCGATGCCCGCGGGCGTCGCCGGACCCGGGAGATCGTCGCGGTGCCCGGGCGGGTCGAGGGCGGCGTCGTCGAGACGGCCGACGTCTTCAGGATGAGGGGCGACCGGCTCGCCCGCGCCGAGGGCTTCCCGCCGCACGCTGAGCGGTTCGCCCGGATCGGCGTCGACCTCGCCGAGCTCCTGGCCGACGAGGGCTGAGCCGTGGGCGTCGTCGCGGGGCTGCTGCTCGGCTCGGGGCTGTGCCTGCTGCTGTGGGCCCTGACGTCCGACCCGCCGACCCGGCGCCGCCGTCCCCGTTGGGCCGAGGCGCTCGAGGACGTGCTCGTCCAGGCCGGGGCGTCGGGGGTCAGCCCGGCCGGCCTGCTCGGCACGAGCCTGGTCGTCGGCCTGCTGACCTGGCTGCTCGCGGTCGGCCTGACCCGGACCCCGGCCATCGCGACATGCTTCGCCCTCATGGCGGCCGTCGCACCGTTGGCCCTTGTCCGCGGCCGGGCACGACGACGGCGTGCCGCGCTGCGCGGGGTGTGGCCGGAGGTGGTCGACCATCTTGCGTCCGGGATCCGGGCCGGGCTGTCGCTGCCCGAGGCGCTCGGCCAGCTCGGCGAGCGCGGCCCCGTCGAGCTCCGGCCCGCCTTCACCGCCTTCGCCGAGGACTACCGCGTCACCGGCCGGTTCGGCGAGTGCCTCGACGCGCTCAAGGCCCGTCTGGCCGACCCGGTGGCCGACCGCATCATCGAGGCGTTGCGACTGACCCGCGATGTCGGAGGCACCGACCTCGGCCGTCTGCTGCGAACGTTGTCCGGCTTCCTGCGGCAGGACGCGCGCACCCGTGGCGAGCTCGAGGCCCGCCAGTCCTGGACGGTCAACGCCGCCCGCCTGGCCGTCGCCGCACCGTGGGTGGTGCTGGCGCTGCTGGCCACCCGGCCCGAGGCCGCCGTCGCATACGGCACGACGGCAGGTGCGGCCGTGCTCGTCCTCGGGGCGGCAAGCTCGATGGTGGCCTACCAGCTCATGGTGCGGATCGGGCGGCTGCCCGAGGACGTCCGGGTGCTGCGATGAGCGCCGCGATCGTGCCGCTCGCCGCGTTGGGCGTCGGGCTGCCAGCCCCCACCTTCCCGCTCGCCGGGCTGGGCGGGCTGGTCGGAGCGCTCGGCGGGATCGGCCTGTGGCTGATCGCCTGGCGGCTCGCCGCGAGACGGCCGCGGCTCGACGAGCGCCTCGCGCCCTACCTGCGCACGCCGGTCGCGACCTCCGGCCTGCTGCGCGCCCCCGTGGCCCACACCCCCTTCCCCACCGTCGAGCGCCTGCTCGCCCCCGTGATGGCCGACGCCGTGCGGCTGGTGGAGCGGATCGGCTCTCCCACCGCCGACCTGCAGACCCGGCTGACCCGCGCAGGTCGCTCCACCACCGTCGAGCAGCAGCGCGCCACCCAGGTGGTCGCCGCCGCCATCGGCACCGCCGCGGGTCTCGGCGTGGCGCTGGCGTTGGCCACCGGGCGCGGGATGCACCCGCTGGCCGGGCTCGTCGTCGTGCTCACCGGGGCGGTGACCGGCCTGGTCACCAGCGATCAGCTGCTCAGCCGCCAGGTCCGTGCCCGCGAGGAGCGGCTGCTCGCCGAGCTGCCCACCGTCGCCGAGCTGCTGGCGCTCGCCGTCGGCGCCGGAGAAGGTGCGCTGGGCGCTCTCGAACGGGTGACCCGGACCACCCGCGGCGAGCTCGCCGGTGAGCTCGCGACGGTCGTTGCGGACTCGCGCGCCGGGACCCCGTTGAGCGTGGCCCTCGAGCGTCTTGCCGACCGGACGGGGGTCGTTGCGCTGTCCCGTTTCGCCGAGGCGATCGCCGTGGCCGTCGAGCGCGGCACGCCGCTGGCCGAGGTGCTGCGGGCACAGGCCGAGGACGTCCGCGAGGCGAGTCGCCGGGCCCTCATGGAGTCCGGCGGGCGGCGCGAGGTCGCGATGATGGTGCCGGTGGTCTTCCTCATTCTGCCGGTGACCGTCGTCTTCGCCGTCTTCCCCGGTCTCGCCGCACTGAGGCTTGACCTGTGACCCGCCGCCGCACCCGCCGCGATCTCTCGGCCACCCCGCTGCCCCCGGCGTGCACCGCGCACCGGGCCAACCGAGCACCACCCACCCGGGAGGACACCGTGAGACCGCTGCGACACCTGTTCGTCGAGGACCGCGAGCGCGGCGACGTGCCCGGCTGGGTGCTCGTCACGCTGATGACCGCTGGGCTGGTCCTCGCCCTGTGGGCCGTGGCCGGGCCGGCGCTGACCGACGTCTTCGAGTCGGCGATCGCGCGTGTCACGTCGTTCGGCGGCTGACCGACCCCTGGCGAGCCCTCCCGGCCGGGACGCCGGGTCAGCCGTCGTCGACTTCGTGCTGGTCGGGGCCCTGACGACGCTGCTCTTCGCCGCCGTGCTCCAGCTGGGCCTCGTGCTGCACGTGCGCGCCACCCTGGTCGACTGCGCTGCCGAGGGTGCTCGCTACGGCGCGCTGGCCGACCGCTCCCCCGCCGACGGCGCCCAGCGCACCCGTGACCTCATCGCGCTGTCCCTGTCGCCCGGCTACGCCAGGGACGTGACCGCCGAGGCGACGGTGCTCGACGGGCTCGACGTGGTCCGGGTCGAGGTCACTGCACCGCTGCCGGTGCTCGGGCTGCTCGGTCCGAGCACCCTCGACGTCGACGGCCACGCGCTGCGCGAGCTGCCATGACGACGACGACGCGCGCGTGGTGGGCACGGCGGCTGCGGCGAGCAACGGGCGCAGGCCGGCCGGCGGCTCCGGCCGACGCGGGCAACGCCGTCGTCGAGTTCCTCGGCGTCGCACTCGTCCTGCTCGTGCCGACCGTCTACCTCGTGCTGGTGCTCGGTCAGCTCCAGGCGTCGGCCTTCGCCGTGGAGGGCGCGGCCCGTGAGGCGGTGCGCGCCTACGTGACGGCGAGCACCCACGAGCAGGCCGCCCGGCAGTCGGGCGCAGACGGGCCGTTCGCCGACCCGCCGACGCGGGCGCTCGCCGCCGTGGGTCTCGCGCTGGGCGACCAGGGGCTCCTCGATGCCGGCCCCGAGGGCCTCACCCTGACCTGCACCCCGGACTGCACCACGGCCGGCGCCGACCTCACCGCCGTCGTCGAGGTCGACGTCGCCCTGCCCGGCGTCCCCGGCTGGCTCCAGGACCGGGTCCCGCTGTCCGTCCCGGTCAGCGCGAGCGCCACCGGCACCCTCGAGGCGTTCGGCGGTGATGGCCGATGAAATGCCTGGCCCCGCACGACGACAACGGCCAGGTCATGCTGCTGTCCATCGCGTTCGGGGTGCTCGCCCTGCTCCTGGTCACCGTCGTCGTCTCGGCGAGCAGCATCCACCTGGAGCGCAAGGAGCTCTTCGCGCTGGCCGACCTCGCTGCACTGGACGCGGCCGCCGCGCTGGACGAGGCCGCCTACTTCGGCCGGACGGCCCCCGCGGTGGCGCCTGCCTGCGGGTCGGACTGCACCGAGGGAGCGGGCGACGCGGCGGACCTCCTCGTCCTGTCCGATGCGTCCGTGCGCGCCGCCGTCGAGGACTACCTGGCGGACGCGGCGTCGTCGTCGGGCCTCGAACGACTCGCCCTCGTCGAGGCGTCGGCCCCCGACGGCCGCACCGCGCAGGTCCGGCTCCAGGCCCTCGCGCGGCCCGCCCTGCTCAGCTGGATCACCGCGCCGTGGTCCGACGGCGTGCTCCTAGACGTCACCGCCTCGGCGCGGGCCGGGTAGCCCTGACCGGCTCGCTGCTGAGCACGGAGAACGATGGCGACGTCGCCAGCTTCGGCCTAGGCCCGGTCGACGCTCACGCGAAGGACGCCGCCGCGATGCGATGGAGGGCGACAACGTCGTGCGCATCGATCGAGCAGTCCTACGGCACCGCATTGCCGACCGTGTCCACCGCTGGAGCAGCCCCCTCGGATCGATGAGGCCTGGCTATGGCCGGGTGGTCTCCCCGCACCTAGGCTCGCGAGGTAGCACCTCTCGAGCTTGGCGCGCGTCGGAGGAGGAGCCATGGCCGGCGAGAACGTCTGCTCGGCAGGCGCCCGGGCGGCTGGTACGAGAGCGAGGAGCGCATCAACGACGTCGGCGACGCCCTTGGAGGGCCTGGGTCCTGTCTGGGTTGAGTCGGTGGAACGTGGCCAAGCCCAAGCATCGCCGACCATGGACCGGCTCTCACCAAGCCCAGATGCAGACTGCTGCCGAAGACCGGTCCGGACTAGCCCACCTTCACGGGTGGCTCGCCGGGTACGGGGAGCGCCCGTCCCGGGGTACGACCAGGGCAGTTGCCCATGGCTGTCCCCCTGGCCGCCGACGGCGGTCCGGCCTCCGAGATACGCCCGTCGCCCGCCGTCGGCGGGCGGCCACCGCGGACGCGGCGCCGTCGTCGGGCCTTCGAAGGACTCACCCTCGTCGCGGCGTCGACACCCGACGGGCGCACGGCCCAGGTGCGGCTCCGGGCCGTCGCCCGGCCCACCCTGCTCAGCTGGATCACCGCGCCGTGGTCCGACGGCGTGGTCCTCGACGTCACCGCCTCGGCGCGAGGCGGGTAGCCTGACCGGTTGTGGCCGCCACCGACTTCCCCGCCGAGATCTCCGCGCTGCGCTCGACCCTGAGCACCATCACCGCGGTGAGCAACCCGGACGCGCTGCGCGCCAAGGTCCTCGAGCTGTCGGCGCAGGCCTCGGCCCCGGACCTGTGGGACGACACCGACAAGGCCCAGGCCGTCACCTCGGCGCTCTCCCACGCGCAGTCCGAGCTCGACAAGCTCGCCTCCTTCGAGCAGCGTCTCGACGACCTGGAGACCCTCGTCGAGATGGCAGTGGAAGAGGACGACGAGGAGACCCTTGCGGATGCCGAGGCCGAGCTCGTCGGCCTGCGCAAGGACCTGGGCCAGCTCGAGGTCCGCACCCTGCTGGCCGGGGAGTACGACGAGCGCGACGCCGTCATCACCATCCGCGCCGGCGCCGGTGGGGTGGACGCCGCGGACTTCGCTGAGATGCTCATGCGGATGTACCTGCGCTGGGCCGAGCGGCACGGCTACCCGGCGTCGGTGCTCGACACCTCCTACGCCGAGGAGGCCGGGCTGAAGTCCGCGACCTTCGAGATCAAGGCCCCCTACGCGTTCGGCACGCTGTCGGTCGAGGCCGGGACGCACCGCCTGGTGCGGATCTCGCCGTTCGACAACCAGGGCCGCCGCCAGACGTCCTTCGCCGCCGTCGAGGTGGTCCCGCTCATCGAGGGCACCGACCACATCGACATCCCAGAGAACGAGATCAAGGTCGACGTCTTCCGCTCGTCCGGGCCGGGTGGGCAGTCGGTCAACACCACCGACTCGGCCGTGCGCCTCACCCACCTGCCGACCGGCACGGTGGTCTCGATGCAGAACGAGAAGTCGCAGATCCAGAACCGGGCCGCGGCCCTGCGGGTGCTCCAGTCCCGCCTGCTGCTGCTGCGCAAGGCCGAGGAGAAGGCCACCCAGAAGGAGCTCGCCGGCGACATCAAGGCGAGCTGGGGCGATCAGATGCGCTCCTACGTGCTCCAGCCGTACCAGATGGTCAAGGACCTGCGCACCGAGCACGAGGTCGGCAACCCGGCAGCGGTCTTCGACGGCGACATCGACGGGTTCATCGAGGCCGGCATCCGCTGGCGCCGCGGCCACAACGACTGACCCGCGCGCCCCACCCGCCCGCCCGCGGCCGGGTTCCACCCCCCAGACCGCCCATTCGGTGCCGGACCGCCCATCTGCATGGGCGATCTCGCACCAGATGGGCGATTCGGCCCGAGTGCGGCGGCCGGCCGACGGCGGTCGGCTGCCCCCGCGCGGCGTGTCCGGGTGGGCTGGTCGCGGAGGGGTGCCTACTCTCCAAGGGGCACCTGGTGCCCGGCGTGCCCGCACGCCACCGTCCCTGTCCCCGACGACTGGTCTCCCAGCACTGTGATCCGACTCGAGAACGTCACCAAGGTCTACGCACGCGGCGCCCGACCGGCGCTGGACGCCGTCGACCTGGAGATCGAGCGCGGGGAGTTCGTCTTCCTCGTCGGGGCCTCCGGCTCGGGCAAGTCGACCCTGCTGCGCCTGGCCCTGCGCGAGGAGCGCCCCTCGGCGGGCAAGGTGTTCGTCGCCGGCAAGGACCTGTCGACCCTGTCCACCTGGAAGGTCCCCTACCTGCGCCGCCAGATGGGCGCGGTGTTCCAGGACTTCCGGCTGCTGCCCAACAAGACGGTCTTCGAGAACGTCGCGTTCGCGCTCCAGGTCATCGGCAAGCCCCGGCACCACATCATGACCACCGTGCCGGACACGCTCGAGCTCGTCGGCCTGGGTGGCAAGGAGAAGCGCCGCCCGCACGAGCTGTCCGGCGGCGAGCAGCAGCGGGTGGCGATCGCGCGCGCGTTCGTCAACCGGCCGAGCATCCTCCTCGCGGACGAGCCCACCGGCAACCTCGACCCGACGACGAGCGTCGGCATCATGCGCCTGCTCGACCGGATCAACCGGACCGGCACCACGGTGGTCATGGCCACCCACGACGACGAGATCGTCGACCAGATGCGCAAGCGCGTCATCGAGCTCGACTCCGGCCAGGTGGTGCGCGACCAGTCGCGCGGCGTCTACGGCTCGGATCGCTGAGGGGCGCGCCATGAGACTGCAGTTCATCCTGTCCGAGATCGGCGTCGGCCTGCGCCGCAACCTGTCGATGACCATCTCCGTCGTCCTGGTCACGTTCGTCTCGCTGACCTTCGTGGGCGCGGCCGGCCTGCTCCAGCTGCAGATCAACGAGATGAAGGACGACTGGTACGACAAGGTCGAGGTCTCGATCTTCCTGTGCCCGGCTGACTCGGAGAGGCCGACCTGCGCGGGTGGGGAGGCCACCGAGGAGCAGATCACCTCGCTGCGCACCGAGCTCGACGGCGAGGAGCTCAGCCCGTACGTCAAGGAGGTGTTCTTCGAGTCCAAGGAGGATGCCTTCGCCTCCTTCGCCGAGCAGTTCGCGGACGAGCCGTGGGCCCAGGGCGTGACAGCAGACGACCTGCAGGCCTCGTTCCGGGTCGCCCTGGTCGACCCCGAGCAGTACCAGGTGGTCTCCGACCTGTTCACCGGCCGCCAGGGCGTCGAGGAGGTCCGCGACCAGCGCGAGATCATCGAGCCGCTCATCCTGGTGCTCAACCGCGCGAGCCTCGTCGCCGCGTCGCTGGCCGCCGTCATGCTGCTCGCCGCCGTGCTGCTCATCACCACAACCATCCGGCTGTCCGCCATGAGCCGACGCCGGGAGACCGGCATCATGCGCCTGGTCGGGGCCTCGAACCTCTTCATCCAGCTGCCGTTCATGCTCGAGGGTGCGATCGCTGCGACGATCGGCGCCGCGCTGTCGGTCGCCGGGCTGTGGTTCGGGGTGAGATACCTCATCGAGGACTGGCTGGCGGGGTCCATCAGGTTCGTCCAGTACATCGGGACGGACGCCGTCTGGACGATCGCCCCGGTGCTGCTGGTCATCGCGATCGGCCTCGCCACCGTCTCCTCAGTGGTCACCCTCAGCCGATACACCAAGGTGTGATCGCCATGCGCCCCAGGACGAGCCCCGCCACCGGCCCCCACCCCAGCACGATCGTGCGGCTGCGCGCCGTGGCGGCCGCCGTCATCGGCGTCCTGCTCATGACGCTGGTCCTGGCCGTCGGCTCGGTGTCGGCAGCCGCCGATGAGCTCGACGACCAGCGCGCCCAGACCGAGGCACGTCAGGATGCCGTCGACGCGGCACTCGAGTCGCTGGCCGCCGAGCTCGAGCACACCGACGCCGCCCTGGTCCAGGCCTACGCCGAGCTCCAGGGCATCGAGGCGCAGATCCCGGTCGCCGCCGAGCAGCTGGCCACCGCGCAGGGCCTGCTCGCCCAGCTCCAGCGTGAGGCGGCGATCATCGCCGACCGGCTCGCCGCAGCCGTCTCGGAGGAGACGACGATCACCGGGCAGATCGCCGCGGACACGGCCCTTGCCGACGGCACCCGGGCGGCGATCGGGCAGATGGCGCGCGACGCCTACAAGGGCGACATGGCCTCGTCCTCGCTGTCCGCCGTCCTGGACGCCGGCAGCACCGACGAGTTCGTCGAGAAGTCCGCGCTGGCCTCGATGGCCCTGCGCACCCAGACCCACGCGCTGCGCGAGCTCGACCAGCTGCTGGGCGTCAACCGCAACCGCGAGGTACGGCTGGCGGCGGTGCGCGAGCAGATCACCGCGCTCCAGGCCGAGGCCGACGCCAAGGTCGCCCAGGCCGCCGTTGCCGCCGACCAGGCAGCGGCCCGCAAGGCCGATCTGGACGCGCTGCGCGCGGAGGCGCTCGACAAGGCCGCGGTCATCGAGTCCCAGAAGCAGTCCCAGCTGGCCTTGGAGGCCGAGCTCAAGGCGCAGGAGGACGCGCTGGCCGCCGACCTGGCGGCGATCGTCGCGGCCCAGGAGGCGGCCCGCCGGGCCGCGGGCCAGTCGCCCATCGGGTCGACGGCAGCCCAGCCGTTCACCAACCCGTCGTCGGTGAACCCGATCTACAAGACCTCCGACTACGGCATGCGGTTCCACCCGGTGCTGCTCTACTGGCGGCTGCACGCCGGCACAGACCTGCGCACCTACTGCGGCACGCCGATCTACGCCGGTGCGGCCGGCACGGTGCAGTGGTCCACCTACCGGGCGGGCTTCGGCAACCAGGTGATGGTCAACCACGGGTACTGGAACGGCAGCTCCCTGATGTCCAGCTACAACCACATGTCGAGCTTCTCGGTATCCCAGGGCCAGCAGGTCTCCCAGGGCCAGCTGCTCGGACACTCCGGCAACACCGGCACGTCGGCGGCCTGCCACCTGCACTTCGAGGTCTACGTCAACGGCGCGACGGTCGACCCGTGGCCGCTCATCGCGAAGTGACCTGCCGATAAGGCTGCGGGCCGAGCGCCGGGGATCGCCTAGCCTGAGGGCATGGCCAAGGAGACGGGACGCAAGCTCGTCGCGAGCAACAAGAAGGCGCGGCACGACTACCACATCGACGACACGTTCGAGGCGGGCCTGGTGCTGACCGGCACCGAGGTCAAGGCCCTGCGCGCCGGTCGCGCGTCCCTGGTCGACGGGTTCGCCAGCGTCGACCACGGCGAGGCCTGGCTCGAGGGCGTGCACATCCCCGAGTACACGGAGGGCACGTGGACCAACCACGCCCCCCGACGCAAGCGCAAGCTGCTGCTCCACAAGCACGAGATCGAGGAGCTCGCCCGAGAGACCCAGGCCAAGGGGCACACCATCGTGCCGCTGTCCCTGTACTTCGTCGACGGGCGGGCCAAGGTGGAGATCGCCCTGGCCCGCGGCAAGAAGGAGTACGACAAGCGGCACACGCTGCGCGAGAAGCAGGAGAACCGCGAGGCCCAGGCCGCCATGAGCCTTC